>Ga0214921_10002417_pt1 | contig 30384 bp, 27 predicted proteins | sample LL1505_MetaG_FD_177992 | JGI IMG/M metagenome (GOLD analysis project Ga0214921, IMG submission 177992) | Freshwater microbial communities from Lake Lanier, Atlanta, Georgia, United States - LL-1505 | ecosystem: Environmental > Aquatic > Freshwater > Lake | place: USA: Georgia | collected...
TTAAAGTACTTGCTATATCATTGCGCCCCGTAAGTTCCACTTTTCCATCTTTAAAGATATCCAAGTAGGGTTGAATATTCGATACAAAGTGAGGAACCATTGATAAACGTTCCCCATTTATAACTATAATCTTACCTTTCCAGTTTGCACCACGACTACGATACCAACGCTCTAAAATAAATAAGGGCACTAAAGATGCTTTCTGAAAACTAATATTCGGTTCCATAATGATAAATACTTCATCTTCGGGCTTCTTGGGTTCTTGCCAAGAAATAGGCTGCGTGCCGTCACGTGTGAGAATATTAGGATCCCAAACATAAGGAGCTATTAACGTTTCAAGCGGCCCTTTTACAGGAACGTGATTCAAATAACTCGCATATTCAGCGTGTTGTCCGTAATGCGGAGAAACGAGAATAGCGTCATTTCCTCCCACTACGTGATGGGCAAAATGATGTTGATTCACGAAAATGGGTGTTTCCACATCTATATTGAGAATATTACCAAGATACACTTTGAATAAACGACCACCTATCATCTTTATAAATTGCCGGACAAGTGGATCTAAGCTCATACCAATTTCAATCATTGCTACAACATTTGCCATAGGCTGTTTCAATATATCCTCTGTAACAATTGTACGGCATTTTCGAAGAACTTCTGGGATATTCTTCAAACTTGTTGGTTTTTCGTGAACTAACATAATAGGCGCATATCCCATCGCATCAAACATCCGATAAAAAACAAGAACATTTTGAAAAAGCCCATTTGCATAAATATTATCTTCCGTGATTGTGGCAGAGCTCAGAAGAATAATCTTTCTGTCTCTAATACTTTTCAGAGAAGTCAGAGTTACCCACGGTTTTAAATCGGCACAGGGATCGCCAAATGTATCTGTTCTTCCAGGTGCCAACATCTCTGAAATGATTCATACTTTCCTTTAAAGTAGGAAATGCGCGGGCAATAAACGTTTATGGAATCGGATTTCCTCCATTTAATGCCACAAGAAGTGTTTCCATCCGGTGTAAGGCATCTTGAATAGTTGTAGGAACAGGTGACTCCCAGTTTCCTGTAGCACCTACTGTATAAGAAGAAGTGGGACCTGTAGGACCTGTAGGACCAATGCCTGAAGAAATAGTTGTTCCACCTACACTAAGCCCTCCTGTTGGACCGATATTGATTGGATCTACTACTTGAATAGTCCCTCCGCTCGTAAAAGCACTTATAGTATCCACGGCAATACGCTTTTCATCGACAATAACTAATTCTTCTATCTGACCAATTTTAGCATTGAGTGTGTCAAATGGTGTGAGCCCAGATGCTGTAGTTACTGTATTTTGAAGTTCTATAATATTTAATACAAAAGTGTTCGCCGCTCCTGTAGTAGCCATCCTATTAGACAAATAATCTTTCTTTAAAGTTCGTATACCGCAAGCTTTTCAAACACTCCTATAGATAAATGGCAACTCCCGTAGTTGCTAATGGCGATACCTCATTGATTCTTGTCAATACAAAGGCGCTGACGGCGAATCAGTCAGCGGTAGTAATTCTATCATCAATTAACTATCCCGGTAGAACGGTTACGATTCGTGATAGTATGGGATATTTGTCTTCGCCACAAAATATTATTGTTTCCACTCAAAGTGGAGTAAACTTTGCAGATGGCGCAAGTAGTATTCTTATTACACAGCCATATGCTTTTCTTACAGTAACAAGCCGTGATGCAACCTCTTGGAGTTTAAAGAACTCATTTGGATTTCCGCAGAATCAGACTGTTGCGAATGCAGCTTCTTTGACTACAAGTTCCATAGTGACATCCAATCTATTTGCCCAGAGCTTTATCAGCACACCGTATATGAATTTAGAAACATTAAATGCCACATCGTCTGTGGCTATATATGGCCCCACTTTTATTAGCAGTTTGTTGGTCGGTCCGCCAGTAAATACTCTACAAACGGATCCAGGATATTCAATGTATGTTCAGGGAACGTTTAAAAATCTAGGAAATTTTGATGTAGAAGGTGCCGCTAATATTAGAGGAAATATAAGTACAGGAAGTAATCTATTTGTTCTTGGAAATATTTCCTCTATTGGCACATTTGGAGCTCGTGGAGATATTATGACAATTGGTAATATTTTCGCTCCCGCAGGAACTGTTTTTGCAAACTCATTAGATGTTCGCGCAAATACTAGTATTGGTGGTAATGCCACGTTTTCAAACTCAGTCACAGTTGGAACGAATTTATCTGTACAAAACTCTATCACATCGTCTAACTTTTTTACAAGTTCTTTACAAGTAACAAGTTCCATTAATTTACAAGAAAAATATATCACATATCGTACGACGGATCTTCTTTTTTCTAGCGATATTACATTGCCTGGTATAAGTAGTCAGAATATCACGGCATCAAATGCCATTACCACAAGTAATCTTACAGTATACACTAGTATTCAGGGACCGCAAGTGAGTTCTATAACGCTTGGCAGCGCAGTAATCACAAATCCCAGTGGTTCTTTTAGAGTATCAAGTATAGCAGCAAATACTGCGTTATTTTCCAATTATATCAGTACAACTAATTTTCAAACATCCTCTGTTATAGCCTCGACTATTTTTCTGAGTGGAAACTTGTATGCCCCAGCAGGAGGTTATTTAAATATTAATGCAGTCGTCGCAAGTACGATTAGTACAGGTGTACTATATGCAGATACTGTTCGCGCAACAAACTTTACTACAACACAACTCGGTATTTCAGAGCTTACAGTGGGATCTCAAATTATTGCAGACAATATTTCCACCTTTTCAGCATCAAATGTAGTTATTAATAATACGGGAGGGACAATCTCTACTGGAACATTATATGTTGAAAATGTTCTGGCTACAAGTACAATCACAAACTATACGGGACAGTATTTAACAACTAGTGGGAATATTCGATTCGTGGCATCAAATGTATTGATTGACCAGCTTACAGTAAGCTCTTTAACCGCAAGTACTATTGCCACAAGTAGTATTACCGCCAGTCAAATTACAATTGGAGCATTCCCTAGAGTAAATAATGGCCCGTATTTTGAGGCTGAAAATACCCTATTTCCAAGTACAAATGTAATAGTTTCTGGTGGTCCTGGCAACTATCTTACACCCTTTTTACTGAGTAATGTACAACCGCCAGGAACACTTCCAGGAGTACCATATACTATTGATGCATCGTTTGCATTGAACTTTAATGGCCCACAACTACCTGGATATTTCGCAACAATTCTTGGATTAAACTTATATCCAAACGGGGAACTAAACTCTCAGATTTCTATACGCACTATTAATGATACAAATACACTAGTTACTCTTTATGGATTATATGGAACGAATCAAAGTTATAGCACTCCACCAAATACAGGTGGTATCCCTATCCCATATGGCAATTTACCGACTTCTTTTATTCACGTCACTGGAACTATGTATGGAAATAGTGCATTTAGTCTACAATTTCAATCGAGATCGAATGATAACTTTGTTAGCATAGATTCGAATAACTCTATTACGATTAATAATGGTGTATTACGCTGGCCATATTTTCTGAACGGAACGACGATTCAGAACTCACTAAATGATATGTCAATTAGAACATTGTATTATTATGGAGCTCTTAACTTCGCTTCAGATCCTAGATTAAAAGAGAATATTCAAGATGCGAATCTAGAACAATGTTATGCCGCCGTTGAATCGCTTCCCTTGCGTCGCTTCAAATATATTGATCCATATTTATCTACATTTCAGCAGAAAGATACGCATCGTCTTGGCTTTATAGCTACGGAACTTGAGACAATCTTTCCAAAATCGATTACATATACTCAAATAAATGATATTCCAGGATATGAATCTACTTTCAGAATGATTGATACACAGCAGATTGAAATGGCACATATTGGTGCCACAAAAGTTTTAATGAATAAAGTGTCTTCTTTATATACAAGCGTGGAACTTGCACGCCAGGAGATTTCTACACTACAGAGACTTTTACAGTGAGTATCAGCCATTTAAATCATCTTACTTTTTCTTTGTAAAGATAACTTAGCTCGTTTTTTATTTTTCCAACGCGCTCCTCCAACGTGTTTTCTTAGTGGATGAAGACGTGTATCGTAATTTATCAAAGAAACATTTAATTTCACCTCAGACAAATATTTTTTTAAAATCGATTCGGGGTTAATCAATAACCTATCACCGCAAAAAAGACTTTCTAGAGAATTATAAAGATTACAGTATATCTTCATAGAGTCATAATCACCATATGCCATTCTATCATTATATCCTCCAATTGCATCCTGGTTAGATAAATAAATAGTGTTTTTTTCTAATTTATCTGAAAGTGTTAATGTGTCACTTGAATCTATATCAGCTCTGTAATACAGTATACAGTCAAACTTCATTGCATTTTTTTCTTGATATGTTTCAATCATTTTAAATACCCGATTCATATGATAAAACATTGAAAACATTGCTCTTGGATTAATGGGGCGATTATTCCAACACGTTGTTAACCAGTTTGGAAACTGTATTTCTTCTAAATTGTATTGTTCGCTTGGAATTTTAAAATCTTTCTGGAATTCTCTACTGTTTTCTAGATCTGTTTCTATTTTTTCTCCGTTTAAAGATGCAAAAATGACAGGATTGTACCTTTTCTGTATATCAAAAAGTTTTTGTAAAACATTCTTATATGCTGTTACACGACCGACAAAAAACATCGCAACTTTAAGCGGATTTCCCCCTATTAATACTCTTTTTCTATACCGAACTGTTTTATTACGCTTAACTCTTTGCTTTTTGGTATTCGATTTCATCCTATATAGATATTTTATTATAATTTATGAGTATCTTTCTAGAATATTTAATTGCATCATTATTTTGGCATACAACGATAGCAATAGTCTATGAGTGGTATCATTAATGAAAGTACAACTGTGATTCAGGTTTTTACACCCAGTGTTGTATATTTATCGAGTACCACCATCCCGGGACAAATTGTGACGGTTGTAGATACTACAGGCGCTATATCATCGCCGCAATCCGTTATTATTAGTACTGTGGGAGCCGCGACGGCGCCTTCTATGTTTATTCAACAACGCTTTGGATATATAACTCTTGTATCTCAGGATACAAATAACTGGCTTCCAGTAAATTGTAACTCATTTCCTACACCAAGTTCTGTATATTACAAAGCAGCTGATATATCTCTTATCGAAGCCTCTACCATTTCTGCTTCCTTTATATCTTCTGTAAATGGTATCAATCGTTCTACAGAGGTATACAGCACTGCCAGCTTAGGTGAACGAGTGTTTATGAGTTCTCTTAATATAAATAGTATTCAACGTTATTTTTCAACAAGTGTGAGGGATCCTCGTGTAACAAATGTTGGAAATGCAAAATTATATAACTCAATAAATACCGTTGGTACTTTGAATATTCGTGGTACTATTTCTACAATGGGAAATGTAAATGTCGCGGGGAATGTATCAAGTAAACTGGGAACTATTTATATTGGGGGTGATGTAAGAACACAAGGTAGTATTCGTGGGCAACGTGGACTACTCACAGCAGTGTTTGGTGTAAGTACAACTGGTTCAGCTATATTTAATCAGGGAACTACAATCGCCAGTAGTGTAAATATTTCTCAAAGTCTTTCTACAATTCGTGTTAGTACTATAGTTACATCTGCCCATACTATAAATGCCACAAGTAGCATTATATTCGGACGAGGAACACAGGCTATTCAATATAAAGCAGGATATTTAAACTTTTCTAACTTACCTGCCACAATACCTTCTATAAATACAAATAACATCACTAGTTCGAATGCGCTTGCAACATCGAATCTTACCCTACAGAGTTTTAATGGAACACCTACTACAATCACATTTTCTACAGCTCAGATTCAAAACTCAGGAGGTTCTATTACACTCTCTAGTGTTTCAGGAAATGTATTAAATACCGTTTCACAAATAACTGCTCCGCAAACACTTATTAAAGATACGCTATATATCGATACTCTTAGTTTAAATGATGCCGCAGCTACAAGAAGCAATGTGGTTGTTTACCCGCCCTATACTAGCACGATTTTAGGTACAACTATTATACCAATATCGTGGAACATAGGAATAAATGGAACTCTTGAAGGGAAAAATCGTTCTTTTAGTACAAATATGACTATAGCTAATACCGTGTATGCGAATACAATGAATACTGTAAGAAATACTGTTACAAAATTCAATATATCAAGTCTTAGTATTTACAGTACTCTCTTTTTGAGTAGTGCCAACTTAATTTCTTTGGCAAACGTACACGTTATTAATAGAGGTGGTGCTATTATAGGTTCCCAAACGGAAATCGGCGCCGATATTAACGCCAGTACGATTAGAACCGATTTAATATCATCTCCTACAAATATTTATTTTCTAGGACAAAGCACGGCATCTATATCAACAGGAATCATAAGCAGTCTTTCAGCACAAGATATTGTAACGAGTAGTTTGTCATTTACAAATGGAAGCTTTGGTACGACAATGGCATATAGTACAATCAATCCTAGTACCCCTTGGCTGTTACATTCCACGTTTGGAATGTCAAATCCTCCGTTTGCAACTGAATATGGGTTAGGTACATATTTCAATGAAGTAAACTTTACTGCAGCTTCAGATCAAATTGCCTATTATTCTATGATTAATCCTGCCACACAGTCCCCTACTTTTTTGAGTACTCCCTATATTAATACAATCGTTGGAACAGGTATAAATGGGTTCTCTGGTGATGGCGGTCCTTCCTCAAATGCACAGATTGGGCGATGTATAGGGCAACCTGCCTCTGATACTCAATATAATCTCTATTTTGGTGCAAATGATATTGGGTGGAAACTTCGAAAGATTCAATCCACAGGAACAATTACAACTGTAGGAGGAAACTATCGCTATTTCTATGGAGATGGTCTATTTCCAACACAAGCAGCATTAGGCCCAAAACTGGCAGTGTCAGTCGTTTCCCCAGGAACAATTCTAATCACAGATTGTTCCAATGTTCGTTTTCGTTATGTAAATGAATATCCTACCATTATGACAATAGCAGGAACAGGCCAAGTTGGTAACTCAGGAAATGGTGGTCCAGCTCTTGCGGCTACATTTCGCAATCCTAATATGACAGTTGCCGATAATACATCAAGTATTTATATTGCTGACACTAGTAATAATGTGATTCGCAAATATCGGCTTTCTACGATTTCTCTATATGCCGGTACTGGTATAGCAGGTTCAACGGGTGATGGTGGAGTCGCAACTTCTGCAAAGCTAGCAGAACCCTATGGAGTTGCCATAAATTCTTCTAATGATCTTTATATAACTGATACAAGTAACTGTGTAATCCGTGCTGTAAATTCGGTAAGTGGTATAATAACAAAATATGCTGGAAGTTATACAAGAGGGTTTTCAGGAGATGGTGATCTCGCAACATCTGCTGCGTTAAACTATCCGCGTGGGCTTGCCTTTGACCCTCAAAATAATCTATATATATGTGATACAGGAAATAAACGTATTCGGCGTATTGATGTGACAACGGGTATTATTTCTACAATTGCAGGAAATGGCGTAGAAGGATTTTCAGGTACGAGTACTTCTGCCTTTCTTGCCGCTTTATCTAGTCCCACAGGAATTACAACTGATTTAAATGGAAATCTTTATATCGCAGATACAAATAATAACTGTATTCGGTTTGTAAATGTACAGACTGGAAATATTGCTACAGTAGCTGGTCAACCACCCCGTGGAGGATATTTAGGGAATAATACATTTGCAACTTCCGCTCTCTTAAGTAGTCCGAGTCAAGTAGCCTTTGATAAAGCTTCTGGGTTTATTTATATAGCCGATGACGGTAATAGTCGTATACGTTTATTAAATAGCGCAACAGGGATTATTTACGATTATGCTGGAAATGGGAGTCCATTTTCCTATGGAGATAATGTTCCAGCTTCTAATGCGATTTTTGGCTCTATTGCTGCTGTTGCCACAGATAAACAGGATAATATTTATGTTTCGGATGGAGAAGGAAATATTATTAGAAAGATTGATTCTATTACACAAACTATTACAGGCGTTGTTGGAACGGGTGGTGGTGGATTTACAGGAGATGGAACAGCCCTATTAGCATCTGTTAGTAGTCCAAAAGCAATGATTACAACAGCTCAAAATGATCTTTTGTTTTGCGATACAAATAATCATCGTATTCGTAAATATATATCTAGTTCTAGAACTGTTACTACCATTGCTGGTACAGGTGTGGCTGGATATAGTGGCGATGGAGGATTAGCTAGTACAGCAGCACTTAATTTTCCCAAGTCTCTTACGATAGATACAACTGGGAATATTTTTATTGGTGATTCTTCTAACTATCGTATTCGAAAAATAGATGCCACTACAGGTATTATAACTACATATGCGGGTATAGGTACTTCAGGAACAATTCTTACAGATGGTTCCGCCGTCAGTACACCGATTGGATTTGTAACAGCTCTTACAACAGATAATTCAAATACTCTTTGTTTCACAGAAACTCCCACACATGGTTTATGGCAAATACGGTCTTCTGATAATACTTTTCAACCTATAAGTGCGATAAGCACAGCATCCTATTTAGGAGACGCAGGGCCTATTTCATCAGCTCTATTCAATACTCCTATGGGAGTTATAGTAGATAATTCTGGAAATTTCGTTGTCTGTGATTCGGAAAACTATCGTCTACGTCGTAGTTACACATATGGAATACCGCAAACACCTGTCTACCTAAATATGTATATTACATTTACTAACTATTACGCTACATCTGGTATAGCAAACATTATAGTAAATGGCAACACACTAGCAACATTTACTACATCGAATATCAATTCCACCTTTGTTCTTACAGATACCAATATATTTAGTTATCCTCTTCAGAATAGTAATCCTGTTTTAAGAGATCAAACACCCTATGTAGAGATTCGGCAGAGTGGAAATCAAGGATATATGAAACTCGATGGAAGTATTTGGGTAAATGCCATTCCTAAACAAGAAACCTTACAAGCTCTGATGAATAATGATGCAGGTATAGTTATGAATGCGGGGATATTGAAATTCCCGTATACAATAAATGGTATAACAATACAAAATGAATATAATGATGTGAGTACACGTAGCCTAACATATACAGGAAGTTTAAATAATGCATCAGATCCTGCTCTAAAAGAACAGATACAGGCCGCGAGTTTACCCATTTGTTATCAAAGTTTGGAAACACTTCGTTTACGGAGATATGAATATAGTCCCGCGTTTCAGTCTACCTTTCGAACTCGTGATAAAAAGCGTCTGGGATTTTTGACAACTGAAATACAAGCGGTATTTCCAAAATCAATTAGTGAAGTACCATTTGAACACGCGTGGGCGACATCTACGATTGAAACAATAGATACTGCACAAATAAAATACACACATCTCGGCGCAACACAGCACTTGATTCAACAGGTTTCTACACTGGAAACGATTCTTGAGGAACTTAACTCTGTAAGAAATGTTTTGCGCGATATGGCCACTCAAAGAAACGTCATTCATTGATAGAAGCTGGGGGAATGTCCGCGCCATATAAACCCTATAAATCAGATTCAGAATCTGAATCAGGTTCCGAATCTGACACATCATTTTCTTCTGATTCATCTTCGAGCTCATATGCGTCTTTAATAAACGCTCAAATACCGAGAAACTTCCGAGCTCTTGCTGATGGACTATCGTTAAGTAGAATAGGAGCAGCAAACTCCCCTCCAGATACTACTACGGCTAGTAGATTTCCCATTACAGATGAATTCACGACATTTTTAAACTTTAAAATCCCTAGAGATCCATCTGGAAATATTATAAAATCATCTTCGCAAAATATTACCAGCATTATTATGCTTGATAGTAGAGATCGTGATCGAACTGTATTTACTCAACCTACGAATGTAACTCTCCGACTTCCACGCGTTTATAGCAATTTAACAAATTTTCAGGTGGTTCAGATTAAATTACTATCAGCCTTTTATTATTTTCGCGCAGATAAAAATAACTTGGATATATCAATTCTGGAACTTGGACGAACAAGAACAGATACATTTGGTAAAAGTATTCCAAATATTATTAAAAGTATAATACGTCAAGGAACATATAATATTTCTTCACTTCTTTCGGAGATTGTGACTCAATTAAACTATACTCCACTTTTTTATGATTTTCCAAATGGGTTTCAAGATTTTGCCCCCAGATTTGCAGCTACGGGTGATTTCACTATTAACTTTAACTTTCCTGGTGATACATATTATGATTCACTTCTGAATCAATATCAGGCAAATCCTACGGCACTTTCTATTGTAACTCATTACTTTAAAGGACAGTATGCAGGATTTTCAAGTTATAGTATCGACCAAATCAAAGTCGCGTACTACTATCCAGTCTTGAAAGAAGTATTATTAGATGCACAATTCCTAGAAACAACGCAAGTGAATCTTACAATTGTATCATCTGTTTCATATTTATTGGAGGGAGAAACAGTTCGTAGTAGGTGTATATATACATTTCAAGGCATTGATGATAAAGTAATACAAGAAGTTATCGCACTAAATATAACGGTTCTTGATACATATCGTGTACAGCACACATTTCGTTACTTTCTTATTAATAAATACAACGTAACATATGAAACGCAATCAAATCACGTTACATTTGCGAGTCCTTCTCTAAATACGAGTTTATTGAATCTTATCACGTACAAACAAAATCAGTTTTTCTTAGAACAATTGAATGCACAAGGTATTACTAGTGCCCAATATACATCCTTTAATACACAAAATACGATTCTTCTGGCTGTACTAAATGATATGTTTTATTTCATTCAAAAATGGCTTGCAGTCTATTTTGGTATAAACTTCAATAGCTTTACCTTGGATTATATAGCCAAACCGACGAATCTTGTGCCAATCTGTGATGCCTATCAAGCGATTGGTATTAGCTCTAACTTTGATGTAAATGTCATAGCGCGAAATACTCTTCCAACAAGTAATGATATTCTTACGCCACTTAGACAATCTGCAAAACAGTATTGGAATCGTTTAACAGATCTTTCTACTACTACAATACCCTATCCATATAATCTAGAAACAGGAAATCCTGCTACTAGTTCTAACTTTCCATACAGCGTACTGTTAGAACAACGTGATGGGCAGCATAAATTCGTAGATTCAAATGACTATTTATACGCAAATCGTTTGACACGATATGCTGATTTTTTAACTCCATTAGATCCGACTTCATATACTGTCTTTAAATTTAAGAGTCCTGTTCGTCAAACACTTCAAGTAGAAACACTTCCTCGTCCTACTGCGTTTCGGTATCCTGCGTATAATGTGGCAAACTATGATTTGAGTGCTCAGAAACTATTTGATAATAGTTATTCCTTTATAGAAAATGCGCAAAATGAACGTATGGATATCTCACCCAATTTTGGAGTAAATTCAGTTGTTACTATTCCAGGATTTTCATATACAAATAGTAGTTTTAATTTTGGAATATCCTATGCGAGTTCTTTGGCTGCCTGGGGGTCTACATCACAGACAATTCAAGTAGGTGATACACGCGGATATTTTCAAATGCGTACACCTTTTCCTACAGACTATACATCGATAAAGAGTGCTGGTTATAGATATCCTATGTCTTTTACAATAGGAGGAGCAGAAGCTACAAGCAGTTTTGTCACACCAATGAACATGTATTTATATCACGATCGTGCGGCTTTTATGGCCGATATTTCTGGTTTTCGTAATGAATCTCCTATTAACTACTTGACGTCAGTAAGCACGCAATCTATGTCTACATCTGCCACGCTTACCTTTCCTGTATATGGTAATCAGACCTACTATGTTCTTGCTCGCTCTATAGATACTGCTATAGCAACACAGAAATACACGATAGTTCCTTGGTTTCCAAGCGGTTCAAACTATACAGCTCTTACAAGTACACTAACTGGATTTGACCCTCTTGCTGATCCACAAACACCGCAAGCTCTTTCTAACTTTAACTATGCCGTGAATGCGGATCCTGCCTATATTAGACTTCCTATTCAGTCTACTATACAAACAGCACAAACACGCGATGCTCTTTATTCAAATATTCTATTTTCTACAATGGCGATTGGGTATGATACAAATGGAGTCAGCACGGATCTTACAGATTATTGCGGATTTGTTGGTACGAATGCACAGAGTAATGGTACTCCAAATACGTCTTTACGAATTGATCCTATCTCAGGATATGCCTTTCAAGTAGAGAAAGGATATAATAAAACTACACAACAATATCTCACTGTAACGGATGAAAATACTATTCTTCTTCCAAATGGCGGCGGAGTGTATAGTGCAAGTTCAGTGGCAGCTCGTGAAACATCGATTGTTCAATGGTATGGAACGTGTTTTATTCCAAATGTTGAGAATCAGCCGCCAATGTTCGCAAGTGATATAGCAGATACAACTATAACAGTACCATATAGTCGTACATTACTGAATGCCCCTCTAAATGGCTATACGTATGCAGGCTCCAATGATAGTATTCAGCTAGGGGATGGTGTATTTGGAATATCGTTTGTCCCTCAACAGGGTGTATGGGACATTCAACGAATGATGTTTAAAAGCATTTATAACTGTGGCAATTCTAATATAGATCAAAATCTCAATATAAAATATTTAGGTATATATTATTCTGCTATTACAACAAATCGTTTTGTTCACGAAATCCCTTTGTCTGATGCAATAGCTGTTCTCAAATTCAATAAAGCCGTGACATATAACTCTAATACGCAGAATTTAGGCTTTGATACGGCGGGTGGTACATATTATGAATACATTCGTGATAGTAACTATCCAACGGGGTCAAATTCGTATTTATATGGGTATTCTCAAATCCGCGGTAAAATAAATACTGATATTAACTCTATCTATTCCTTTTTAGCCTTTGATGGAAATGGTCAGTCGCTGACATTTAATGGTCTTGTGGGTTCTCCTGTACCATATCCGTATTATTCAGATGCCTCCGCGGGGACTGTATATTATGATGGGACAAGTGCGCCTAGTTTGACAGGTATTGTGATTCCTAAAATAAAAGCGACGCCGGATTTCGTGCGTGGACCACCCACAGGGTATGACCAGACACAGTCACAATATGAGCAGTCGTCGCCGATTGGAACGAATCTTCTTCAATATATTAAGCCGTATCCGTTTGCGCTTCTTTCTAATACAATGAAAGTATGGGATCCTTTACCCTATGCGCCATCACTTATTATAGGTGATGTTTCTGGTTTTCTTATGACACAAGACTCGTATTATCGCGTGTTTGAATATCAAGCTGCAAAAACAGATTATAGTTTAGTAGAAAAATACCAATTTACATTGGATCAAGTATTTCCTACTGTAAATCCAAATCTGAACTTTTTAGGAGTGGCTGCGAATGAACGAGAATATGCATTCTTTGCCTATTCAAATCTTCCTGTGAACTCGGCACTGACGAGCCTTTTATTAATTAAAACAATGAATCCGTTTGATGGTACAATCCGTGATACATTTCAATACGCAAATCTGCCTGGATTTGATCCTACATCTCAAGAAATCACAAATGTAACATATAATAACTTTGGGGGTTTTACAATGGGTCTTCAATCTGCAAGTACATTGACTGCGATTTGTAAACATAGCTCAAATGTATCTTCTATGACTATTCTACGCCCAACAGAAGTATTAGGATTTAACTCAAACTTAGATCGTCTTATTACACGTCAAACACCGAAGGAACAATTTGGTGCCTTTTATGTATTTCCTTACCGAACACAACTAGCTGGAGCAATCACAGAAGGTATTACAGATTATATATCTATTACGCCGTCAAATATTATTCAGCAGATAAATCCATTATATAAATATACTGCTATTACGGGAAATCAAGATACCTATGCAGGTTCTAATAACCCGTGTCAGATTATCCCCTATAGTCTTAGTAATGCGGGTTCCAATCCTACAATATTTAGACAACCAATCGTGTCTCGCGCCCCCTTTAAAGATTATTTATATATGATGTCGGCATATGATGATACGCGTTTTTACCAAATTACTGACTATTCTTATCCTGTAAACTCGGCATTTGCTTCTAATGCTTATACTACGCGTTCGTTATATCAATTCCCATTACATACAAGCAATCTTACACAGGGAGCAAATGGCTCTAAATGGTCTTTAATAGGTAACTTAGTATATGGAAATCGTAATGATATTGTTGATGCCCCGCGTAAGATTTTTCAAGCTTGGCAAATTATATATCCAGTTCAACGAATTGTTATGACTCGTGTGGCAAAGAATTTCACATTTCTTTATGATAAAACCGGCATTGAACATCCAGAATATCCTCATACGGCATTAATCGGTTATAATTCTCTTAGTACACTTGCTCTAGATACAACGAATCAATGGGGCTTGGAAAATTCGAATAACTTTTCTGTGGCAGATTTCAGCTTTCAAGGTCCGACATTTAACTCCTTTTTGTTTACGCTTCCTCTTCAGAAATCCACAGCGTCAAATCCCTATTATTATCTTGCTGTGCGCAACTATAGTCCTACTGAGAAATCACAAGTTCTTATGCGATTTAGCTTGACAAACTTATATGATTTTGGCTACGTATCAATGACGGATTTGAGTAATGAGCCGATTCTTTCATTAACGAGTTCTAATCTATTTAATCCAGATTATTATACGGCGTTGAATGCGTTTAACTCGAACTTTATTATTGGATCAAATGGACAAACATTTGGCGCAAATGTAGTAAATGGATACGCAGGTTCAAACTTATCAAATGTCACTGGGTTTGGCGATTTTTATAGTAGATTTTTGGCAATTTACTCACAATATAATCAACAAGTTCAACAAGTTCAAACGATAAATAATAATGTAAATGCCTCTGTTACTGCCTTTATTCAGTCGGATTTACAGAATATTTTACCAGCTAGTTCATTAAATAGACAACGATTTACTGATCCACTTACATATACTATTTTGTGGAAATCTCCTCTTCTTCCTGCCTATACAAAACTAGATGATAACTGGGGCTTAGGGTGGAATCTGGGTTTTAAAAAGGAGGATACAAATTATGATACAGTTCACGCAGGTAACTCATTTTTTAAGATTTTAGATGATTTCATTAATTTACAACTAAACAGAGAATTTGATATGAATCGTATGGATACGGGGGCAAAGGAAAATCTATCACAGACTATGGAACCTACAGGGGCGACAAAAGCGTTTCACGCAAAACTTCTATTAGCTCCCTTTGGCAGCTATGCAACAACTCTTGTGAGTAACCCTATTAGTTTTTATCCACCTCTTGGACGTATGGACAAAATTACATTTACTTGGGTCGATATAACTGGTGCCACAATCAATAATGCTGATTGTGAATGGAATGCCGTGATTCAGTTAGTTGAAAAGAAGGATATAACTGAATATCCTCAAGAGCCGCTATTAGATCCGACAGTGCGAATGTAGTTCAGAGACCTAAAGTTGTTAAAGTATAAATGAAAAGGATGTGTGAATCAAGAGAAGAACTATATAAAGACATCTGTAAAGATCTTTCTGGAACATATTATGAAATAGGAACTTGTTGGGGGAGTTTTTCTAAATTTATTATACAAAACACTCCTTGTGATACGCTTTTTTGCGTAGACCCATATAAACTATTTACTAATCTTGAATACCCTGATGCGTTAAATATAACAACTCAAGAATATTTAGATTCTAAGTTTAACAAAGTGAAAAGAGATTTATCAAAGGTATCCGATAAAATACAAATGAAAAGATTAACTTCTATGGAGGCAGTGGAATTTGTAAAAGACGAATCAGCATCCTTTGTCTATATTGATGCAAATCACGAGTACTCCTATGTAAAAAACGATATTTTGGCGTGGATGCGTAAAGTGAAGCCTGGTGGTGTACTTGCAGGCGATGATGTAGAATCTATGGATTTACCACACAATGAACTGGGAAATGCTCTTATTCGATATAGCGAGGGTCCATTTGCTTTATATGGTGTTCATAAAGCTCTGATTGACATTAAAAAAGAATTTGATTGGTTTGATTACAAAATTTATGGAGGACAATTTGTATGGAAAAAACCATTTCATTTTTTATTAGACTGTTAATTTCTGGACAAGACGTTAGAAATGGAGGCAGTACCCCCAAGATCATATCCAAGAGAAAAGGGTTCACCAGTTTTGCATTTACCTGTAAAGATGGAGGGGCCTGATGATTTTTTTCCATCCGTGTGTCTTCAATCTCATTGGGATCCAACTGCTATTTTGAAACGTACTCTTCCTGAGGGCTATGTACCTCAACCTACGGATCCCCGTCCGTGGACAAGAATCTGTATGGAGTATACTACCGCAGGAGAGCAAACGCCTGCTCCTGAGACAAATCCAAATATTGTAATGCCAAATGGTGGTCAGTTCTATCCACCTGGCCGTTATGCAGAGGCGATTGATGCCGAATCAAAGCTTCGTACTCTTGATCGCCCTTTGGGTATGTGTGAAGGAAATCAATGGAGTCCTCCTCTTAAAAGTGATATGTTTAACTCTCGCATTCTTGTTCCTGAGAATACAATACCTTCGGATCCTTCTAGAATCCAGGAACTTGCTTATCCTAGGGCACTTCTCCGGTCAGGACCCTATGAATGCCGTGAATTAAATGATAAATATAATACGAGTATTTCATCTGACTATCTCTTCAATAATGCTACAAAGCAGGATCGTTATAAACAAATGAATAAGTCAACAAAACCGGCTCCCCCTAAAGATCCTCTAAAAGCGGCACCTGAAATTATGCGACCTGATCTTACTTGGAACGCGGGTTCACCCGACCCTGCAAATCCTAATAGGGCATATGAGATTTCCGCTCGTAACCAACAACAAGAACTGATTGCGAATGCAGTAGCTCCTAAAAAGATGGTAGATACTGTTCCTACAAATCCAAACTATAACTCTCATTTTGCGCCAAGATAATAACTTTGCTTTCCAGACTAATCTGTAGCAGGATGGAAGTACCATTTAATCCAGCGAATCAGCTTACGACACTTTTAGGTCCTAAGCCGACTCATCCGTGGGGAGCTCTGATACCACAAGTATTATTGTGGTGTTTTCGTAGATTTTGTGTTAAATCATTGACAGAAGCATATGTGACGCCAATCACTGATGAACTATGGGATGATCATTTGGAACTTATTCGTTTATACGCACCAAGAGGACTTGAAAGTATTAGTATTTCCTGGATGACTCCTGAAAATATTGAATTTGTACATTCATCTCTAGAAGAATATAATCGCTTCTTTTTAGAATTTATTATAGAAATTGACGGAGCATTAGCACGTTCAGATGAAGATATGGGTGATATATTATCTAAATTTCTCGATGAATCAGTCACAGATATTATATGTAAGTGGCTTGGCGAAGAATATGCTATGTGTATGATTTTTCCAAAGTCATATGAACAGGAGAATGAATTTACTGATGAACAGTTTTCACTTTTAATTGACTCTTTAATGAAATTATCAGATGAGAACATACCGGCAGAAGATATAAAGGAGCCTTTAGAGCAGCCTGTAGAGCAGCCTGTAGAGCAACCTGTAGAGCAGCCTTTACCAGAGCCTTTAGAGCAGCCTTTACCGCAGCCTTTACCGCAACCTTTAGAGCAACCTGTAGAGCAACCTGTAGAGCAACCTGTAGAGCAACCTGTAGAGCAGCCTTTACCAGAGCCTTTACCGCAGCCTTTACCACAGCCTTTACCGCAACCTCTAGAGCAACCTTTACCGCAACCTCTAGAGCAACCTTTACCGCAACCTGTAGAGCAAAAACCAAGAACTATCCGAGCTGCTATGGCCTATTGCAAAACTCTTCGTAATCGTGCTGGTAAAGTTAGCCGTGGAAAAACAAGGAAAACTCATACCGCTGTATAAACAAAGAGGAAATGATAGAAGTCATATTAGTCTTTATTTTTCTTGTGTTTTTAATATCGTATTTATTCTATAAACATCGTCGTTCAGATATTGAGATACTTCAGCTTGATAATGAGCAAATTTCAGAAAATCTTTCTGAACTTTTGGAGGAACTTCAGCCAGTTATTATTCGTGGAATTTCACCTCCGAAAGGATTCACTCAAGAATCTCTCCGAAAGATTCCACGCTTAAAAGATTTTGCAGTAGGTGGACAACCACTTGGAGATATTCTTGAACAACCACGTATGTTATTTGACGCAAACGGTATTCCTACACTAGCACAATCTGGAAGACAACAACTTGCGAAAGAGCTTTCTATGTCTATTTGGGCTGATCATACGTGGCTTCCAATCTTCTCACAATCTACTTGGTTCGGTTCTATTCTTGGTTGTATGAGAGTTGAAGCAAATCTTGGAGGGATTGGTATGACACGTACTACGGCAAAATATACTTGCTTAATGCCCACAGAAGGTAAATATACACTTAGTATTTTATCTAAAGACTCCGAGTCATTTCTTCCTTCAAACTGGCAGTATAAATACCTCGGATTGCTAACAGTAAATGACACACCATTAGTGGCAGAGCTTAAATACATTGATGTTGTCTTACGTCCCGGTACAACTATTTGTCTTCCACCACACTATATTTACTCTATGGAGCCAATAAAAGACTCGGCAGAACTATTTGCGTTTGTAAATATGGAATATCACGAACCAACTACATTATTAGTAAAGTCCTTTTCGCAAAATTGAGTAGTAGTATGCCTTCCAGAAAAATACACCTTAAATTAATGTTTATAGAATCTCAAACTCCTGAATCCGATTCTGATGACTCCGAGTCCCTATCTGATTTGATGACTACCTTTAAAGAACAAATGAAAGAGATAGAGGAAGCTTCAAAGACTATTCGCACACAAGTAAAGGATCTGTATACGCGTGCGAAAGAAGAAACAACTGATTGGTTGAATGAGCCACTTATTCCAAAACCAGCATTAAAAAAATGGCTACAAACTCAAGGGTTGTCCACTACAATTTCAATAGATGAATTCCTCGATATATGTTATAATTCTGCAAAAACAATGGATTTGGAATCCCGTATTCTTACATTTCATAAAGCGGATGCAGCAGTTTTATGGAACGGGCAGAGACGCCTCACTGTATTTGATATAGTAACTTTAATTCCTACATTGTTCGAGTAATGGCTCCAGTAAAATTTAAAATCCACCTGATGCTTTTTTATAAACATCAGATGGATATACGTACATTCTTTAAAGGAAAATCTCCAAATTTCTATGCCGTTCAAGTGGGTCATAAACCAGGAGTCTATACAACGTGGGATGAGGCACACGAACAGGTGAACGGATTTCCAGGAGCACGTCATAGATCGTGTGAAACGAAAGAGGAGGCAGAAGAGTTTATTAAAGGAACTGTATCATCTTCAGAGTCAAGGTTGAATTCCGAGCAGCGTGCTGCCTTTGATGCAGTAATAGAAGGAAAGTCGATCTTTATTACAGGGCCTGGTGGAACAGGGAAATCCTTTCTTCTTGAGAATCTGTACGAGTATTTCAAGCTTCATTCGAAACATAAACTTGCCATTACTGCAATGACAGGATGTGCTGCGGTTCTTCTTGGGCCATTTGCAAAAACACTTCATTCTTGGGCGGGAATCGGTCTTGGTCGTGGAGATCCTGAGAAAATAGCCGAAGCAGTTGCCTCAGATAAACGGAAAGGGCCAAGATGGAGAAAGACGAAATGTCTAGTGATTGATGAAGTAAGTATGATGACACCCGGTCTTTTAGAACTACTAGATCTTGTTGGGCGCAAAGCGCGAAAGTGTCCTGACAGTCCTTTTGGGGGCATCCAGATGGTCTTTGTAGGTGATTTCTATCAACTACCTCCTGTAGGGCCTGGTGGGTTTGTATTTGATTCTCCTCTATGGAGTCGTATAGTAAAGAAGACATTTTATCTTACAGAGATTGTGAGACAGAAAGATCCTGTCTTTCAGAAGATTTTGAGTGAAGCGCGTATAGGGGAGCTTAGTTCAGAATCCTATGAGATTCTGGAAAGACGGAAGAATATGGAATGGAAACGGAAGGAAATCAAGCCAACACTTTTATTTACAAAAAATACGGATGTAAATGAAATTAATGAAGGGCAGATGAAAAAACTTCTCGGCGAAGAACACGTCTTTAAAGCTGAGACTCACATACCTCCTGGTATGTCAAAGGAAGTTGTCCAGATGCTTGTTGAGAAACTCGACAGAGATGCCCCCTATGAAGTTGAATTGCGCTTAAAAGAACAGGCGCAAGTAATGCTTTTAAAGCAATACTATGAAGAAAAAGAAGATAAAGATGGAAAAAAATGTTTATCACCAGTTCACGGCTTGGTAAATGGTTCTCGTGGAATCGTTACAAGTTTCTCTGCAGATGGATATCCTATTGTGAAATTTCTAAATGGGAAAACCGTTGTAATAAAACCGGCAACGTGGTCATTAGAAGATGAACCCGAGTCATTGAAGCGTGAGCAGATTCCGCTTCGTGTGGCATATGCTCTTACAATACATAAGGCACAGGGTGCTTCTTTGGATTCTGCTCTTATTGATGTTGGCCCAAGTACATTTGAATATGGCCAGGCCTATGTGGCGCTTTCACGTGTAAGAAGCTTAGAATCCCTATATATATTTGAAATATCACCGCGTGCGTTTCGAGCAAATCCTACAGTAAAAGCCTTTTATTCTACCAAAATTGAAGCATCATGTACCAATGAATAGTGTACATAATGACACTGCCTCTATTTCGTTCTATTGGTGATTTTATAGAGGTAACTCAGATTTCAGGTGGACCTAGATATATTCGGAAGGATGATATATATATGGTTGGAGGTACTCTACACCGTGTATTAATTTATATAAAGGGGCGTTCGGATTATGAGACGATTTGTTTCGCAAATCTAGAGAATCAGGAGCAGGTAATACGAGAATTTCTTCAAGAGATTTCTCGCAGACCTCTAGATGTTGAAATAAATAACAAAAAAAACAATATACAAGTGTCATTAGAACATTTTACTGATTCTTTAAATACGGCACCGCGTCAAAAACGTGATGACACTTGTAATACCATTATTATGTTTGTAGTACTATGGCTAATAACTTTGGCAGTTATATCTTTTGAGAAGAACTTTAAAGTGTTGGGTCTTTCTTATTAAATAATACTCGCAGCTCATAAAATTGTCAAGGTACGTTTGCCTATTGTTTTTTACCAAATGTCTGCCGCCCGAATCTCTTTCTCACCTACAAATACAGCCCGGATGGATGAGCATAATACCGTCAATCAAACCACCCAGACACCACACAAGGCAGCTCGGTCTGGAAAAACGCCAGGAAGTTCTCCAGTTTTGAAATCTAGAAAGAACTCGGCTGTAGAAGCGGATATGGCTGCTATGAATCTATCAGAACCAATCAGCACTGCTGTTGCGCTTCTGCCAGAACCAATGCTTCGAGAAAATAAGGATAGATTTGTACTCTTTCCTATTCAACACGACGATTTGTGGAAGAAATATAAAGACCATTGTGCTGTGATGTGGTTTGCGGAGGAGATTGATCTTAGCAAAGATATGAAAGACTGGGAGAAGCTGACTGATGATGAGCGCTATTTCATCAAGAACATCATTGGATTCTTTGCAGGTTCGGATGGTATTGTGATGGAAAATCTGGCTACACGTTTCACGCGTGAAGTCCAATGGCCTGAAGCGAAATTCTTCTATGCGATTCAAAATCAAATGGAGGCGATTCATTCTGAGACATATTCACTCTTGATTGACACATATATTACGGATCCAAAGGAAAAGCATGAGCTTCTTCACGCGATTGAAACGATTCCGTGTGTAAAGAAGAAGGCCGATTGGGCTTTGAAGTGGATTGATTCAAAGGAGGCGGATTTCTCTACACGCCTATTGGGGTTTGCGGCGGTAGAAGGAATCTTCTTTAGCGGGGCATTCTGTGCAATCTTCTGGTTGAAGCAGCGAGGTGTTATGCCTGGACTCACTCTTTCAAATGAGTTTATTGCCCGTGACGAAGGGCTTCATACGGATTTCGCCTGTACTCTCTATGGTAAGCTTGTGAATCGTCTTACTAAGCAGCAGGCACATAAAATTATTCGGGAGGCTGTGAAGATTGAGAAGCAATTTATTACAAAGTCACTGCCGTGTGAGCTCATTGGTATGAACGCGAAATTAATGGCACAATATATTGAGTTTGTGGCGGACCGTCTGACTCAGCAGCTGGGTTATCCGAAGATTTATTGTGCAATAAATCCTTTTGATTTTATGGAGCGTATTTCTCTAGAGAACAAGGATAACTTCTTTGAGAAACGAGTATCAACCTATGCGAAATCTGGTGTAGGAAAAAAGGCATCAGAACTATCGTTTGATATGGGTGCGGCATTCTAAAATTGGATCAAAGGTGTATTATATTTTTTAACATAACAATGCCTTCTTCTCTATATCAACGTGTAGTTATCAAGGGTGTCCCATATTGGAAAGATTCAGCGTCGAACTATTATTATTATGAGTCTTCCACACCTCCTACAGAGGAAACGCGTATTCTAATCGGGTCTGAGGCCACTGGCATCAATCCTGATTGGACAAATCGGTTGGAACCAATGTTGCGAGCATATCGTTTATCAGAGAAATCAAGAGCTCGTATAGTACCAAAGACCTAAGTCTTATATTTTAGAGTCTTTGCGACAAACCGTCTATTATTCAATATATCAATGGCAATATAATGAAGATATATACAGAGAAGAATAAGTCCGCAAGTTATACTGAGCCGTGTTCGTAAGGGGACAATCGTGTCGATAATATTAGAAACAGATCCTACCGTATTATCAGCAACCGTTTGTAAATTATATTTTTCAAACTGATATGCCTGTGAGTCTTTACCTGTAAAATAAGAATATGCCGATGTTGCTCCTGAAAAGATACCATTTATTCCGTCAAATAGTATATTTGATGCTCCGGCCGCTACTGTAGTCGTTAGAGATAAGCCTATTGTCGGTACACTCTTCAGTCCTATGAGAAATAGTAAGTCCGATATAAAAAACCCTACAGGAATACCTAAAGCAGACCAATAATATGAAATGAAAAAGAAATAACGTTCTAACTCATTACGCATACGAGATTCATATTCGATATCATTTATTTTTTCTAGAAGTCTCAAACGATGGTTTGGGTTTTGAGTTATTGATAAAAGAGAAATATATTCATCCTGCATTGGTCTATAAGGTATCATAGCTGTTGTCATCTTAATTATTTTACGCGTGTAAAGTTTAGACCACTTTGTCTAAAAATATTGATGTAAAGTAGATGGAAGATATAGTTAAAAAATGTATTGAAAATTGTGGTACAATTGAGAATTGTTCTGCTAATTGTGATAAACAACGAATATATGAAATGTCGTTAGGCCCTCCAGGTGACCAAATTTTATTTAATTATTTACAACAGCAAAAATTGAGAGAAGAAAGTAGTGAACTGACAATTAAGCGACTCTTACATTTTTTTCTTGGTATGTCTGGTTTACCCCCCCCTTATGATCAGCCTGTTGCTCCAGAGTATGAAAAATTTCTTAAAAAAACTATTTCTGTGCTAAATTTTAACGTCCTTCTTAATTTAGAAGAAGCTATTGTAAATTATAGGAAAACTACGAATCCTATATTTGCTTCTTTATTATTACCAAAAGATGCTATACTTAGAACAATAAGAGAAGTAATAATGCTGCGTATTGGGAAGCAACAAGAAAGAAATTCCGTTACAACCCTTAGTAATTGGTCGAGAAAACATTTTGCAAATAATACAAAATACGAAACGTGTACAATAAACGCATCGCACATACCTGTTGATGTTATTGCATTTGTATTTAAAAGATTTAATTTAATTAATATAACTAAAGACATACTCTCGGTTGTTATAGGAGATGAAAAAAGTTCAAGAAAACAAGAAAATATAGAGGACACCAAATCCGTGACTCTTTGTGCTATTATTGCGAGTTATAAAAATAGGAATTCAACAAGCTCACACTCTGTGGCATATGTAAAAATATTTGATACGTGGTATAATGCTGATGATACAGAAGGTGTACTTAGAGCAAGAACAAATGGTCAACCTACGTGGAGTACAACAATATATGAGCACGTAACACAGGAAATGACCTATTTGTATGTAAATAGAGATAATATACCAGATACACAATTTCTCACTCCCTATCACGATACCGTATTAGCCAACAAAGGACAGTGGCATGGAATTCCAACTTTTTCACAAAGTGGAAGAGGAAGTTGTGCATTAGATGCTATATTTTCTTGTATATTTTATGCAAATGGCTTTAGAGATATAATGACAAATATTTTTAATATAACAGATGCAAACGGGCACAGTATATTAAGTACGTTTGAAGCAAATTCTGGAGTATCAAAAGTAGAGAGAGAAGAAAAGATAATATTTGGAGAAGGAAGTATAGGTGGTACAGAAGAAAAAATAGTATCGTATATAGAAAAATTCATTCGCACGAATCTACTTTGGCCAAAATTAAGTGTATCACATCATCCTCGTGATGACACACTTCCAGCATATGTAGTGAAAGATAAGAAAGATGAAGATACACGCACAACAAAAAAAATATGGGAATCTATTGTAGTTTCTAAAAAACTTATTATATACGAATCTTTAACGAAAGGCGAAGATTATTTAATATCAGAAGAATTATTTAAAAGAACATTAAAAAGTTTATCAGTTTCTTGTGTAGTGTTTTTATCTATTATGAAATATATCTATGGTCCACAAAAAAGAGTATTTCCTGTTAGTTTCGATGAATCAATAGGTATACAAAATGATCCAGATACAATAAAAGCAAAAGAAAGGGTAAAACACAGACTAGATAAACAGAAGAGAATTAAAAAAATAAAATTTGAAGAAAAAAAATCATCCGATAAGATACGCCTTGGAGGTTTATTAACCAATAGAAAGGGGCATTTTACTAGAAAGAATACTATGATGAGTCGTGCTAGAGGTATTAAAAGTCATATTCCTGGAACAGCTGGCATAGCTCGTTTTTTAAGAACTCATGGCAAAAAGAAATCTATAACAGCTCGTAACATAGGTAAATTTATTAAAACAGCTTTTGCTGGCAGAAATCATTTAAATAAAAAAACTCGTGTCAAAAAAAGTCATACACGTACTTCTCAAGGTAGTCACAAAATTAGCCCAAGCGAACTGGCAATACCAGTATCAAGACGTGCAAATTCTGTAAATGTTTCCACGCTCTTTCCTCTTTATAAAAATGCGATGACAGTCTCCGCCCCAGAGTCACGGGCCACTGGCGGCAGTGAGAATAAGAGACCAGCGTCACGGGCAGCTGGCTCTCGCGGCCGAGTGTCATCGAAAAAATCCCCAGACCCACACGCTGGACAAAAGGAGTAGAGATGAAAGAAAACATCCGGAACAATAAAAATGAAGCTGTATAGGGGCAAAGTATTTGTATGCCTCCTCCTATTCATCCAGACAGTATTCTTGAGTATGAACCCAAAGTATCACGAATCATCAAAGTAGATGCAAATGTCATTGCCTACTTTGGAGATTTCTTCCACGCATTTCGAGAAGGATTCCGTAAAAGTCCTAGCGTAGCCCCTGAGACGATTGTCCGTACAATCCCAGCAAATACTGCATCCTCTCAAAATCAGTCTTGAAAAGTAGCTGAGTACTATGCGGTTTTGTTGTGGGTAACGTCCCTGCAATAGAACTCGCGAGTTCTCCTTTTTTTGATTGATATATCATATTCGCAGCAGTTTGCTCAGCTCTAGAACCCAGAACAAAAATTGTACTTGTAAAAACTTGGCACGATTGAATAGGAGTTGCCATTCTACCGTGATGCCTAGAAGTTTAATGCTGCTTTAATCCTTTGATACTGCGCTCCAGTTTGAGTTCGGATATCGTTGAACATGAAGATATTGACCCTGTTGAAAACTGATTAGTTCGTCATATGAAGAATATGTATAATAGATCTGTGTTTTATCTCCTATAGCGCGTAGAGTGCTTATATTAGAATTCACAAGTTGTATGCGATTATATGTATTCCAGTCATCTTGATATTTTAATTTTAAAGAAGAAGGGACTGCTAAAAATCCACTCAAATCAAATGTTCCGATAAAAGGCCCGCTCATGATTCTCTTTCATTGATAGAAATGCCAGCCAAGGATGGAGATGTATATACACTTCTTCTTTCAAGTACAGGAAAGCTTTTTACAGTAGAATGTGTAGTAAGTCCTCCGAAGTTGGCACAGGGTCTTTCTGGTAGAAAGAAACTGTCTCCTGGAAATGGAATGTTGTTTATTTTTGAAACTCTTGATAAGCAAACAATGTGGATGCCGGAAATGAACTTTCCCTTAGATATAGTTTGGTTAGATGAAACTCTATCCGTTTCTAATATAAGTTATGGAGCTAAACCATGTCCCGACAAAGGAACCTGTCCAAATATTTCATCCGTTTATATGGCAAAATATGCCATTGAAATGAATGAAGGTGAAGCGGCAATCTATGGATTTATGAATGGAACACAGCTTACTGTAGTGTAAAAAGATACTGAACTTTATGAAGATCACTTAACATTTCGTCACGTAGATTTATTAAATCTGTGTCCGATGGTTTTAAATGCTTTGTAAGAGGCCCTTCTAGATAAGATACACAGGCTTTTATAAATGCTATCATATTCTTTTTAGTCAAATTCTTGATATGAGTTGTGCTATTCCGGGCAACCATTTTCGGACGTCCATACTTTCCCATATACACTTCTACATATTCATCAATTACTTTATCAAGAGAATCGAGAAGATCATCAGTGGCTTTATGCTCTGCAAATGAATGTGTTTGCCAATGATATAGTTTTATCTGTTCTCGCATTTGGAAAAAAAAATTTACATCGTCGCCACTCATTTGTAATCCTATACAAATGACAGAAAAATGCAGGCAATGTTTAACTGTTTTAGGAAAACTAGTGAAGCCACATACTACAGAATCGTGTCCTCTTATAAAAAGTAGTTATTGCGGACTATGTGCGTCCTATGGTCATACACAAATGGGATGTCCAGATCTTTTAACACAAGCCTTTCGAGAGCCACAGTATTTAGAACAGCTTGTTGCCCCTTCTCTTTTAGAACAATATGGAATAACATCACGTACTATAATTCCTAGTTGTCCCATAACTGCTGTAAAGGGTGAGCATTTAATGGAAATTCCAGAAACCGAAGATGCATTACGTGCTGCGCTTGTTGCAGCAGGTGTAAAACCAATGATTTGTCAAGAAAAGGGGAAGAAAGAAAATAAAGAATTGATTGAAAATAAGAAACGCCTACAAAGAGTCGCAGATAAACTTGGTCGAAAACTTATCTTTATTCCAGATTCTAGTAAAAAGCTTGGAGTTAAGTAGAATGGTAAAGCATACACTACTGAGTCTAACGCGTAGAAAAAAGAAGCGGAGCAAACAGTACTTGTCAAAGTCAAGACGTAAGATGAGAGGAGGAAGAATGGTTAATAAGGCCAATCAAGCTAGAACAGCAGTTATACTTAATCTACTTACCAAACAAAAAGGGGGTTCAAATGATCCGCGTCTTCTTACTGTATCTAGAACGGAGGATCCTGATTCTGTTTTAACTCTACAAAGAGTTAACACAGAGGAAGAGGTCTAAAGTATTTTTTACATATTCTATGTAAGGAGATGCCGAACAAAAAGGGAGGAAAAGCCTACAAAAAAGGCAAGGCGAAGGGAGAAAATGATGAAAGTGAAGAGTTTATTGACATACAGCCGGATCAGTACATTGCGCGTGTTATGAGGTTGCTAGGAGATAGAAATGTAATGTGTTATAGTAATGACAACATTGTTCGTATTTGTCATATTTGTCGAAAAATGAAGGGGCGTGAATGGATAGGAGTCGGTGATATTGTTTTAATTAGTTTGCGATATATGGAGTGTGCCACGGGAACCATAAAACGCGGTGATGTTCTTGCAAAGTTTCCTTCCGAACAAGTGAGGCATCTTCAAAAAGATCCGAATGCAAATCCTAGGCTTTTTATAAAGCTAGAAGAAGATAAAATAGTTACAGATATGGAGATGATTGGGATTGATTTAAGTGGAACGAAAATTGTTACTTCGGAACAAAATGATGGGTATGTCTTTGAGTCAGGAAGTGAAGAGGAAGAAGAGGAGGAAGAAGAAACAAAGGTAAAAGTTGCGAAAAAGGATAAAGTGTCACACGGCAGAGGTGAACGTAGGATTCGTGAAGAGACTGAGATACGAACAGAAGACTTATAAAAATGCGGTTTTACAATAAATGGAATACGAGAATCTATAGTTAGAGAATGTCATATAGCCCCCCATTAGGAGGATTATCTGGTCAAAATGGGTTCGCACCTGCTGATTTTTCAGACGCAGATGTTCCATTGGGGGCAATGTTTGATGTAGGGGGGCATGGAAGTAACACTCCTTATACATCTGCTGTAAATGCGATTGTTCATAAAGCGACAGATGAGGCAAAAGGGCGTGCGATTACATTACTGAGTCTTCCATCCGGTTGGAAACGGCGTCTTCGCGATTTTATAAATAAAAAGAACAATGAGCTTCTTGATTTTTTAAAACTATCAGTTCCATCGCATGCTGTTCTTGGCCCGGGTGAAATTCTTTTACGCAGATTTGGGAATCCGCAAGTTTCACCAAATCATCCGAGTGTACGAGATATGGTTATGGATATATCTGGCGGGGCAGAAGAAGTCTTGATAGAACTAAATAAACAGCTGGATGATTTTAAACAAGAAGGAAATCTTACAAACTACGCCAAACAAACACAAGTTATATATGATGAGTATCGTAGCGCAGGAGAAGATGTTTTACAGCAACAGGGAATTTTACGGGCAAAACTGGAAAAACTAGATAAAATACAGAGTCGTATTACTTCTGTATTGGATATTGATCCAACGGAAGAATATGAACCTCTTATGGAGGCGACTGAATTATATCTGAAAAAGATATTTGAAAAGAATCAAATCGAGGAAACGTATACAAATCTTATAAAAGCATATAGAAAATTTGTAACACTTCGTGATGTTGTAAGTATGGGGCGCGGATTACTGGCATATGAATCGGAACCTCTTTGTTCTATATGTTTAGATGAAACAGTATCTTACACATTAAGTCCGTGTGGTCATACGTTTTGTGGTACTTGTATGCGAAAACAAAATGGGAACTGTTTTATTTGTAGAGTTTCTATAAGAGATAAAATTAAGATATATTTTAGCTAGCTTCTACTGTATATTGAAATCGTCGTAAGAATCTAGTTCGCAGGGCGATTGCTTGTTCAGGTGAAAGTTCATATACATGAACTGCCATTTCAACAACTTTTTTAGCAACTTCTTCCCAAAGAAGAGAGAGGAAAATAGAACCTTCGCGCATTCTTTCTGGAGCAACTAACCATTTCATTAAATGAGTTGTAGGAGTAAGTGTGGTACAATTTTATGAAATGCCGAAAAAAATTTATGACAGGTCCGCCCTTAGAACAATAGTATGTTTTACAATAAAATCATGTATCTGTCATATATCATCGGTAGCTTGCTAGGTATTGTGGGTACAAGTATGATTCCTGCAAAGCCTGGTATATCATCTCAACAAGGTGAAACAATACAGGAAACATCCGCACGCATTGATTTAGAGTACAAAGATATTCTGTTGAAGTCTGACGCATTTAAAATATGTCTAGCAGGGGTAGCAACAATCAGTCTAGGAATCTTATTACACATTTACAGCTGTTGTACAGAATCTGAGGAGGAATGCGAGGATACAAGAATATATCCAGAAAAAAGTGAAGTGTCACGAATTCCGAAGATTTATTTACATCCTCCTAGGGCACCTACACCTCCAAAGATGGTTTCCCACGATCCTACACCTCCAAAGATGGTTTCCCACGATCCTACACCTCCAAAGATAGTTTCCCACGATCCTACACCTCCAAAGAAAGTTCTATCTGAAATAGGTGTCAATCCTTTACAAGCAAAACCATATTCCTCTTTTGCGCATTATCCACCCAAATGGCGGCCACAGGGTTAAAGTTTTAACGATACTCCATAAAATGGAAACTCATTATTATATAGAAAGTGGCCACGTTATTCCAGTTTCTTGTACAAAGCTAACGAAAAAAGAGGGAGAAGTTCAACAGGTATATATTGTGCGTAAAGGTGGAAT
>Ga0214921_10002419_pt1 | contig 30372 bp, 22 predicted proteins | sample LL1505_MetaG_FD_177992 | JGI IMG/M metagenome (GOLD analysis project Ga0214921, IMG submission 177992) | Freshwater microbial communities from Lake Lanier, Atlanta, Georgia, United States - LL-1505 | ecosystem: Environmental > Aquatic > Freshwater > Lake | place: USA: Georgia | collected...
GTGGATTTTGTCCGTTTTCACACATACGATATTTATCTACTAATAAACCGTCTTGTGTATTGTCATAATGACTACTTCCGAACAATACCCAATTAACACCTAGTGCATGTGTATCTTCATTTTTATTTAATACATCACGAATACTCCAATTCTGTTTTGGTAATATATATTCATCACCATCTATGATAGCTAACCATTTTGTTTGTCTGCCAAAATGTTTAATACAATGTTCATATGCTGGTATTTGTTTTGCATGTCCAGGAAAATCAATAATAGTACACAAACGATTAAAATAAAAATTATTTAATCTGTCTCTAATAGGATGATCGCTATTGTTATCATATATAAAAAAATGTTCCACACCAACAATGTGATGATAAATAATAAATTCTTCTAAATATTTCTCGTTTTTTATAATACAACAAATCGATAAATAATAAGAAACCATATTTACGTAAAATAACAATTGCTTATAATATACTTATATTTAATTTCCATCGTCTCCTACATATATTTTGACTTGATTAGCATTATAATAACCATCATTTACTAGTTTTTGTGTGTAAGAAGGTCCACCCCAATTAGGATCCATTGCATCAGGACTTACTGGTTGTGATTCTTGACTATAATTCATCATATCAAGTGGTGTTGTTCTTCCTATATAAAACGATGATGGATCATAAGAAGGGTAAGAGTTAATATTGTATGGACGATCACTTTGTGTTGCATCAATTAATAAACTAGGGTTTGGCAAACTTGGAAGAGGAATACCATCGATTGATATTGATGGAATGTCACCTACAGTTGGAACAGATGAAATGGATGTTAAGGGAATCCCTGTATAATTAATTGGTGCACTATTTGTATTACCTGTTCCGGTGGTACCGTTATTGAAATTAACAGCTGTTGTGTTTGATGTATTGGTTGGTGCAGTAATGCTACTAGGTGGTAACCCTCCCTGTAAATTTGTAGGCGAAGGACGTATTTTATAGACGGAATTTCCTTGTGCGTCCAAAGTTTGTTGTAAAAATAAAACAGGACAATTGATGTTTTGACTTCGTTGCCATTGTATAAATTCAACATAATCTTCTAAATTATTAAAAACAACTGGATTTACACCTGGTACTTTAACAACTTTGGAGTTATACAAATAAAATTTACTACCTTCTTGAACTAATATATCAGGACAACCCTTACCATCGGTTTTAAGGTTCTTGTTGTTGTTGTTTTCCATACCTTCATATCCAGATTCCTGGATAATATAATTATGTTTAATATAAAAATACAATCCTGCTAAAAAAAGAATAATTGATAATACTATTGTAGTCGACATATTAATAATGTGTTTTATAATATAATGTATATATATTAGATTATGATAAAAATTAATTATTTTTGTTGATTTTTATTATCTATATATTATATAAGAAATCATACTTATTATTATGGAAGATGAAAAATATACACAAGACAAATTAATCGAATTTTTAAATGACGGTCATAAAATAGGTCATCATTGTTTCGTTTTAATATATTTAGTTGGATGTGGGCCATGCAACATGACAAAACCAGAATGGAAAAAAGTAGCGAATTCATTTGGATATCGGAATGATAACCAAGGAGTTGTCATGGTAGACGTTGATCAGGATAATTTAGACCAAATACGACCAGCAATAGGAAATTATCCTATATCGGGATTCCCAACCATGTTACACGTCCATAGAGATATGAAGACATCTTCCTATGAAGATAGCAATATTAAAAATAAAAATAGAAGCGCGGAATCGTTTAGAGAATGGATCAATCACTATGTGAATATGTCTGGGGTTGATAATAACAAGCAAGAATCAAAGATGGAAAGATTGCATCGTCCTTTGTTATCCATGTCAATGTCTAGTAGATCTAGAAGTCGAAGTCAAAACAAAAGCACTTCATCCAAACGTTCAAAAAAACGTGGACAAACTGGTGGCAAATGGTCATTAAAATACAAACGAAGTATCAATTGCAAACGACCAAAGGGTTTTTCACAAAGGCAACATTGCAAATATGGACGTAAAAGTCGTAATACTTCTTTTTATAAACGCAAATAAATGAAAAATATATTGTTTTTTATATGTGAAACAAAATATTTATAGATTTGTTTGATTTACACCTTTGCACTTGTAAAAGATTTCGTCGTTGATGACTGGTATATATATAAATTGCCTTAAAATTTTAATGGTTATTGAAAGTTATCTTTCGCATATCCAATAACAGCACATGCAATCCTTTTTCCAGCATGTCCTGTTGTAAGACTATCGCTGAACCCACCTAAACCACAATCATCCTGATCCGCGTGAATAATAAGTCCTCTTCCAATAATATTTGCTTTCGAACCCCGAAGTTTTATTACGTCATCTATCATAACATAATTGCATTTTCCCAAAGAATTTGTTTGTAAATTTCCTAAATCTCCGATATGTCGTTCTTTTGCGCCAGGACACCCATGTTTCTTTCCATACGGATTAAAATGAGCGCACATACTCTCACATTTATCGGTTAAATCTCCAGATTCATGGACGTGAAAACCGTGAAGTGCATTTTTTTTGAGTCCCTCTAAATTGATCTTGATATGAACCAGGTTGCTATTTGAGTTCGAATCTTCTACAAAATGAACGGTTCCTTTTATTCTAGGACCATTAAAAACAGCGACAGCGGAAATAGGTTTGGACGTTTTTGTCATTGGTATATTGTATATATATTTATTTGTATTGTTATTATTAGATAGATATTTACACTAATACTTAAAATAAAAATTGAATTAAATGTATCTTATGAATAAATAACAACCAAATAGTAACTATTTACACTTACTTACACGTACAACTTTAATATAACAACAACAACAATCAAAATGGAATTTATCTTCAGATTGTTTGATTTTAATGTTTATAACAAACCATTACCAGTTGATTATAACTGTGGCGTGGATAGTGATGATAATCTGGGAAGTGACGATGATATGAACATGATGGATTACGATAAACCAACCATCAATAAATACGTAGATCAAAATAAATTCTTTATCCAAATGTTTGGATTGGATGAAACAGGAAAAACCTGCTCTATTATTGTCGAGGATTTTAAGCCGTTCTTTTACATTAAAGTTGCGGATCATTGGACGATAGCAAACAAAAACGCGTTTTTAAAACACATCCAAGTAAAAATGGGTAAATTCTATGAACATTCGATTGTCGAATGCAAATTAATAAAACGAAAAAAATTATATGGTTTCGATGGTGGAAAAGAATATAAATTCATCAAGTTTAGTTTCAATAATGTATATGCATTTAATAAAGCCAAAAATTTATGGTATTCGCCTTATGCGAGTGCTGCAAATAAAATCAAGACGGAAGATCAACATAAATTACTAAAAAACGGTTATGTGTTTTTGGAATCAGAAACATATTTATATGAAGCCAATATCCCACCGTTGTTGCGATTCTTTCATATTAAAAATATTAGTCCTTCTGGTTGGGTTGCACTACCAAAAAAGAAAACATTTGTAGTGACACCAAAAATGAAATCGACTACCTGTGATTATGAGTTTATGATTCATTATAATGATATTATTGCTTTAAATCATAAGGAAACAATGGTTCCTTATAAAATATGTAGTTTTGATATAGAAGCCAGTAGTAGTCATGGCGATTTTCCAATTCCAATAAAAACATATAAAAAATTAGCGATCAACATCATTGAATATTTCGAAAAATATAAAAAAAACGACGCGGGGAATGATGCGAATACGACTACATTAAACAATGAAATGCTTCATCAAATATTAAAAAATATTATATTATTGGCGTTTGGGTATGAAGAGGAGGATATTGAAATGGATAGTGAAACGGATGAAGAAATTTACGATTTTAACAACATTGAACGGGTTTATCCTATTATGCCACCAAAATCCAAGGCTTTGTTAATGGAATTAATAAACAAATGGCTTTCTATCCCAGTTAGAAATATATTTTCAGATAACAACGAGGTGATTGCTGAACAAATGAATATTGAGAATATGTTTGAAAAAGCCCATAAGGAAATGAATTCAAATGATGATGATGAAGATGAGGGTACCGATGCGAACACAAACAGCAACGAGTCGGGTGAAGTTAGTAACAGCGGATTTATTACTGTAAATGAAGTAACTACTGTAAAAAAGAAGACAAAATTACAAATACAAAATTATAATCAAACACATACTATTGTCGATATTATTAGTGAGTTTTTGAATATGGGGTTAGGTTCTGGTAACGGTGATTCGGAAGATAGTGATGGACCGTCTATGTCTATATCTGTGAAAGGAACAATCAAAACCAAACCAAAAACTACAAAAACCACAAAAAGCAAAAACAGAGACATGTTGATGCAAGAATTAACTATTTCATTAAACACAATATTCCCGAAATTGGAAGGTGATAAAATTACATTTATCGGATCTACGTTTTTAAAATATGGCGAAAAAGAGCCTTATATGAATCATTGTGCGGTTTTAAATACATGCGATCAAATACCCGGTGAAAATACTATAGTAGAATCATATAAAACAGAAAAAGAGGTGTTGTTGGCTTGGAAAGATTTGATTCAAAAAGAAAATCCTGATATTATTATTGGGTACAATATATTTGGTTTTGATTATGAATTTATGTTTCGACGTGCAGAAGAAAATCATTGTGTAGAAGAATTTCTGCAATTATCCAGAAATAAAAACGAAATATGCGGTGATAAAATCAAATATAGAGACCATAACAACGCGTGGCACGAATTGGATAAATATAAAATTGAAGAAAGCAGTTTGCAAATTGCTAGTGGTCAACATGATTTAAAGTACATAAAAATGAACGGACGTCTTCAAATAGATTTGTATAATTATTTTAGACGAGAAGAAAATTTGTCCAGTTATAAATTGGATTATGTTGCTGGTCATTTTATCGGAGATTATGTTAAAAAGGTGGCCGATGCAGAAGGTCCAAATGGATCCGTAGTGATACATTCAGGCAATTTAACCGGATTGCAAGAAGGCAGTTTTATTCATTTCGAAGAAATTGGTCATTCCACCGAATATTATGATGGTGGTTCCAAATTCAAAGTGGCGTCGGTTGATAAAGAAAATCATTTGTTTCGTATTTCAATACCAGAAACATATCACAAGGATATATGCAGTTCGTTGGATTTCACCAAAAAAATCCGCTGGTGTTTAGCGAAAGATGATGTAACACCCAAAGATATTTTCAAAATGACAAATGGTTCTGACTCGGATCGTGCAGTAATTGCAAAATACTGTATTCAGGATTGTAACCTGGTCCATTATTTAATGAACAAAGTCGATATATTAACTGGTTTCTCGGAAATGTCGAAAATTTGCAGTGTTCCAATCCATTTCTTAGTTTCGAGAGGTCAAGGTATCAAACTCACTAGTTATATAGCAAAAAAATGCAGGGAAAAAAATACTTTAATACCAGTAATTGAAAAAAGCAATTCCGATGAAGGATATGAAGGTGCGATTGTTTTGGATCCAAAATGCGATTTGTATCTGGATAATCCAGTAGCGTGTGTGGATTATGCGTCTCTATATCCATCATCGATGATTAGTGAAAATCTTTCTCATGATAGCAAAGTATGGACAAAAGAATATGATTTGGACGGTAATTTAATTGCAGAAACGGGAGATAAGGGAATTCGTGTGGGTGAAAACGGTCAGAAAGAAGAGTATTTCATATATGATAATTTACCGAATTATCATTATGTAGATGTGAAATATGACACATACAAATATGTGAGAAAAACCGCAAAATCCGCTGCAGAAAAAATAAAGTCTGGTTATAAGTGTTGTCGATTCGCACAGTCGATTAACAGAAACGAACGAGCTATTATGCCTTCTATTTTAGAAGAATTATTAGCCTCTAGAAAAGCAACGAGAAAATTGATACCCAATGAAAAAGATGAATTCATGAAAAATGTCCTGGATAAAAGACAATTGGGATACAAACTAACTGCAAATTCGTTGTATGGACAATGTGGTGCGAAGACGAGTACATTTTATGAAAAGGATGTTGCTGCATCCACAACTGCAACAGGGCGACTTTTATTAACATACGCAAAACGTGTTATTGAAGAATGTTATGGTGATGCGATATGTAATACGAGTGAATATGGTCCAGTTTTAACAAAAGCAGAGTACATATATGGTGACAGTGTTGCTAATTATACACCGGTTTATGTATCTTATTTAAATAATAACAAAGAAAGAATAATCGATATTTGTACTATTGAACAATTAGCTGAAAAATATGGTGGTTGCAATTGGGTTAAATGTACTGAACCTGGAAAACAAGAAAAAGAGTTTTGTGAATTAGAAGGAATAGAAACATGGAGTGAAAACGGTTGGACAAAATTACACAGAGTAATTCGCCATAATTTGGCACCTCATAAAAAAATGATTAGAATTTTAACACATACAGGGTTAGTAGATGTTACAGATGATCATTCTTTATTAGATATATTTGCAAACTCCATTACTCCAAACGATGTTACTATAGGAACACCTCTTCTACACAATAGATTAAATGATGTATGTATTAACAATCCATATGATGTAGATAATTCTATGTATCTTATTCATCGTTGTGATGATTTTGTCGATACAGCAAAATATATCAATTATCTAAATAGTAAAAATCTATATGATTATTACATTTTATCAGGGGAAGACAACTCTATAAGGATCATGATGGATAAGTTGAAAAAAGTTGATAAAAATACCATTACGAAAATGCATGAAATAGAATACACGGGATATGTTTATGATTTAACTACTGAAAATCATCACTTTGCAGCAGGAATAGGAAATATGATAGTGCATAATACGGACTCAGTATTCTTCACGTTTAATTTGCAAACCCCCGACGGAGAACCTATCCGTGGTAAAAAAGCCCTTGATATTACAATTGAATTGGCACAAGAAGCTGGTCATCTAGCATCATCGTTTTTGAAGGGACCACATGATTTAGAGTATGAAAAAACATTTATGCCTTTCTGTTTGTTATCAAAGAAACGATATGTAGGCATGTTGTATGAAACAGATTCTACAAAATGCAAACGAAAAGAAATGGGGATTGTACTAAAACGCCGTGATAATGCACCGATTGTCAAAGATGTTTATGGTGGTATTATTGATATTTTGATGAAAGAAAAAGATATACAAAAATCCATCGCATTTTTGAAATCGTGTCTCCGCGACATAGTAGAAGAAAAATATCCGATTGAAAAATTAATCATAACAAAATCATTGCGTTCAGGTTACAAAAACCCTCAACAAATTGCCCACAAAGTATTAGCGGATCGAATTATGGAACGCGATCCAGGAAATAAGATCGGTTCAGGGGATCGAATTCCCTTTGTTTATATAAAACATCCTAGCTTGGAACAAGTGGTTGAATCAGACCAGGAACAGGAACCTATACTCGAAATTCAGAATAATCCACCTGAACCTGATCCAGATACAGAACAAGGAGTTAAAAAAGGTCGAGGTCGAAGAAAAAACCCAGCACCAGCAAAACCAAAACCAGCTCCAAAACCCAAAAAAATAAAGGCACCAAAAATAAAACTATTGCAAGGTGATAAAATAGAGACACCCAAATATATTGCGGAGAAAAATTTAAAAATAGACTATGGTTTTTACATAACCAATCAAATTATGAAGCCAGTTCAACAAGTATTTGCTCTTGTACTTGAAAAAATATGGATAATGCAAAATAAAGAATTAAAAATTCAAAAATTCAAAAAAGAAATAAATGACTTGTTAGCCTTATATGATAACGACATAACAAATGAAAAATATCAGACAAAATTAGAACAAATGAAAAATAAGGAAGTCAAAACTCTTCTGTTTGATGAATTTTTACAATAAATGTAAAATACTTAAACACATATCACAGTTGTTATATAATATGAAATTTATAACAACAATTTTAAAAAAAATACTACCAGTGGAATTACCAAAACATGTGGGTAGATGGAATATTGATTATTGTAATATAAAAACGAACACCAAAATTGATTTATCGAATGAAGATCATTGTGGACCCTGTGGTCAATACGCACTAACAAAATTGAAATCAAAAAACAACGATAAAGATAAAGATATCATTTTGTTGAATGAAAAATCAAAATAATTAACAAATTCTTTTTTCGTAAAACAAATTTTTGATAAATGTTACGAATGAATTTGAATTTGTGCTTGTTTTTTCAATTGCTGATATTTTATCTTCTAGATTCTCTATTCTCGCTATCAATTTATAGACTATATAAAAAATTTCTTTGTTGTCGCATCTATTATTTAAATTATTGGTTGTGTTTGTGGTATTGATATCTTGTAAAGCTTCAGATATAAATGCTTGTGAATTTTCTTCTATTTTTTTTAGTAATTCATCCTCAAAAAACATAGTGCTTTTGTCATTACTATCATCACTTGGTATTTGAAGTGATAAATTAATTTCATTATCGAGTTGCTCTTGTTTCTCTTCTTCTTCTTCTTCTTCTTCTTCTTCTTCTTCTTCTTCTTCTTCTTCTTCTTCTTCTTCTTCTTCTTCTTCTTCTTCTTCTTCTTCTTCTTCATTCTCCTCATATTCGTCATCCCAAAAATTTAGTTGATCATACCCTCTTGCCTCGTTAAAATTGTGAATAAATTGCTCTTTTTCTAATTTATGTAAAATAGAAAATACACTCCTTTTATGTAATAATGCAATTTCTTGAATTGTCAATTCTTGTAATTCATATTCACGTTGCAAAGAAAGTATTTCATTTACTCTCCATTTGTATCTATTTCTTCTAGTTAATTCTTCTTTGGTTGACATGTTATTCGTATAAATATATAAGTGTATATGTATTTATATTATTTTAGCTTTTTATTTTATACTATATCATGCAAGTATATTATTCAAATCAAATGTTATTTTTTGAACAAAACTATCTTCAATGGTATCAGGAATGTATTTTAATAATAATTCACTGAATGTTGAACCATCACAACCGATAAAAACATTATTACAATATCTACCAATAATTAAATCTACTATTGCATTTAATTCACGCGTAGGTTGGTCACTGTTAAACTTTTTGTTTATAAACATGATGTTATATTCATTTTCTTTCATAAATTGAACAACTTCATTATTTAGGTCACCCGTTAATATAAGTGTTCTATCTTCTTTTTGAATATTGTTTTTTATTAAATCTATGTATTTATTTACTAGCAATTGTCTAAATACTTTTTTATTCATATTATTTTGTTTCGACCAATGTTCGATAGCATCATTCTCAACTCGCAAATGAATAACATTTATTCTTTTGTTGATACTGATGTCTGTGTTGGTCTCGGTGTTGGTCTCGGTGTTGGTCTCATCACTGTTGACATCATCTGATTGAATAAATTTAAGTGGATTAAAATTTGACACATAAGTCATTAAATATTTACTAAAATATATATTGCTGTATATTTCATCAATAAAAGCCAACAATCTAACGTTATTATGTTTTTTTGCTAAAGTGATAACATCCCAAGATATTGGTCTATATGCATCACTATTAATAGTAAACCCATCAACTATTTTGAGTTTGTATTTATTCAAATAGTTGTTTATTTCAATCAAATTAAACACTTGAGATATTGAACAATAACTATTTGTATTAATTTCTGTTAAAAATTTATCCACTACCAACAATTCTTTTTTTGTTCTTATGCAAAATAAAATAGCAGAGACTAACGATAATAATTGATTGCATAAACCATTATTATTTTCTCTCGCTAATTTCAAAAAATACGCATTGGAACCAGACATTTTTATTTTATATTTTACAATGATATTTAATATAAATTTTAAACGATATTTCTAGATTCTTCATTATTATTGTTGGGGGTGGATCTTCTATTTGATCTAGAACTAGAATTTCTATATCCAAAACGATTTCCATTATTAATTAATGTTTCAAATAATAATATATTATTCGATGGATCAAATAAAAATCGACTATCTCCATTTTCTGTAAAAATGTTGTTATTCCTTTCAAATAATTCATTGATAGTATTCACTGCAATTGAAGATAAATTACTTGCAACATTATTAAAACTAGTTTCAAAGTTTGGAGCGTCTGAAAATATTCTACGATGTCTATTTCTTGCTCTTGCTCTTCTCTCTGAAAAGTCAATCGATTCACTTGGCACATTATCTTGAGTTGTTTCTAAAATATTGTCTGAATCATTGTTTTCAGTATTAGATAGTGGTTCATTTGTAGTATTGATATTACTATTGGTATTACTATTGGTATTGGTGTTGGTAGTATTAATATAATCACGTATATCATATCTACACATTGGACAACGAACATTGGATTGAAACCATGTATTTAATTGTCTAGTATTAAAATTATGTCCGCAATGTAATATTTGGGTTACCATATCAGATACTTGAAAAGTTTCCAATGAAATAGGACACGTTGTATTAATTGGAGTTTCAATATTACCAAATTCAATTTCACGTGTTGCATCAAGAATTTGTTGTCTGGTAGGAATAATTGGTACATTTGATTGAAAATCCATTAAATTCATAAATGAATCTAAAAAATCGTTGGATGTTGTATTTGTTCTAGGTTGAATATTAAAATGTTGGATATTATCTACTATATAAGGAATACCGTTAATATTGATTCGTTGATTGGATGATCCGGATTGTCTATTAGTGGGGTTAGGGTTGAGGTTGTGATTGTTTTGATGATTTGCTTGATATCGATTTCTCATATAGTCATCATTTAATCGAACACGATTCCATATATTATTAATATCGATTCTTATAGATTGTAATAAATTATTTTGATGCAATAAATCACTATATATTTGATTTAACATATTTCTATCTCTTTGTCTCTCTCTCTCTTGTTGTCTTTCACGTTCAGCGTTACGATACATTTCTAGATATTGATACCTATCTCTATCTATTTCCACACTGCGTGATCTATATGATGTCGTATTCGAATAATTAGATCGATGTATATAATTATTACATTCTATACACCTACTACAATAATTATTATTACGATTGTTATTACGATTGTTATTACGATTGTTAGGGTTCGAATTGTTATTACGATTGTTAGGGTTCGGGTTGTTGTTCATATGATTATTGCATGTATTTATCCCAGTATTTTCAGAAATGCTATTTGCATCTCTATTTAAAATAGCAGTTGTGTTTTCGTTACTTATATTATTATTATTATTATCATTTACTATGGTTGAATCAAAACTAGAAGATAAAGACGTATTTGTTTCATCTTGTATTTCTAAATTAAATATATCATTGCTAATAATGGTATCATTACTATTCATATTTTATATTTATTGTTAATTAAATTATATATAATACATCTATTTAAATATTAATGGTAAATTATAATAAAGCTAAAATACTTTATATTTATAACATCAATAAGTTATAAAAACTGGCAAATAATATCATGAATGTAACATCCAATAATTATGACAAATATAAAAATAAAGGCTTGTCTGGATTATGCAACTTAGGTAATACATGTTTTATCAATTCATGTATGCAGATATTATCTCACACTTACGAATTAAATGAATTCTTAGATTTAGAAACCTACAAAGAAAAAATAAACAATAAATATGATAGTGCATTATTGATTGAGTGGGATAATTTAAGAAAGATTGTATGGAAAGATAATTGTGTCATATCTCCTGGTAAATTTATAACAACAATACAAAAAGTAGCAAAATTAAAAGATGTTGATATTTTTACCGGTTTTTCCCAAAATGACGTTAGCGAATTTTTATTGTTTATCGTTGATTGTTTTCACAATACATTATCGAGACCGGTTAAAATGTCAATCAATGGAACCCCTGAAAATGAAAAAGATAACATTGCAGTTTTGTGTTTTAATATGATAGAGAAAATGTATAAAAATGAATATTCTGAAATATGGAATTTATTTTATGCAGTTCATGTTTCACAAATAAAATCTTTAGAAACAAATGAAATATTAAATAATAGTCCCGAACCATTTTTTATAATAAATTTACCTATACCAGAAAATAATAAAACTACTTCTTTATATGACTGTTTCGATTTATATATATCAGAAGAAATGCTTGAAGGTTCAAATGCATGGTATAACGAAAAATCAAAAACATATGAAAATGTAAAACGACAGATATTGTTTTGGAGTTTTCCCAGTATTTTAGTAATAGATTTGAAACGATTTTCAAATAAAAACAATAAGAATCAAAAATTGATCGATATTCCCATTGAAAATCTTGATTTGTCAAAATATGTAATTGGATATAAAAAAGATGATTATGTTTATGATTTATATGGAATATGTAATCATAGCGGAAGTGTTCATGGTGGTCACTATACTGCTTATGTAAAGAATGCAAATAATAAATGGTACAGTTTTAACGATACCAGTGTTGCTGAAATAAATCCTACTATGTTAATTAGTTCAAAGGCATATTGTCTTTTTTATAGAAAAAAAATAATTCGTTAATGTATATACATTTTATATAAAAAATATAAAATATTCATGGCATTAAATGATTTAAGAGATAATTCGCAATCACATATATCAAAAATAACCATAACACCGACAACCACAACTACACCCACAACTACATCCACAACTACACCCACAACTACATCTACAACCACAACCACAACTACAACTCCATCACCTAGTACAACATCATCATCATCATCTACACCATCTGTTTATGATACAAATGATAATAATATATATAATTTTCCACTATTACACGGTGGTAATGGAAACATAAGTCACTCGTTTTCTAATTTCTTCAAAAATTTCAATTTAACTCCAGGGGTTTTAATCATTTTTTTAGTAGTAGTAGTAGTATTTGTATTACTATTCTCTTCATTAAGTTCTTTAGGAAAAAATGGTTCAGATGTTAGTTCATCTAGTTCTATAAGTACCGATTCGAATAGTTCGAATGGTGGCAATAAATCTCGTATTATAAAAGTAATTGGTATAGTTTTAGTAGTACTAGTAATAGTGTTTTTATACAGAAAATTTGAAAACACTACTATTATAGCATCGATTAAAAACTTATTTACAAAAAATCCACAGGTTAATGTAACGGCTAGTAAAACCGCTCCTGTACCCATGCCTCCATCAGCAAATACAATTCCAGAAGTACCAGAAATCAAATTGTATAAGGAAGTTTTTAATATTCCTGGTAATAATTATACATATGAACAAGCGAAATCAATATGTACGGCGTATGATGCAAAATTAGCAACATACGACGAAATAGAAGAAGCATATAATAAAGGTGGTGAATGGTGTAATTATGGTTGGTCTGAAGGTCAAATGGCTTTATTTCCAACACAGAAAAAAACATACAATACATTACAAACTATCAAGGGACATGAAAATGATTGTGGGCGTCCTGGTATCAATGGTGGATATATGGCTAACCCGAATGTGCGTTATGGTATTAATTGTTATGGTAATAAACCTAGAAGAACCGAAATTGAAAAAGAATTGATGGAAAATACTAATCCTTATCCTTTAACAAAGGAAGACATGTTAATGGAAAAACAAGTTGATTATTGGAAAGAAAAGTTACCTAACATAATTGTATCACCATTTAATAATAATCGATGGAGTAAATTTTAGCATCCAATATACACAAACAAAAATAATCGGATATATAAATGGGTAAAAATGATGAAGTGGTTAAAGTGGATAAAATGAATAAAATGGATAATATAGATTTTGTTGTTCCATTATGTAAAAATAATATGATAATTCGAACAACGATTGAATCGATTGTTTATAATTATCATCCCAGAAATATTTATATTATAACTAATCCAAAAGATGTGATATATTTAGAAAATATTACGAAAAATTGGGATATTGGAAATACTATTATTACCACTATAAACGAAGAAGTGTTTTTTATGAAAAATTATGATTTAACTAAACATGACATTGAACAATATTATAACTTTATAGACGCGGAATCGAGAGAATTTGGTTGGTGGTATCAACAAATATTAAAATTGGGTGCATATAAACAAATTGAAAATCTGTCTGATCCATATGTTGTCTGGGACTCTGATGTAATTGTTTTACAAAAATGGGATTTATTTGATTCAAATGAAGGCTTTTATAAATTTGCAATTTTACAAGAATGCTCCAAAAATGAATTTAATAAAAATGAATATTCAAAATCTATAAAAAATTTGATTGGTTTGGATTCGATTGAACCTCCTAGTAATGGTACATTTGTTCCTCATCATTTTATAATGCATCACAATGTTTTAAAAAGGTTGGTTGGTTTTATTGAAGAGAGACACTTTGCAAATACAAACACAAACACAAAGGTGGATTCATGGATAAAAATAATTATATCATTGTCGAAACAATATTATCGGTTTAGTGAATACAAATGTTTGGCTACTTTTATGCAAACGTATTTTCCGGATTTGTTGTTATTTTATCCTTTTGAATTATATGGTAAAAATGGAATACGTTATAGAGATTCGTTCGATATCGTGGAAAAAATGAAAGGGTTTTGTGACGGGAATACTAATTTAACTTATAATAAGTTCAAAGAATTCACTAAAAACAACTATGATGTTGAACCATCCTATATTCAAATAGAGCATGTGGATGTGTAATTTATTGTTTCATTCTTATAAAATATATAAAGATTTTATAAGAATTTATATAATAATGGAAAAAGAGGAGATATGCTACTTAAAAGCAGATGACAATAAAATCATCAATGAAAAATGTATAAGATGGGTAAAAAAAATAGATCAATGCTTACATGTTTGTAATAAATCTGAAGGATGTGACATTGGTATTGGTACTCATAAAATATGCAAATTGAATAATCCTGACAGTTACGATAAACTGAATAAACATTTTGAATAATAATTTTATCTATATGTATGCATGTATCGATTTTGCCGTTTTTTTATGGTTTAATTGATTCGAATTTTTTGCAATGTTGATTTTATTTTTTCTTGATTTTTTCTTTTCTGACTTGTTGGTTTTTTTGGATTTCTCATAACTGTCATCATTTGCATTTACTTTTTTCAACAATTCCTCATAAATTTCATCCGAAATTTCGTTATTTTTATCCACATCCATATCCATATCCACTACAGATGAATTATTCGAATTTTTATGTGTTTTTTTTTCTTGTTTATAAAATAAACCAAATGGAACTGCCATTGTATTCATATTTTTGTGGGTGTTGTCACCACCGATCATGTTATCTACATTTTCATTAGGATATTCACCATATTGTGTGATATTTTTCAAAAGCATTGAATCAATTGCAAACCCACCCCCAGTAATTGTACCGTCTTTGGATTTTGAAAAAACCATATCATGTTCTTTCATAAAATGTTCTTCTCGTGAATCATACGGATACGGCATAATCTAAAAATATATTTATACTATAAGTATATTTTTATATCGTCTATCATGAAAAATACATTTTGGTTATGCGGTTTTTATTTTTCGTTGTTGGGATTATTATAATACCGTTTTAATTCAGTAACGGTTTTTGTTTCTCTCCGCTTCTTCAAATAATCTATTATTTTTTTGACCTGATCTTCATTTTTTATAATTTCAGATAAACAAGTTTCTACATAGGTAAATGTTAATGGGGATGTTGTGTGCGTATTAACTAATTTAAGCCGTCCATCAGTAATATTAATAACTGAATTAGTTGATAATTCACCATTTGATGTTAAGGATTCAATTAGTGATGATTTTTTATCTCGAAGCTCTTTAGCTTTTTCTTGGAGTAATTTATATTGGTTGTCTAGCATAACCCATTGTTGTATTTGTTTCTCAATGTTTTTATCCATAATGTAATAAAATTATATTTGTTTTTTAGTTTTTCAACAAATATAATTTACAAATTTTATTTTATCTAGAGTGAAAAAAGCTATTTATTTTCTGTATTTTTTGGTCATCCTGCCTTTGTATGACTTTTTATGCATTCTAGATTTTGATCTAGGTCCATAATATTGTTGTAGTCCTAAAAGTACTAAAGGAGCAATTGCGTCACCTATCATTTGATTCCAAACACCACCATGTTGTTTACGATTTGTTCCACCAGTTTGCATTGCATTTGCACCTGATTGTGCAGCACTCATAACAGATGGATTTATTCTACTATAATCCAATGCATTACTATGTGCATAACTACTACTATCTGAAGTTTGCATTTGTTGAGGAAATGTACCAACTGTAGCAGTTTCGTATGTTGCAGCATCACTTGCATTTGGACTAGAAACATAAGTTGATGCATTCCATTGCGTATTTGGACTAACATATCCACCCTTCATCATTCTATGCCCTCGTCTATGTCTTTTTGAACTCATTCTTTTTCCATGTCTTTTTGTATGTGTCATCTTTTGGCTTTGTATTTGGATATGTTATTATATATTATACGTATAAAAAAATAATTTAAGAATGTTTGGATATAATTGATTTATTACGAACTAAATATAACAACAAAATAATATTTACTAAAATAATCAAAATATTGATTAGTATAAGCGACAAACCTATATACATGTAGGGCGTCATTATACTAACAATAACATCCATTATGGGAGTTAAAAATGTTTTAATTTCTTTTTTAATATCTTCTCTTTTCAAAAGTGCTAAACATTGATTAACCAATGTATCTTTCATCCTAATGTAATAGAATTAATTAATATTATTTTTTTATATTTTTTGCGTGTCAATACAATATAATTTTTCTATAGAACCAATAAATATAAATAACCTGTATAAATACCGATTTTATGGAACATATTTTTGAACCCAATGAAAATTTCAAATTTGATAATATTACTTTAGGACAACCCAATGCAATTCAAGGTGGTGCATATTTTACTAAAATATTGTATAACAATAAATCTCTTTACATTCAATGTCCTAAATGTGTGTCAAAACAAGGCATTATAAAAAACGGTAAAAAAATGTATATCGACTTGTTGTTTAATCATAGTGATGAATCCATTATTCAATGGTTTATTAATTTAGAAAGTACATGTCAAAAACGGATTTTTGACAAATCAAATGAATGGTTTCAAAATCCACTTGAATTAACAGACATTGAATCAGCATTCAGTAGTCCTATTAAAGTATATAAATCATGTAAATACTATTTATTACGAAGTAACATTAAAACGAATTATTTAAATGGGAATCCAATCATAAAAATATTTAATGAAAATGAAGAAAATGTCAATGTTGAAGATATTAATGCGGAAACAAATTTTATATCTATCCTTGAGATTCAAGGAATTAAATTCACAACACGAAACTTTCAAATAGAAGTAGAAGTAAAACAAATCATGACGATGAATGTAGATATTATATTTGAAAATTGTTTAATAAAAAAACATCATCATAACAGTGGATTAATTCAAGATGTTAATGAAGATACTGAAGCTGTAGGAGTAACTGAAGTTACAGATAATATAAAAAAAGATATCAAAAACAATGACATAGTTGATCTCGAAGAAGTTCCAGAAATTGTTTTTGATGATGACGATAACACGGATGATACTTCTACAAATAATATCAGTGAAGATATTTTAAATGATATAATAGAAAATTCAAAATCCAATAGTAATGATACTCTAGGAATAGTTAGCGTTCTCTCAAATACTACAAATGAAGCAAATAAAAGTAATAGTAAAGACATGTTCGACAATTCCATAAATGCATCAATTGAATCGACCGATGAATTAGACGAATTAAATGAAATCACTTTAGATATTGAAGAATTATTACCAGAAAATACAAATACTTTAGAAATACCTGTTATAAAATTGAAAAAACCGAACGAGGTTTATTATGATTTATTTAATAAAGCAAAAAGTAAGGCGAGAGAAGCCAAAAAATTGGCTATACAAAGTTATTTAGAAGCAAAAAAAATCAAAGAAACATATTTATTAGAAGATGTAGATTTAAGCGAAGAGGAAGATGAAGATAATTTTTGGTAATTTTATAAAACAAAATAAAACGCAAAACATTAAAAACAAAAACCGAAAAGCATTAAAAGAACCAAAAAGAATTAAATATCACAATTCATATTATTTATATCAATTAAAAATAATTTTTCAAAATTATTTTATCCTTAATTTTATATAATGAGCATGTCAACTTTATTTAAAAAGACAAAGACAGAACATATATTTGTTTTAGTCATATGTTTATTCGTAGTAGTTTATTTTATTTACAAATTTTACAAACATTTAGATTCTAAGGGCAAATCTGGTTCAGAAAGTTATGGCCAATCCATGGGATCCCAATATAGTAGTCAACCAATTAATAACCAACAAGGTATGCCAAATGGAATGAACAACCAACCGAATATGAATACAACTATTTTACCATCTAGTGCTGACGCTTTACAAACTGATATAACTCCTGCTCCAGTTATGCCAGGAACACAAACTAGTATGCCTGGTCTCCCAACTTCATGTTCAAAACCAAATATCCAAAATCCTGTTGAATTATTACCAAAAGACGCCAATAGCCAATGGGCTTCCTTGAACCCAAATGGAAAAGGTTTCTTATCCAATATTAATTTATTGAATGCTGGATTCAATATTGGTATTGATACTATTGGTTCAAGTTTGCGTAACGCCAATCTTCAAATTCGTTCCGAACCAGTTAATCCACAATTGAATGTTGGTCCATGGAACCAAAGTACAATCACACCTGATTTCATGAGACCACCTTTAGAGATTGGTTGTGGATCACAATAATACTATAATAACAAAGTAGTGTAATTTACATATTTTTCATTTTTAATGCAAAATATATAAAATAACTTGATTATATAAAATAGGTTTTCATTATAGTTAAATTATATTTAAGCATATAGATAGATAGATAGATCAAATGACAGGTATGCAGATTTTAGGATATTTATTTGTTATATTAATTATTATTCTATGTTTAAGAATATATTATGAATCCGATTCTTTTCAGCTTAAATGTATTATATCCGGTGTAGATGGTAATCGTTATTGTGTTCGAGATCGTAATAAAGTAAAACCAGCAGCCAATTTGTTGGCTACTGTCACTACAAAATGCAAAGATTTAGTCAATTATGTAAATGAAAAATATCCGAATGATCCAAAGGTTCAACGCCTTGTAAAAGGTTTTAATCCAAAAAAAATAAGTGAAACATTGCCTAACAGTGAATTGACTGCATATAGTGAAAATAAAGGAGAGAAACTAGCATTTTGTTTAAATAAAAAGAAAGAAGACGATAATAATTTAATCGATATTAATACACTTACTTTTGTAGCAATCCATGAATTATCTCATATTATGACAGTTAGTATTGGTCACAAACAAGAATTCTGGCAAAATTTCAAATTTTTATTAGAAAATGCCAAAACTGCGAATATATATGATCCAGTTGATTATAAGAAAAAACCAGAGGAATATTGCGGAATGACCATATCCGATAATCCATTTTATGATTTATAATAAATAATTTATAATAAATAATTTACAATAAATAATTTATAAATGTAAAAATAAATAATTTAAACTATTCTGTCTATAAAAAATAGACAGAATATATATGACAACCAATGAAAAGGCATTACCGATATATAAAGTAAATCATTTGGTTAATCAGAATACAATTGATTCAATATATGTTTTTTATGGCAATTTTCCAAATGATACAGATTTAAATGAATTATTTAAGATGGAACCAACGAATCCGTTATTTTATCCGGAAATATTTAAGGATGAAGAATTAACTACTATTAAAAATAACAATATATCCGTTAATTTTCTGTCACAAAAAATTCATTTTGATGATTCAATAGGAACCATTAAAATTAAAATTGTTGATGTGCTTTCAATGTTTTCTAATAAAAATTTTACTTTAGAGGAAATTTATTTGTTTTGTATGAAAGAAGAAACTCTTAATGCTGTTTCTATTTATGAAACATTAACACAAAATAAACGATTTGCACTAACAAAATCCAGACTTTATAATTTTTTATTGAATATTGTTCGTGACAATGAAGGAAATAGTGTTACTATTCAAATTCCAGATGAAATAAAAAATAAAACCGTATTTGATTTTGATGATATTATTTCATTAAATATAGATGGAAAAACCTTTTGGATGAATAAATCGGTTGGACAAAAATATTATTTAATTAATAACGAATATCCTTATGTTTATAATCCGTTTGATAATAGAAATTACGACGATTTTATTGAACAAACAAAACGTGCATTGACAACATCGAATAGCGAATTATTATTAAATACGGGTGAAATTAAAAACAATAACATTTATTTATGTTTAGCTTCTGATGTTTTGAATAATATGGATGTGAATCTTAAAAGCAACCGCGAGGAATATATAATTAAAGTTTATTACCCGTTTTTATTCTCCAATAGTATTTTCACTCTAAGTGATCTAGATAAGGATCGTGATTCTTTAATAGAACAAAATAAAAAAGTAATAAATCCTAGTGTTATTGATTCATTTAATATAACTAATTTGTTTTATGATGTGTATAATGAACGAAAAAACGAATTAAAATATGATAAAAAAGGAATTACCCATATAAGAGCTGTCATGCATCCTTCTTACAACACACATATTCCAATCGATGTAATTTTTAAATTATTACATGCCACAAAAGGTGTACCTTTGGTTAAATATAACCCTGCATCAAGACAAGAGAATATCTACAGACTTTATGCTGATAAACTTTCTATTGATGGTAGAAAAATCCCCTATTTGAACAAGGCAACTATTTTAAAACTAGTAAAAACATTGGGGAGAGATAAAATGGTTTCTCTCTACATAGAAGATGTACATAGCAACAACAACAACCCTTATACCATCACATGTGAATTTGAAAATAATGGGATTGTCTCTATTGTCGGAAATTTTAATCAACCGATTGATTTGAGCGAAATCAACACTCTATTCAAAAAAATGGTGAATCCAATTATTAACAATTTGAATGATTTTCTACAACAAAATGGTTACAAAATCAATTTGTTTGAATCACTTGACGCGGATAATATTGAAGTAAGTAATTTAAAATATGAAACTACTATTGAAATTGATAAAAATATTAAAATAAGTGAATTAACAAATTGTATTTCTAGTATATTTGTAGTTGAATCAACGGATGTTGCAAATGATATTCAATTACGATTTAAAAAGGTTGCCAATTTTAACAAAGCAACTAGTCAAGAAGCATTTATTATTGAAAAACAAAATGAAGGATTACGCGGTGCTGAAATTGTAGATGCATTATTGCAAAGTTATCCTGACATGTCGAGAGAAGATGCAATTAATTTGTTTGAAAAAATTGTCAGTGAAGCAGAATTACAACGCACTGCAAAACGAAAAACTGTTACTATTCGAAATAATCCAGGATTTAAAACAAACATTCATTTGAATAAAGAAAAAGGTGTGATAACAATCACAATGGAGAATATTAACAATATCAATTATTTGCAAACAGTTCCTATATATCTGGATACTATGGTGCGTTTAACACAAAACAGAACAAGTACAGGATTTCCATTAGAAAAAATCAATGAATTGTGTTTCATGTCTAAAAAAAATGAAAAAGAGCTTGACGCATTAAATGTAGTATTAGATGATATTATATCCGCATCGGAATCATCATTAATAGAAAATGATATGAATAAAGAAATAAACCAACTGGAATTAGAAGATATTGAAAAAGAAGAGACGAAGAGTCAAATGGGGGATGTGGAGGGTGAAGGGGATACAAATGGTATTGAGAATATAGAAAGCGAGGCAGATCAGAGAGAAGCCAAAGAAAAAATAGCGAATGTTTTAAATATGTTTTATGGTGATTATGATGAAGAAGAAGAAGAAAGCGAAGAGGGTCAGGAAAGTCAAGAAGGCGAAAAAAGTGGAGGTGGTGATGGAAGAGGCACCGGGGTGGACATACATCCAGAAAACAATGTAAAAGATATTGTTGGTATGAAATTGAGTAATCCATTTTTATTTCAAGAAAGGTTGGAAAATCGTGAACCAGTGTTAATTTTAAAAGAAGCAGAAGGAAAATTCAATCGATATTCTAGAACATGTCCGTCGACTACTCGTCGACAACCTGTTATATTAACTCAAAGTGAATTAGATAAAATCAATAAAGAAAACTCTGGATTTTTACAAGAAGAAGATGTTATTAAATATGGATCGAATCCTGATAATAAATATTATTATGTATGTCCCAGATATTGGAATTTAAAAACAGATTCGTTAATTACACCCAAAGAAATATCTGATAATCATTTGGAAGATAAAATAATACCAAAAAATGAAAAAACTGTTCCAAAAGGAAAATACATTTATGAGTTTTATAATCCACCAAAGAATGATCCAGATTACAAACATTATCCTGGGTTTCAAGTCAATAAACATCCTGATGGATATTGTTTACCATGTTGTTTCAATAGTTGGAGTACTCCAAAACAGTTGGAGAGAAGAAAGGCGTGTTCAGAAAATGTAATACCTGATTTTGGTAAGGAAACCAAGGACATTGCAAATGCAATAAAAAATCAAGAAATAAAACAAAAAGAAGCTTCTTTGGAGGTTTCCGCTCAAAATGAAAATGCTGATTTCGAAGAGGATGAAACTGAACCAAAGCAAAAACTACAACCAATATCACAACCAATGACGCAACCACAACAACAATCAAAACCACAAAAAAAGGAAAAAGCGCCTGAATTAGAAAATTATGTTATTGGACCTGAAAAATTCCCTATTTTAAAAGGACGATGGGGTTATTTACCTACTGCTATTCAAAAAATTCTTATGGAGGTAAATTATAAATGTCAAATTAGTAAAAATAATACAAATATTCGACCTGATCACACATGTTTGGTCAGACATGGTGTAGAATCTGATATAAATCAATCTTTTATAGGATGTATTGCAGATGCTATCTTTTTTACCAAATTGGATGAAAACAAACAACCTATGCAAATTCCTACGATAAAAAAAATGAAGGAAATCATCATTGAGTCTTTGACAATTGATTCTTTTCTTACTTATCAAAACGGCGATCTCGTCAATACGTTTATGGTTGATGTGGAGGTGGATAGTAAAAAAATAGAGAAATACAAGGATTCCAATTTGTATAAAAAAACAAATGAAGGTGAGTTTTTTAATAAAGTGGTCAATTCTTTTGAAAATTTCATTGATTTTTTGAGAAACAATGATACTATAATAGACTATACTTATTTATGGGATATTGTTTGTCGTCCAAATCCTCTTTTATTTAAGAGTGGGATCAATTTAGTTATTTTAGAAATTCCCAATAATGATATTACCAATAACGTCGATTTTATTTGTCCAACCAATCATTACTCCAATCATTTATTTGATGGTAAAAAACCTACATTGGTTTTGATTAAACAAGAATCTTTCTTTGAACCTATTTATTCATATCGATTCAATAAATCCAATGAAACATTGTTTGTTGGTAAATTATTCAGTGAATACGATACAAAACTATCCGTTACAATGCGTGATTTTTTCAAAAAAGTGGTAAAACCCTATATGCAAAATATGTGTACACCTATTCCTAGTATCCCCAACTTATATAAAATGACTCAACCTATTCTACTAGACGATTTGATTCACCATTTGGATAAAATAAACTATAAAATAGTAAAACAAGTTGTAAATTATCAAAACAAAGTAATTGGCGTAGTTGTTATGGAAGGTAGGAAAGGTCACGGTTTTATTCCATGTTACCCTTCCGCTATCAATGATAAATATGATTATCAATTCATGACTGATAAAGATATATGGAATACATATACAAACACGTTGGCATGTCTATTAGATGTTTATAGAGAGAGCAAAGGAAAAATACCATGTAATCCTATTTTAAAAATAGTCGAAGATGAAATGATAGTTGGATTTTTGACACAAACAAACCAATTGGTTCAATTATCTGAGCCTGTTTCTATTGTAAGCGAATCAGTAAACGATGATATACCTTTATTGAAGGATCAACATTATGTTGTTACTAATGTTGGTGATACGGGCGCGGGTAGCGATGAAAAAACACGCCAATTAGAAAATGCGGATGTTACCATTGCATTATCGAATCGTGTTGATTCTGAACGCGTTGAATATATACAAAAAATCAGAATGGAATATGAATTTTATCAAGTGTTTCGCACAACTATACGAATTTTATTAAATGATTATGAAAATATCAAGTTGCGTGAATCTATTGAAGATGAAATCAAAAAAACTTATGTTATGTATCATTCAAAAATCGAGATTGTCAAAAAATTCTTAAAGGAACTGGTCGAAAGAAAAAGCACGGTTATTTTCACCGACAATTATAATTATGATATGATTAAAGAAATAACTACATGTGTTACTCGATCGACTAGTGAAGGCGTCGGCGAATCTGGAGAGAAAAGTAAATGTTCTATGAAATCGCCTCTTTGTGTTGTATCTGATAATGGAAATACATGTCAGCTTATCCTGCCTAAAAAAAATCTTGTTACTGGTAAAAACAACGAGCTTATATATTATGAAAAAATGGCGGATGAATTAATTCGATACATACGTATCAATAAATACATTTTTGAACCAAAATCTTACTTATCTTTTGAAAATATGGGCTCAATTTGAACGATGATGAAATATTATTGTTTCAGTCCTTGATAACGCAAGAATATTTTGAAGGTCTTATTCCAGCTACGCGAAATAAATATGTAAAATATAATAGTTATGATTCTGTAGAACCAATTTTATCAGAGTATTATGACAATACGGTAAAATATGATCCAAATACACTTCTCGTTTCTGGAGTCGCACCCGCACCCGCACCCGCACCAGCACCTATTAAAGTTTCAAATGTGCAGGTGCAACCATCTGTGTCGACACCTCCCACATTGTGCAAATCCACCATTAACAACAAAATATCATCAGGAATATGGAAAAGATGTTTCCCATCTGTTTGTGGTGAAAAGGAATATGATAAAACTGTCGAATGCACGTTTCAGGTATTGATTGATCTTGGTATTAATTTATCTATTAATTCAATACGCAAACAACTATATGATGAATACAAAAAATATTTACCTACATATGAAGGTCAAATATTAGATATTTTGATGGGACAAGGTAAAAAATCATTGGTAGCGCGAGTAAAATCAAAATTAATAACATTTCATGATTTGTTATTTTCTGAAAGTTATTATTTGACTACACTTGATTATTGGATTTTATTGACAAAATTTCGGATATCTAGTTTTTTCATTTCTTCCAAATTTTTATTTGATACCAAATACATGTCGAACAATATGTTGGTGTTTGATGATGGGACCCGGGATACATTTGCATTTATTGTTATTCCTGGAATTGTCAATGACGTTGTTCCTGGATACAAATTGATTGTCAATAAAAAAGAAAATGACAACGTTTTTATATCGATAAAAGAATTCAATGATTGTGAAGGTAGGAATGATTTAATGACGAGTGTTGATCATCATGATTCTGGTAGTGATAGTGTGGAAAAATACATAAAAACATTTACTCGAACTAAAACCACCGTTTATAAAAAGAAACAACCAAAATTGGAAATGGATGAAACACCCGAACAAAGTGAAAAAAAGGATTCTGGAAATGGAGAAAGTATATCATCATCGCAATCAATAGAAGTAACCGCGCCAAAAAATGTGAATGCTCTTAGAAAAAAAGCTACTGGAACGAAAAAAATGAGTATCAAAAAAATTGTAAATAGAAGACAACATACTGAGAAAAAAACTGATGGAGTTGCAAAAAAAACATTGTTGATTATAGCAGAAGAGTAAGCTATGTATTACGGTATTTTTTTTGCGTTTTTGTGTTACTGTGCTGAAGGAAACAATAATTTATCGATTGTTGTTCTCACACAAAATAATCTGTGTAGTATTATTCCCAATACAAATAGTATAACACTCACCAAAAAAAAAGATTTTTTGAATAGATAAGATATTATATAAGCCACTAGTAGTGTAAGAATTACATCTACAATCGAAATATTAAATATTTTATAAGAATGAGCTCCTTTCCCTGGTTCTCCTAATATATTTTTGTACTTGCACAAATTCATATTTTTTATATTATATCTGAATATAAAAAATATGGTTATTTACTTACACAATTACAATTATAAAGATGATATTTCTATTTACTAATTTACATGAATCCTGGGTTGTAATCATTGTCGCCACCCATATCACTGAATTTTATACTTACCACATTATTTTGTACTGTTAGATTCTTCGTACTACATAAATCACCCGGTTCTTCGATTTCTCCGAATGCTTCTTCGATCATTTTTTCGTCTTCGGTTTGTTCGTATTTCATACTCTCTTCTAATTTCATCATTTCCTCCAAATCCAAAACAACTTGGAAAACACTTGTACCATAAAATCCTTGTTGTCCCATCATGACATTTGCTGAAATACCCTTCATTGTATCCAACTCGGCATGTTTTGCCGCTTTCAAAAACATCTCTGGTGTTTCTTCAAACGATGCTTTTGCAATTGGACCAATATTATCATTATTGATACCATGTCTAAATATTGAAATCATTTTACTTGTTGCTGTCATTCTATCACATAATACACTGAAATGGTGTGAATTAATATATGTACCATCAAATTCTATAACATCTACAATTTCATTATAAATAGCTTGTCTTGCCGCTTCAATACCTAAGACATGGAATATCTCTACAATATCATTACTAAACGTGCGGGTTGGATCAATATAGTCCAATGCTAAAATGTCCATCATATTTGTACCTACTGTATCCAAAACCCATATGTCTTGTTTTTTATAAACACCTGAATTCTCCACTACATTATCCTTAATCTTTCGTAATATTACTTTGTTGATTCCTTTAATACCACGTAACACTATGTTTTGTAATAACTGATCCTGGAAGTTTTTCAATATATAAATGTGGTCGGATTGATCTAATGGGTTGGCTGATTTTTTACCTTTACCGCCTTGTTTTAATACATTATTCATACGAATTCTGAATATCAATTTTTCGTCATTGTAATCTGAATATATACAGTTGATTTCATCACCATAACTATTTTTTAATGTGAAATTGACATCATCCATGGTAATATTCTTCTCCAACATTACATTTGGATCCATTGTCATTCTTACAATCCATTTGGATTTTTCGTTGGTATCATCCATCAAAGACACATTGTTGCATTCATCAATCATGGATTCGAATTTTCTATATTGTTCTACTGTTGCTTTATCTTCATTAATAAGCGTATTTAAATCATCTGGATCAAAACATATTTCAACGGATTCAACTATTTCTTCTAATTTTGTATGTTCTATCATATACATAATTGCACTGGCTTTTTCTTTGTCGGTTTCATCTTCTCGGTTCAAATAAACGGTGAGTGAAGGGTTCTTTGGTTCGCTCGATAATGACAGAATTTCTTCGATTCTTGGAACACCACGAGTTACATTGGATTTAGAAGAAACGCCTGCAAAATGAAAAGTGTCGACAATCGCTAGACCATTATAGGTGTTAAAGTTTCTAGTATCTGCTACGGTAAGATCATATGCATAATTTGTTGTATTAGATACTTCTTCAATAGTTTTAATTTTATCAAATATGACACCAGAATACATGTCATCTCTTTTTTGAAATACCAATTCACCATCTATTTCATTTGGAATAATAGTAGCAATTTTATGTATATTATATTTATATTCATGGTTTAATAGTTGTTTTAGATTCTCTTGTTTGTATTTTATTTTAATATTTAACATAGAAGCCAAACTATGTATTTGTGATCCAGTTATAAATAAATTATATAACTGTTTAATATTTTTACTACCGCGGTTATTGGTTTCTTGTTTTTTATATTTTGTAATGTAACTGTACGTGTTTAATATATTCAATATTTGTTGAACGTCTATTAAAAGATTTTTAGATACAGATGACATTGTGATTATTTTTTCTTTTGTTTTTACCGACCCATCCCCACCAATATAAGCATCCAAAAATCCCAACAAACATTCTTTGTTTGAAAATATTATCTTATCTGAAACGAATTTATTATGACTTAATTTACCGCATAAATTTTCCAAAATATGACATAAAACTGTATTATAAATTCTCAAATCTTGACTAGTCCATCCTTCTTTATTTTTATTTTCATTTTTGTATATTTTTGTTGTAATATTCCAATCAGCACATAATTTCAAAATTGGTTCAAAATATTCGATATCATTGTTTGCAATCGATATTTGTGTTTTTGTCATACATCCTTCTGCTGAATAAGCACCTAGTAAATAACCGAAATTATAATCTAATTGAATTGTTTCTGGAATAGTATAGTTATTCATATTTGTTTGTTTTGTATAAACACAACCACTAGTAAAAGATGTCTTTGATTTGCATCCATTTCGTAATTTATCACTTACTTTTGCTACAAAACTATCACTTCTAGCATATGGAAGTCTAAATGTAACACCCTGATGATTTGACCACCAATTACGTTCATTCATTACTAATTTCGCTTTTTCAACTTCGGATGCATAAATATATTTGGATGGGCAAAGAATGTTATCGCGTAATTCTAGTGTTCTGTTTTCAGTAAAATCGATTGACTTCTTTGAAACTGGTAAATAATCTCCTACTTTTAATGAATCTCCATCAATTGCTGTAATTTTACCGTTTATCAATTTTAAAAACGATTTGGCTTTGGTGGCTATTACTTCACGTTCTTCATGAGTTGTTATTTTTAACATTGTATTTGTTCCATCTTTGTTTATGACTGGATGTTTTGTAACCGCTTCGATTTGTTTCCATAAAATATTTCCATCTTCATCGCATGAAGGAATTTCATAATAATCTTCTAGTTCAGCATAAGTGGTGTCTTTGTCTTTATAATATTCCAGTTTTTTTGCTATATTAATTTTATTTTCTATAAATTCTCCAATTTGCACTTTTTTAATTTCTCCTGATTTATTCCTTACGATAATAGGTGTCTCGAACGTGACAGAGTTCAGTGTCATTTGTGTGCTCACCTCTCCAATACTCTGTGCTGCAATCATTCCCACCATTTCACCAGGTGCAACTATGGATCGTTTATAACTTAGTGAAATAGTCTCCAATAAAATGGTCAATGCTGAACGATTGAATCGCTTAACAAATAACAAATCTTTTGGTGATAAATAATAATTATACAAAGCCTTGAATAATTTGGTTGGTTTTACATACATATTTTGTTCCATAAATTCATAGTTTTGCTCCATCATTTCATAAGCTTCCAATGGTGTAATATCTACTAATGAATTGGATTGGATATTTTGTTGCCCTTGAATATTATTAATAATGTATGCAAATGCAACAGGGCAATTAACGATGTTATCACCCTTGTGTTTGAATACATATTGGATAATTTCATTTCTCAATTGAATCATATTCTCAGTGTATTCTTTGTTCTTTTTGTTCAATTCCTCTTGTTGTTTTTTGTATCTTGTATAGGTGTTTTTGATTAGAATCTTTCCAATAATTTTAGCCTTTGCTGATTCATCAGGTAAATTATAATGAGCATAAATTTCTTGGATACTCATTCCGACAATTGGAATTTGTTGATTTTCTATTTTAACAGCATCAATCCCGTCATCACCATAGGTAAATTGTACTATTTTGCCCTTGTTTGTACGAAGTGTCATATCATAATTTACCATGAGATCTTCCAAACCTTTGATGATTCTTCTTTGAATATATCCGGTTGTCGAAGTATCTCTTACCTGAAGACCATTTGCTAATCCAAAATTTAATGTAGATGGTATAGTTAAATCATACACTTTTGGATGTTTTTCTACACCAATAATATTAATTTCTGTAATTTCATCTAATAATACATCATTGTAAGTTTGAAATAATTTAGAATTATTTTTCCAAACTATACGTTTCAGTTTTTCATTTTTGTTGTTCTCCAATAATGTTATTTTTTCTGCGAATATTTTTCCATATTGCGCACGAATTGCGAATCTATATGTTGGTTTGATATTTTTGGTTCCCAAGTTATTTTGTTTTAATTGAGACATGGAAACTTTTCCGAAAATTCCAAATCTAGAACATAACATACTTATTCCTTCAATTAAACGTTTGGATGCGGAGCCAACATCAATCGAATTTTTTGAAATAGATC
>Ga0214921_10002420_pt1 | contig 30356 bp, 30 predicted proteins | sample LL1505_MetaG_FD_177992 | JGI IMG/M metagenome (GOLD analysis project Ga0214921, IMG submission 177992) | Freshwater microbial communities from Lake Lanier, Atlanta, Georgia, United States - LL-1505 | ecosystem: Environmental > Aquatic > Freshwater > Lake | place: USA: Georgia | collected...
TCCACCCCCTTTTTTTCCAATGCTTCCAATTTTCGCAGATACTTGAACTTTTCTCTCAACAGTTCTTCCTTTGACATTTGTGGATGAGAATTGGAAGAAGGCATTTGCTGATCTGGATTGATTGGAATATTATTAAACTTTCCATATCCATCCCAAGTTTTTGAATCATCTGCGCCACCATCTGTTTGAGATGTAGCCTGGCCTAAATTGATACCATCTCCAAAATTACTACTTCCTAAATCATCAAATCGAACCGACTGTTTGGGATCACCACCAAAAAAATCACTTTTGGGCTTCATGTTAAATACATCAGAGTTGTCGGTTAATTCATTCAATTCATTTTCTAGATTGGTTAAATCATCTAAATGAATATCACTGGAAAGTTTACTAGAACCATCTTTTACTTTATCATTCATTAATAATTCTATTCCACCACCAAAATTGGCAGATTTTAACCCCCCTGTATTTTTTGATTCATAGTCTAAATTAGAAATATTAATAATTTCGGAATTCATTATTAGTTTATATAGAATAATTTATGTTTAAGTCTTACGAATTGTTAATTATTTTATACTAGACCGATTTTTGTTTTATTTTGTTTTATTTTTATTAATTTTATTCATTTTGTTTTTATTTTGTTTTGTTTTCAGGTTTTCATTGGATGTGTAAAATAACTATTGTATAAAGCAGAATCTAAATCTAACCCTGAATGGTCTAACCAACTGTCTTTATAAAAGTAATTTTCACTTTGAATAATCTCAGAAAACCCTCTTCTACCCATAATTGGTTTATCATAATCATATATGCCACATTTACTAATATATATAGATTTGCAATTGTCAAAAGGTTTATTCAAGTCGGGTATTATGTATATTTTTATTTCTATATGATGTTTTTGACAATGATGACAATCAATTAATCCATTAACTATTACTTTTGACATGTGATTTTTATTGGGTGTTGCATACGTAATCATGTTTACATTTCTAGAACTATAAGAACTTATGCACCATGATGTTCTCAACATATTATCTAATACGACATACAATGGATGATTTTTACTATATGTAATACTACAACCATATCCACGTTTGTTTTTTTTATAATGAAACCCATTGTATTCTAGAATATGATTTATTACTTCATCCGGTAACAGAGGAATCATTTATATAATAATTACTATACACATACACCTACAACAATACCTATAATTACAATCGATGATAAAAATCAATTTTAAATTAAATCAAATTATAATCCAAGCATGATAAACCCTTGCAAAAAAGAATCTGCCAAATCATCCTTTTTTTTATGATGGCCGAAAAAATCAACCCATTCATTAAATTCTGTTCGTGTTTGCAGTAATTCCAAGCATTTTACAATACTTAATTTTTTTCTCTCATTATACGTTGTTTTTTCATTATTGTTGATGAATTTTTTGAGTTTGTTGGAAGCAGAAACAAAATCAATGTTAATGTCTTCATTACGCATAATAAAATATTGTGCTATCATCCCCTGAATTGTTTTCATGCGATTAGCAATGGGACTGATTTGATTTTCAATCATAAGTTTATCTATTTTATCCGAGAACAACACATCAAATTTGCTCTTTATATTTTTTCCAATATGCACTAAATCAACCTCAGATGCATTTTTATTTTCAATTGGTTCAAAACATTTCTCTGCAATATATTCGTTCAAGAGAGAGATATAATCGGCCTTTTTAAATTCTTTTTCGCATTTTAAATTATATTTCAGGGCTAATTCCTGCAATTTTTGCAGTTTTTGTTTATTTATATAAGAGGGTTTAAGTTCAGCTGATGGAACAATGAAACATTCTTTTTTTGCATGTTTCGTACAATAACATTTACTGTTTTTTTTGAATCGTGCAGGTTCAATACATGTTTTATCATTTTTTAATCCGCAACATTTAATAGTTTCTCTCGAAGAAATATCAATGACATCCCATTGTATTATTTTGTGGGTTGCGGTAGTATCATTCATATTCACTTCAAACAAACAATAAGCTAGATTCTTAATTCCTACATCTACACTTAATATTCTCATTTCTATTATAATAAACATTTTTTTTATTATAATATTTTAACAATTCATGTTGCGTTTGAATTTCTATTGTTGTTCTTGATTTACAACATAAGATGGAGAAACCAGACGTGCATTTAATTGTTCTCTGGATAAATATGGATTCTTTAAGTCACTCGTACAATAACCATAACCAGGTTCAGAGGTATCGAATGTGTTTTGGTATAACAGTGGAACATTTGCAGAAGGAGTCGAATCTGTCTTTATATGTGGATTCATTCCTAAATCATGGCACGCTTGTTGAGTATTCATTTGCATAATCGCATCTGCATGTTGGGTTAAATATTGACGATAACTCCAATTGCTGGTAATATTGTTTTGTTGTTGTATTCTTTCATTGATAACTGAATCTGGTTGCCAAGATGAATGAATACGTCCATCGCTCATTATAGGCGGGAAATTAAAATGAACGTTGTTTGAACCAGAATAACAAGTACCCCAAGACATTTATATTTTAAATAGAAAAGAATTTTATACTGTTTCCAATAATTTTACTAAATCTGCCTTTTTAATTCTCATTGAATCATCTGCGGTAACCAATCCTCGTTTTACTGCAATGCTTCTTAGTGTAGAAACAGATGCTTTTTTATAGTCCATAGTTACATCTTCTTCTCCGTGGTCATTTTGTTTTTCAAAAGACATGTCTATATCTATATTCAATACTTTTATATTGTCTGTTTCTACGTCTGCTACTATTTCCAGTTCGCTAAAATCTGTATTATTGGTGTCGGTTTTACTTATTTCTAATTCTTCTAGTTCATCAAATGGTGCAATTTCTACGTCTTCCTTATCATCTTCATCCTTATCATCTTCATCCTTATCACTATCATCCTCATCCTTATCACTATCATCGTCATCCTTATCACTATCATCCTCATCCTTATCACTATCATCCTCATCCTTATCACTATCATCGTCATGATCCTCACTATCTTCATCATCATCATCATCATCATCATTATCAGTACTGGCATCGTCAGTGTTATTTGTTTCATTGTCAGATACTGTAATAATATTTTCAGTTGTCTTTAATGAGATTGAACGTGAAGAGTCGCCACCAACAGTTAAAATTTTATCATCATTTATCACAGGCGATGCTTGTGATGATTGCGATGCTTGCGATGCTTGCGATGCTTGCGATGCTTGCGATGCTTGCGATGCTTGCGGTGCTTGCGGTGCTTGCGATGCTTGAATGTAGTTTCTTAACATTGCTTGTTCGTTGGAAAATGTGGAAATCAAATCAACCATGGAAGAAATTTTATGATTTTGTTGGCTTATTTTTTGAAGTACATATATTGCTAAAAGTCCAACAAATAGTAGTGAAATTGCCAAAGAAAATACAATAGATGGAGTAAATATATCTGTTAGTGCCATTTATATACTATATTTACAAAACCTTTATATTATTTATTATTTAATATCAACGCATTTACTTGTATTTTTATTTATTACTTTTATTATTTGTATTTCATTTAATTTCTAATTTTCAAATATTTCTCTCGGATAGTTCATATCCTTTAATACTTTTAATCCACCACGGATAGAAGATATACCCGTTTTTAATAAATATGTATATGTAAAATCTTCTTTATTATTTTTATTAGATAAGACTTCCATTTGATGATTTTTTATTTTTTTATGTGTGTCTAATTTTTTGCAAACTTTAATAAAATGTGTGGTTAATATGGACGTAACATTGCGATGTTTCAATAAATATTTCATAAACGCGACAGAACTAATAACAGCTTCATCTGGATTGGTTCCAGAATACAACTCGTCAAAAACACAAAAATGTTTCTCTTCGGTTTTATTACTGTTTTCAACAATGTCTAGAATTTCTTTACATCTTCTAGCTTCTGCTTGAAATAAACTATCTCTTCCAGATGTGTCTGGAATATTCAAATAACAGTGTATATATTTGAAGGGTTGCATTATGGCACTTTGGTAAAAACCACAACCGAACTGTTGTGTAATAATAATATTAATTAGCGCTGTCTTTAATGTTGTTGTTTTTCCAGATGCATTGGGTCCAGTAATAATTAACGATTTATTTAAATGAATAGTATTTCTTACAGGAGTTTTATTTATCAATGCAGGATAGTACGCGTCTTTAAATACTATATTTGATGATTCTTCTTTTTCTCCCGTTTCTTTTTTGTTCTTTTCTTTCTTGTTATTGGATTTGGTTTTGGTTGGGGGTTTGTCAAAGGAAGCAAAGCATATATTTTCTTTTGTAATATTGTCTTGGAGGCCCTGCATTATTTCAACATATCCATTAAATCCAAAAGCATACAAAAAACAGTCATTGTATTTTTTATCACAATGTAACTGATAAAAAAATTTCAATAGATGACCTATTTGTTGAATATTGCGAATAGAAAAGGTTTCTCCACGTATTTGTTCTAATTTATTCTTGAATCCCTCCAATAGTTCCCGATTTTCTCTCAACTTTTCATTGAATAAAAGATAGGTGGGGAGAGAATTGGAATAATTCAAGAAATCATTCATTGATTGGATAGTTGATTCAGTATATATTTTCATTTTTCCTAAATAGTCGTGGATTTTTTTCATATTTGCATTAAATCGAATACATGTAAGAATATTTTGATAAATTGAAAAGAAATAAAATGCCACTGAAATCAATAAATATACTTTTTGGTCCGTTGCAACACTATTAAACTGTGTAAATAATTTTCCCAAGGCATGATTAGATGCAACCACCTTCAAAACTTCTATATATTCCGGCATAGTAATACTGAGTCCTTTGGCTTTGATAATAAAAAAGGGAATAATTAAAATAATAACAGGAATTAATAAAGAAAGCACCGGAGATGCCATGTTATACATACTCATAGATTGCAAAAAAAACTCGGATTGATTCAAGAATTCCCAATAAGACCAATCTACGTAATGGTATTTTTCTTTGAATCCGGTATCATACTTGATTTCTCTCCAAATATCAGTTATAGTTGTTTGATTTTCTTGACAAACGTTGTTGGATGTGCATGAAAATGTTTTCAGTAATTGCTGGGTGTCCTTCAAAAAATTGACATCGTGACTGTAATATTTTGTTACTTCTTTTAATATAGATGAACCAAATTCACTTTTTGGTTGAAATGCGTGTGTGTACATGGCTTTATTTTGTTTTTCAGGTGGAGCGCGCTGATTTTTGTCTTTATTAGTACTATATTCATCTTCATTCGAGTTTACCAAATTTACCAATTCTAAATCGGAAGCAATATGATTTTTCAAGTCTTCTTTTTTGCTAGTATAATAAATAGGAAGTTTAAATACATCTTCAATAGGAATTATCTTTATATTTGATGACATATACATGAAATATAAAAAGAATTATTAAAAAAAACGCTTATAACATAGTAAAATCAGAAGGAAGCTCTTTTATTTCAGTTGAATAAAAACGTTCAATTTCCTTGATTTTGGGAATGTCATATCTCGTAATAAAATTAATTCCAACACCCTTTCTACCCCAGCGTCCACTTCTTCCAATACGATGTAAATAAGTATGAATGCAATTTCCTAAATCGAAATTAATAACAACACTTACTTGCTGAATATCAATACCACGTGCAGTCACATTAGAAGAAATCAACACACGATACTTTCCATTACGAAATTCTGTATAGGCATCATCTCGCGCAACCTTATCCATATTACTATGAATACAACAAACAGGAAACCCATCTGCAACCATAGAATGATATAAATCGGCTACTCGTTTGATACTATTGCAATAAATTATACATTGCGACACACACATCAATGAATACAAATCTTTCAATGTTTCATATTTTTGTGTATCATTTTCTACTGCAACAAAATATTGAGATATTCCTTCCAAGGTAAGTTGTTCTTCTTTGACTTGAATACTTACAGGGTCCCTCATAAATTTACTAGTAATATTTGACAAGTGATGCGGCATGGTTGCGCTAAATAACGCCACTTGGACGTCATTCTTTAAATACTGGAAAATATTATAGATTTGGTCTTTAAATCCAGAAGACAATAATTCATCTGCTTCGTCCAGAATAAATAAGGAGATGTTTTTTGCAATAATTTTTCGGCGTTTAATCATATCAAAAACTCGACCAGGACAACCTGTAACAATATGAGGACTCTTATGTAGTGTATCATCTTCTGCATTCATCATATCTCGCAAAGAAGAATCAGAACTTTTAGGTGTTAATAGATTATTGGTTGGCGTTCCACCAACATGAAGTTCAACTCTTAATCCATTCATAGTAGAACCAATTTTCTTAATAACATCTGTGGTTTGCTTTGATAATTCTCTCGTTGGAGAAAGAATAAGAACTTGGGTAGTTTTTTTATTTGTATCTATGCGCGACAATGCACCTACTGCAAACGCGGCCGTTTTACCAGTACCTGATTGTGCTTGTGCTATCACATCCTTTTTTTGTATAATAGGTAAAATTGCCTTTGACTGGATTGGACTAGGTTTTTCAAAACCATGTGCGTAAATTCCTCGTAGGATATCCTCGGTAATAGGCAACTCATCCCATGATTTAATTTCTGTTATTTCATATGACGGAGTATTTGTATTTATGTTTGTCGGTAGTTCTTCTTCTGTATTCGTTATATTTGAACGAAACATATCTTAAATATATATTTACCGCAGTTGTTTTTATATACTTTTACAAAAATAACAAATAAAATTGATTGAAAATGGATATAAAAAAAGATTATATATAAAAAGATAGTAATAATAATAATAGTGAAGGAATTGAAATGACCCAATATATATATACATTAACTGACGTTGAAAAGATTAACTATATTGGTTTTGATTATAAACTACCAGATGAAACAGTCGCACTAATTCATATGCTTGCAACCCAAGTGGGTTCGCCGTCTTATATAAAAACACCTATTTTCCAGAAAAAAGAAAATAGCGATGGAAAAAAACCTATTGATGCTAAAAAGAAAAGAATCCGTGATAAAGACGCACATTGGGAAACTTTGCGTTCATTTCAAGTTACCAAAATAGAACAAAAAGTAGGCATTGACGCAGAAATGGACCTAATACGTTCGTACTTGAATAAGATGACTGATAAAAATTTCCAAGATTTAAAAATTAAACTGATAGATATTCTAGATAAAATATTTAATGAAGAAGCATACACCATTAATGAAACTATACATGTAATGCGTATATTATTTGAAATAGCATCTACCAATAGATTCTTTTCAAAATTATATGTGGATTTATATAGTGAACTCGTTCAAAAATATCAAATAATGAATGAGTTATTTGAAACATGTTTTATGCAGTATATTTCTCTATTTTCAAATATAGAATATGTTGACCCAGATGAAGATTATAATAAATTTTGTAAAATAAACAAAATAAATGAAAATAGAAAGGCGCTGAGTTTATTCTTTGTAAATTTGTATGAAAAGGGGTTTTTAGACTGTATAAGAATCGTAGATTTATTAAATAATATGTTGAAACGAGTTATGGATTTGGTAAATCAAGAAGGCAATAAATATATTGTGGACGAACTAACCGAAAACATTGCCATTTTATACGGTAATGAAAATATTCAACAGTTTATTTCTGAAAATAAAGACGGCGTATTTCGTGTTATTGGTAAAACTAAATGCGGACAAAATATTTACACTCGAACGCCAGGTGATACTATCAATGAAAATTCAATAGAAATTAACTATATTGTAAGCACAATAACAGAGTTGGCAAAAAGTAAAAATAAAAAATGTCCCAGTTTAACAACCAAATCTATATTTAAATATATGGATTTGATAAAAGTATAATTATGTGGTGTCTTTATCGAAATCAATGTTGTAACAATCTATGCAGTTTTCATTACATCTAGAAACCCAATCACTTTCAAAATTGAAAAAATCGTGTCCGCCAAAACTATTTTTATTCACTAATTTTTCTGATGAAAACTTAAAGGCTGTTGCAGGGTCGGGTAAATTTCCAATATTGAATCTTTGCATGAATTTTGAAAAGTACACATCTTCTGAATCATGTATATATCTGGTGGATGCTTTATGAATTATATCTATCATTACTTGTTTCGTTCTTAAACTAAATCCTCCATTACCAACTGGAACATGTATATTACTGTTTATTAACCATACTTTACTAGAAATAAAATCCCACGGTGCACCAATATAATCATATTTCAAGAAATCTTCGACATTCGTTTTAAATATACAACTATCTTCTTGATGAATCAATATTTTGTCTCCTACTAATAAATTCCAAAATTCTAGACTTGTTAATAAGTCGCTATATCCGCCACGGGGGTCTAAGTTATCACAAGGAAGTTGTATAAGTTTTATATTTGGATGTATATCACTACACATTTTACGCATATAATCGTAATTTGATGTTCCACATATAACTGTATGGCTCCATGTAGGACCCAATTTCAGAATAGCATTTCTTATAATAAATTCAAGATGTGGAAAAATACGAAATTCTATTAGACATGTTTCATATTTACTGTCTAATTGTATATCGGGTAGTTTTGGTATTCGAATTTTTGGTAGTTGTTGAAAACAATAGTAACGAAAGACCCATTTATTTGCGACATTGTCTCCTTTATAATAAGCTTCTCTGGTTATATTGTGTATAGTTAGAAATTCGTCCAACAAATTCATTTACACCTTTATACTATTTTATTTTTATATTTCACTTTCATTGTGTTTATATATTTTTTTTGTAAAAATATGTAAAAATAAAATATTAAATATTAAAGAATACACAAAATATATACAAATACCGTAAAGTTGTAAATGACCTCAAACATTGACCGTATTTTTTACATCAATTTGGATAGAAGAAGTGACCGTAGAGAATCGATTGAGAATGAATTGAAAAAATGTGAATTGACATATATGGCAGAACGATTTGTTGGTATTCCATTTGAACCTGGTATTGTTGGATGTGGAAAATCGCATTTGGCTGTTATGAAATTGGCAAAAGAAAGAGGATATAAAAATGTACTTATATTAGAAGATGACTTCGCTTTTTTGGTGGATAAACCCGAATTGGAATCTGCTTTAACGCGTTTTTTTGATGAGGTAAAACAATATGATGTTTGTATGTTTTGTTGTAATATGGTAAGCCAAGACGACTGTAATCAATATCCATATTTAAAACGGATAGTTGAAGCTTCAAATGCATCAGCTTATTTGATTAACGGACATTATTTGGATACTTTGATTGCATTATATGAAGAGGCGTTGCCATTATTGGAGCAAACAGGGTACCATTGGATATATGCCAACGACCAAGTATGGAAGAAATTGCAATTAACGGATATTTGGTATTGTTTCTCTCCTCGATTGGGTAAACAACTGTCGGGATACAGTGATAATGCAAAACAATTTATGGATTATGACACTTAGTTACCGATATGCTTTTCTTTTCTCGTTATAAAATAATTATTATTTGGATAAACATACATAAAAATATATTTATGGATACCTATAATGAATGATAAGGATGAAAATATAAAATATATAGTGGATATGGATGTGGATTTAATAAAAAACCCAAACAAATCACATAAGATAAGTGAAATGATGAAAGAATTTGAAAATATGACATTTGACTTTGATGAAGAACCTGGAAATGGAAATATGACAGAAGATGAATTGTATGCTATAATGGCGAATTATGACGTTAATTACACTGCAAAACAATTGATATCTATTTGTGAGTATTATAATATTGGAAAAATGGGAAAATGGAAAAAGGCGGATATTATAAGTTTCATTGTTGTATTTGAAAATAATTTAGAAAATTATGATATTGTTGAACGGCGTAGAACGGTGTGGAAATATATGGAAGAATTGAAACAAGATTCTTTTATGAAAAAATTTATTGTTGGCTGGTAACATAATATATTTATATTAATATATTTATATATTATGGAAGTAGTTGCGGAAATACCTGAATATGTGATTCATAAATTTGTTGATGAAGACTGCAATTTTAGAAATGGAAATGAAGTTAGAGAGACTAATCCTGTTACAGGTTCTATGACATACCCTAATATAAGATTTATATTAAGTAATGTAGTAACAATTGCAGAAAACGATTTAACATATACTATTTATTCAACATATTCTGATGTAATGGTTTATTTAAATAACATCTATCATAGAATGGAACCAAATCAGTTATTATGTTTTTATAGAGTACCTTTACCAGGTTTCGAGGACGGTTATCCGAATCTTTTTAAGAAATATTATACAATAATATCACATTCAATAGAAATACCTTCGGTATATGTAAGACCAACACCACATGTAGAATCAATAGATGTAAGACCTCAATCAGCATTAGAGGGAATTACAAATTTAAATCCAGTACGCGCACAAAGTGGAAATTATATGGATGAAACTTCTGCGACGGCAACACCAATATATCCTGATATAGGAGGCAGAAAATCAAAAAAATCTAGAAAATCAAAAAAAATGAAGAATAAAAAGTCAAGGAAATCAAGAAGGTCAAAAAAAAGAAATTAAACTATGTTTTTTACAAAATGACTGAAATGTTGGCAGTTGTGAGTATATAAATTCATATATGTTTCCCATTGTAATATTTTATGTAATGTGTTATTCAAATCTATATTTTTTATATTTTGGACGGTTTGGAGAGATATTTGTTTTGATATATGTTCGTCATGTTGCAAACATATATTTTCAATAATAGAATCAGTATTTGTACTATTACTATTACTATTACTAATATTTTCATTTGTTTGTCGTATTCTTATTTCGGCGGGAACATTTATACCTGCTAATAATTTCAATAAGGTAACTGGCGATGGTTGATTGATTGGTGAAAAATCAACTGCTATTGTTTCTGTTTCTATTGTTTTTTCCTTTGTTGTTGTCGTAGTCAATAAAATAATATGATGCAATTTTAACTGTGGGATGCCTTTCAAAATAGAAGAATGGATAACGTTTATATTTATTTTATGTGTGTAACAAAATGTAAATAGTAATAAAAGTGAATATATAAATATCATTTATTTCTTTGTTTTTGTTTGGATAAAATATATACAATATTAGAGTAAAAATATTTAAGATTTTGTTATATAAATATAATATAATATAGATAAGATATTTATATAAAAATGGTTGTTTCTAAAATTGATAAAAAGGTTAGTTATAATGAGCTTAAAAAAATTTGCGCCGATGACAAAGAATTAGAATTTCAATTATATGAAATTACAGTGAAAGGTGTAGATATCATAGTTGCCGTAGGAAATCCCAAGAAAACATATGAAGAAAACGGGATTATTTTTTTCCCCATTTATTTAGTCAAGTCAAACAATTCAGTGGTACAAATTGGTGTTTATGAAATTCCCTCTTATGATATTATGAAATATATGACAGGCGAAATTAATGTAAATGTAGAAAAATTGGATGAGCCGCTTATTTACACATTTGTGACAAAAACATGGTTGGAAAAAAAAAGGTTGGTTCCACCACAAGATACTGAAAGTGATAAAAGTGATGAAAGCGACACAGAAAGTGAGAGTAAAAAAGAAAGTGTTGAAAGAGATAGTAAACGTGATAAAATCGAACATGATAGTGAGAGTAAAAGCAAAAGCAAAAGTGATAATGAAACCGATGATGAAGATACAAAAGTCAGTCAACCTGCGAATGAAATCGCCGAACAAAGAAAGGACATTTTTATTTTAACCAAAGGTGTGTCTGTTCCTCCACCATTAAAAGAAGAAACAAAAAAGAAAGCAAGAGATATTCGAGAGAAATACAAGGAAGAACTGCTGCATATTTGGATACAAAAATATATGAAAAATCCAAATTATGGAATAGTTGAAAATGAAGGAAACAGTGATTGTCTGTTTGCTACTATTCGCGACGCCTTCTCTCAAATCGCCCAACAAACATCTGTTCCTAAGTTACGGAAAAAGGTGTCAGATGAAGTAACAAACGAGGTTTTTTTAGACTACAAAGAACAATATGATGAATTAACAGAAAGATTAACAAAAAATACCAATGAAATAAAAACATTGGCTCGCGAATATCAAAATATCAAAGATAAATTCGCTTCTGCCTTGGATCGAAAAGACCAAATTCAATTGAAAGAATCTGCAAAACAAGTAAAAGAACAACATGATGTGATGGTGTTAGAAAAAAGAGTGGTTGACTATTTATTACGAAAATTCAAATTTATGAAAGGAATTGATTCATTGGATAAATTGAAAACCAAAATAAAAACATGCGATTTTTGGGCGAATGCGTGGTCTATAAGTACATTAGAGAGAATCTTGAATATTAAATTTATTCCATTTTCAGTCGAAACGTATAAAGAAAAAGATTTAATTAATGTATTGTCTTGTGTCAATGAACTTGATCCTATATTAAAAAACAAAGGAGAATTTATGCCTGACTATTATATTATGGTTGAGTATTCAGGTGCCAATTTCCGTCTAATTTCTTACAAGGAACGGCAAATATTTACTTTTAAAGAATTGCCATTTGATGTTAAAAAACTGATTGCGGATAAATGCATGGAGAGTGACACGAATCCCTTTGCAATTATTCCAGATTTTCAAAAATTCAAAGAGGAACTTTACAAGGGAGAGAAAAAAGAAAAATCAAAAACAAAAGAAGTGAAATATGATGACTTGACCGAAGCAAAATTGAGGGGCGTGTATAATGAAAATATAGTTTTTTCCTTTTACTCCAATTCATCTTCAAAAAATTTCCCAGGAGAAGGTCCTGGGGAAAAAATCCCTCCTCATGAAACTCAACAATATTTGAAATTAGACTTGATACCAGATTGGAGAAAAAAATTGGATAATACGTGGCAGGAAACGTTCACATTGGATAATCATACTTGGACGAGTGTAGAACATTACTATCAAGCATCTAAATTTAAAAAAAACAATCCAGAATTTTATTTGAGTTTTTCTTTGGATTCGGGAACAGAATTATCGAAAAATGTAGACATGGCAAAGGGGGCAGGAGGAAAAACTGGAAAATACAAGGACGAATTAATAAGACCTGTGGAGGTGGAGATTGATCCAGAATTTTATGGAGAGAGACATGAAAAAGAATTATATGACGCACAGTACGCCAAGTTTACACAAAATCCCGATTTGAGAAAAATGCTACTGGAAACACATGATGCAAAATTGGTTCATCAAATTCACGGAAAACCTCCTGAAATTGCAGAAGGATTAATGTTAATCAGAGATAAATTGAGGAGAGAATAAAATATTATTATAATATATCTAATAATATCTATTTTATTGTAAATACGAAAACTAAAATGAAATTAACAGATGTAAGTCAAATGCTTCTCTCTGTGTTCCAGCAAAACAAGCCAAATATTAAATTGAAAAGAACTACCGAAAATATTTTATTGAATTTTCACCAGGAAATGCAGGAAGCATACAAATATGTAATTAAAATACAACCCAATGTGCGAATTATAAAAATAGAACATGTATCCCAAATACCCAGACCCAATAAATTTCCAAGTAGTGCTTTTCCCAAAGAAGTGAGAGAACGAATCAATGAAAAATCGGCGATTGATTTATTTTATTCATATTCTCTCTATGGACGCATAATAGAGTTTCATTTTGTTACAGAAAAGAATAGACAGTTTCACATAGAAGACTTTAATAAATATTCTCTTGCAATGTTGATGTGGCTTTATATTGTAAATCAATATGCATCAAAATCATGTTCTAAACGACTGACCGTTTTTTTATATTTTACAGAATTATCCAAAAAATTACCAACCACCAATATGGATATATTGAATCAAACGCATGTAAATACTGCCTTTACAACGACTTGTCCCACGAATAGTGAAATTGTTGTATATCGAAAGGAAGAATGGTTCAAGGTATTTTTACACGAAACCTTTCACAATTTTGCCTTGGATTTTTCAGATATGAATACATGGGAATGTCATTCAACCATTTTGAAAATATTCAAGGTAAAGTCCGATGTTAATTTATATGAATCGTACACTGAATATTGGGCGAGAATCATGAATTGTTGTTTTTGCAGTTTTTTTTCAATTCAAAATCAAATGGATTTAGAACGCGGGAAAGAATCTATTTCTGGATGGGATGCAAATGAATTTAATTCTATGAAATCGCAACCACAGTCTGTTTCTGATGTTGTTTCTAACGTTCATATTCCTCTAAATGGAAGTAAGCAAACTTCATCCATGTTTCTTTTTTATTTCAAAAATTGTATTGAAACAGAGATTATTTATGGATTCTTTCAAATGGTAAAAGCCTTGGATTTTATGGGGTTAACCTATCAAGATTTATATGCAAACACACAGAAAAGTATATATTTGAGAGAACACATGTATAAAGAAAATACAAATGTACTATCGTATTACGTTATACAAATGGTATTATTGAATTCTTTTCAATCGTTTCTAGAATGGTGTGATGAAAACAACACTTCTCTTTTGCAATTCAAAAAAACATATAAAAACTTGCGAGATTTTTGTGATTTCATTGATAAAAAATACAAGACTAAAAGTATGTTAGATGGGGTTTATCAAGCAGAAGAAATATTAAAACAAATTAAAGAAGGGTTTAAAAGTCAAATGGGTACGGGAACAGGTACAAATAAAAATAAAGATGCCATGTATTTTTTATTGAGTAATTTGCGAATGACGGTTTGTGAATTATCTTAACGTTAAAGTATTATATTTTATACATATTTGAAAAAACAGTTAGTTAATTTTATTTTATTTTTTCTCCATTCTTTACTTGCATCATCAAAATCAATAGTCACTGTATATATGTCTATACTTTTATCGGTACTATTTTTGGTTTGAATACGTGCTGACCGTCTTATAGATGAAGATAAAGTTTGTTTTACTTCTTGCATTTGCACTTTCATTTTCATACTTCTAGTTTGCATCTTATATATTAATTGACGAGAGCAACATGAAGAACAATCAATTTTTATACTGGATAAAATTGATTTCAAATAATGTGGGGTAGTCTAATACTACAAAACATAAAGTCATCAATATCTGTTTAAGTTGTTTTCATAAATCAAAAAAATATAAAATGGGAATTAAACATTTAAACAAGTTTTTTCGAGAAACGTGCAGTAATGATGCGATTCGTTTAACTTCATTAAATGAGTTGCGCGGAAAGAAAATAGTAGTTGATACTAGCATTTATTTATACAGATATCATGAAGACGGGTCTTTGATTGAAAATATGTTTTTGATGATTTCAATATTTAAACAGTATAACATTACACCTACATTTGTCTTTGACGGTAAATCACCTACTGAAAAAAAGGAACTAGTTGAAAAAAGGTGTAAACACAAGGTATCTTCCTATAATGAATATAAAGAACTAAAAACCTTTTTACAAGAACACAAAAACGAATTAACATTGGATGAAAAACAAGAATTGATTGCTTCTATGGATTCTCTCAAAAAACAATTTATCTATCTAAATAAAGATGTACTAGAACAAGTTAAACGACTTATAACTTCTTTCGGAATCACATACTATCAAGCACAAGGGGAAGCTGATGTATTATGTGCTGCATTGGTAATTCAGAAAAAGGCATGGGCGTGTCTAAGTGAAGATATGGATATGTTTGTATATGGAACTACCCGAGTGTTGAGGTATTTTAGTTTACAGAATCACAATGTCGTAGTATATCATTTGGATATGATTCTCTCTGAGTTGGGTATTTCACAGAAGGAATTGAGAGAAATATGTGTATTGTCTGGAACAGATTATAATTTTAACACGAGTATTAAAAAAATTCATTTGTATAATGTTTTAAAATGGTTTAAAAAATATCATAAACAACAGAATCAGAATCAGAATCAGAATCAGAATGAAAATAAAAACAACAAAACATTATATGACTTTGTTATAGAAAATGAATGTATTCAAGAAGACGATGTTGGGAAATTGATGCAAATAGACAAAATATTTGCATCAAGTATGCTTATAAAAGGCGACTCTATTTCATCTCATGCCTATATACATTATAGTAAACATACAAATGCGGAAATAATTAAAGAAATATTAGAAGACAATGGTTTCTTATTTGGACCTGGACCCGGACTTGGACTTTAATCACATAAATAAATCATATTCGTGCAGTTGTTGCTTCAAGAAACCATTCTACACTTTTTTTTATTCCACTTTCAATTGGAGTAAAGTGAAAGTTGTTTCCAGATTCAGTCAAGAGAGAAATGAGTTGGCTATTATCTGCTGTTTTTTTATATTGTCCGTCAGAAAAAGAAGAATCAAATACAATTCTCTCTTCATAGTCAAAATTCTTGGCAATCAAACGAGCAACATATTCGATAGATACCTCTTCTTTCTCTCCCGTAGAGAGAATAATATTGTTGCCTTGGTATTCTTCAAGAACCCATTTTATTAATCGTGCTAAATCTTCTGCAAAAATGAATTGTCTCAATGGTTTTCCAGTTCCCTTTACAACAAAATCCATATTGTCTCTCTTTGCTAAATAACAACGATGGATGAGAGAAGGAATCACATGTCCGTCGGTTAAACTATAATTGTCATTTGGACCATATATGTTGGTTGGGATAACACAAATAAAATTATCGCCATATTGTTCTCTATATGTTTGACAGTGAACTTCTAACATGCGTTTTGCATATGCGTATGCATCATTGGAATCGTGTGGCGGACCATTGTGTAACATATCTTCATTGATTGGGTAAGTTGTCTTGTCTGGAAATATACAAGTGGAGAGACAGGCGATTAATTTTTCTACTTTGTGTTCATGACTGCACTTGACAACATTATAATTTATCATTAAATTTCTCTCAAACATGTCTACTTTTTGGTTCATATTCTTAAAAAGACCACCGACACAAGCGGCTAAATGAATGACATAGTGGGGTTGATATGTATTGAATACTTTTGTGGTATTTTCATAAGAAGTTAAATCACATTCAGCCGAAGATAAGTAAATCATATTATACTCGGCATTTTTACTAGTAAATACTTGTTTTATTGCACTTCCAACGAGTCCAGAACCTCCGGTAACTAATATTGTTTTCATGTATAATATGTATTTGAATAAATATTATAAAAAAAATACGATTTGATTGATTGAATCAATCATTAATCATTAATTGGATTTTTATACCATTCGTCTTTAACTATGTGTTCTGGAATAAGACCAGAATAACATAATGCTGCCAATCTTTGTGAGTGTCTGCTAAACTCAGAATTGATACTTACTGTCATTTTGAAAACCAAAAATTGGTTTTTCACTTGTTCCTGCATTTCCCAGTTGGAATAAATCAATGTTTGGTCGAAGAAACATGTTTTTAATTCAGGATATTCATTATTATCTAATAAAGTATCTACTAGTGACTGGTCGTGCTTACAACCACCTGTTTCCGCGGCATGTTTAATAGTCGCAGTAACGTCCTCCCAAAATTTTAATGTTTTTTCATTACAGTGTATAAGTATGAAACCAATATTTCTTGCATTTGTTTGTGCTGCAAATATCATATCCATATCTAATTTACTTTGTTCTTCCATAAATTCTTTTAATTGTTGATTACGTTCTTTGGAAACAAATATGGTTGCATCTGTAAAAATAATAGGATTTCCCCAGTTTTTTTTTATACAATCTATGATTAGTTGAGTTTTTGTTGGTACATTTTTAAAATGATGCGTATCTTTTCCTCTATAAAGGTCTAAATTGATTTCTATGGGACATGTTTCAAATTTATCGTCTAAATTTTCCACTAAATAGTTTTTATAAAAATAATAATTGGGCGTATAAAAAAAATACCATTTCATACTTTTTTATATCTATTATTGTGTATTATTATGTATTATGTATTATGTATTATTTAAAAAAATAATATATAACGAATTTTATAAACATAAACCCACTTTTTTCCATTTACCCCACCAATTGTATAACTCTACAAAGTCGTGATAACGCATAAACAAATATAAGTTTAATAACATTTTTTTATGCAAAAATCCATTATTGTTTTTATTCTTGTCAATTCCTAAAAATACATATATTTCAACAACATTTATTGCAGATAAATTAGTCATTCGTTTAATTCGAGTAGCCGATTTTACTATTTTATTGGTTTGTATGTCATATAAGCATATTGCGTATATATCATGGTATGTTTTATCATATTCAAATATATGGCCCCATATTTCTTTTGGTAAAAACATATATGATATATGAATTATATATGTACTAGAACAACAAGTTTATAAATTATTTTTATAATATATAAACTATTTTACACTTTTTATTATTTTACAATGAATGAATAAATGAAAAAAATACAGGATATTTTATTTTTCTTTTTTTAATTTGTTTCTATTTTTTGTAACCTTATTTTGTGTTTTATATTTTTTGTAACCTTATTTTTATTTTGTATTTTTTGTAACCTTATTTTGTGTTTTATATTTTTTATAACTTTATGTATTTAAGCAGTAGCTACGGCCTTGACACTCTTGGCGAAGTGGGGGCTCATGTACTTTTGGAGGTTGAAATAAGTAAGCTCGTCAGCAGAGGTGACTTTGAGAAGCTTGGCAAGCTTGGGATCAGGGTGAATCTTTCTTCCGTTCTCCTTATCTTGAAGTCCGTTGTTGCGGATGTACTCGTTGATGTGACGAGTTACATCAGTGCGGGCCATCTCAGAACCGGATGGTTTATCAAGAAAGGTGGCAAGCTCGTCGCTAATCTTGGTGGGCTTGACAAAGCCACTTGGAGAACGAGTACCCGTCTTGCGCTTTCTCTTGGAGCTCTGCTTCTGGGCCAACTTAATGTCGCGAGACCAGGCCTTCTCCAAAGAACGGTACTCGGTGCGAAGGGCGGTAATCAAGCCCAACATCTGTTGAAGCTTGGTGGCAAACTCAGCAGATTGCTTGGTAATAGCAGACTCTGCCTCAACTGCCTGCTCGTCGGCAGCAGCAGGAGCAGCGGCGTCAACAACAGGAGCGGGGGCAGCAGCAGCAACCTCCTTCTCCTTCTTGACCTTCTTAACCTTGGGGGTTTCGGTTGAAGTAGAGACCGCAGCAGCAACAGGAGTCGCGGTGGCGGGAGTAGATGTGGATTCAACAGACTTTGACTTTACGGATCGGACCATTTTCGTGTGTTTGCGTGTGTGTATGTTTGTATGATACAGTATAATTACACTATCTTTTTAAGTGGTTTAACGCATTATATTATATATTATAAAATTAACATGTATTCGAATGCCAAATATTTCCTAAATATACGCAAAAGATTGATATAGCCATGGAAGACTTGTTGCCGCATTTTCATTTACCAATGTAAGCGCTCCCAATACATAATATGCTCCCAATGACTTGCTGTCTTGGTCTACGCCGGTATTTACTAATTTTTCCAAAACATCCACAATCATTTTTTTAACATTATCCATACTTGGGTCGGTGTGAATTCGATTTAACTGAACTTGCCTAAATGGGTCTCCAATGGGCGGACAAATCATTCTTTTTGTTTCAAAAGACAATTGTGCGCGATAGTTCCAAATTTCTAAAAGCTCTCTCATAAAGCGAAATAACATGTTGCGATTGAGAGAAGAAAACCATTCAGGCGAACTGTAATTTCCCAAAGCATCTATATTTTGAAAAACATCTAATATGCGTAGTTCAATGTTTTTTTCGGGGGTCAAATTGGCGGTTTCGTCTTTAATCTCTATTTCAATGTGGACTTTTAAAACCTTTCCTAATTTGATAATTGTTTTCATATAATCAAGAATATCTCCTGATATTTCCATTCTATTATAAGGATTTTGGACTTTTTTATTGGAGTGATTCATTGTGTTATCCATATTTGTCTTTTTCATCAAGTTATAGAGAGAAACCAAATCAAACCCATATACAAAACCATCTACATCTTTATAACTGAAAAATTGATGAACTGGTAATTCATTCAATTCTTCCATGGTGAAAAAATCCGATTCATTGGTGCAGAGAGAACGTTTAAAAAATGCAGGTCCATGTAATTTGTTGTATCTGCGTTGAATATGTCCTCTGTATATTTTTTGAATTTTAATTGATGTTGTAGACAATTGCAAAAAACAATAAATTCTCAGCATAATTTCTCTCTTGTTTCCAGTTATTCTTAATTTGTAATGTTTTGCAATAAGCTTCAACTGTTCTTTGTTATAGTTATATTGTGTCAAAACATGAATTGTTTCCAATGTTGGTATTGTCATGTCATAGACTCCAATTTTTTCCAATTTGTTAGTATTCATTTGAGGAATAGATTTGACAAAACGATTGCAAATGGTCTGCATATATTCTTCAAGTGTTGCAGTTGTTGGCGCCATTCAAATAAGATTATTAGGTAGAGTTGCTGGTTGCTGTATATATTATATAGGTACTATGTTTTTATCCCCTTTTTAGATTTAGATTTATTAAATGTGTAATATGTCACGATATATCATGTGAAAATAAATAAAAATTATGATTCATTGCAGTCTGGGATATGCTGTGTACGATTTATATTTTAAATAAAAATTGATTTAAAGATAATCCTCATAAATATATCATATCACAACAAGCACAACAAGAACAAGAACAATAACAAGTTAGCACCTTATTATAATCACCTTATTATAACCAATCCCAGTTTATTAAAATGGCTGAAACTATTGTTGACGGAACTCAATTCAATCCCGAGATTATTCGTTATTCTGCACCCAAGGCAAGTGGCTCGGGTGGAAAGAGTGTGAATATTCTCAATAAGGAAGTTCGTAGTAGTTTGAGACTCAGTACACCTCTTATGTTAACATGGGGTGCAGCAGATTTCATTGACGAAAAAACTGGTGAGGGAAATGGAAAGTATGAAATGGCACTTCAATTTCCATCAGATGAATATAAAAATGCGGATACAGATGCATTTCTTGCAAATATTCAAGCTTTTGAAAAGAAGGTAAAGCAAGATGCGTTGGTGTATTCAAAGGACTGGTTTGGTAAGGTTCACAAGAGTGATGATGTCATCTCGGCTCTTTGGACGCCAGTTCTTAAATATCCCAAGGATAAGTCTACCGGTGAACCTGATTTGTCAAAGTCTCCCACAATTCGTGTAAAGATTCCTATCTGGGAAGGTGTTTGGAAGGTGGAAATTTATGATGAAGATGGTGTTGTACTGTATCCTAACACATCTAATCCAGTTGTATCACCACTTGACTTTCTATCTAAGGGTATTAATGTTGCCCTAGTAGTCCAATGTGGTGGACTATGGTTTGCAAATGGAAAGTTTGGTATGACATGGAAGTTAGTCCAGGCAGTCGTGCAAAAACCTCGTGCCGCTTTGACTGGTAAATGTTTTATCAATTTGAAGCCATCTGATAAGGAAAAACTAAAAACATCTGCGCCTGTTGGTGACGATGGAGACGTAGAAGGTCCAGGAACATTGGTAGATGATTCAGAGGATGAGGCCGAGGAAGAAGAAAAAGAAACAAGTTCTCAACAGGTGGTTCCTGAACCCGAACCTGTTGCAGTTGTAGCTGCTGCTCCTGCCGCAGCACCAGTTGAAGAGGAAAAACAGAAAAAGAAGGTTGTTAAGAAGAAGGTATCAGCATAAATAAAAATATGAATATAAAAAGGATAAAAAGACTAAAATTAAAAGTAAATCCAGAATAAAAATAAAAATAAAAATAAAAATAAAAACAAAAATAAAAATAAAAACAAAAATAATAATAAAAACAAAAAAATACAAATAATTAAACTAGAAAAATATATTGTTTGTATAAATCAATATATTTTTTCGTGCACTGGATACACAGAGACACAATTATTTAATAATCTTTATTGTAAAAGGAACATAAAGATTTAATTATATAAAGAAATAAATAAGTAATCTAGAATGAGTTTGGAGAACAATACTATTCGTTTGCATCTATTAGGAATACCTCATACAGTTACAACAAATGTATTCAGTCATTGTGCTTTTACTGGAAAAGTGTTGAGATTTTCTCCAATGATGATAAGCCGTGGGTTTGAAGTATATCATTATGGAACAGAAGGTTCAGAATCTGGTGCGACCAAACAAATTAATTTACTGACAAAAAAAGAATGGGAGAATTTGCGGAATATATCATATCAATATTTACATCCAGAGTTAACTGAGGAGGAAGTGTCTTCCAAATTGAACGATACAACTGGATTTATTGGTGATTTGGCAAACTGGGATACACCGTTGTATAAAATGTTTAATAAACGTCTTGAAATAGAATTGAAAAAAAATTATAGAGGACACGCCACAGATTTAGTATGTATTCCATTTAGTCCAGGAAGTTATGATGAATGCTTGAAAAATGTTAATGTTATTACTGTTGAAAGTGGCATTGGTTACAATAATTCAAATAAATTGTATCGTATTTTTGAAAGTCATATATATAAACACAAACAGTTAGGAAAAGAGGGAATTGAAAATTCTTCTAATTATTGGTTTGTTATTCCAAATTATTATAATATTGCCGAATGGAAGTTTGTTCCAAAAATAGAAAAAAAAAGAATTGGTTTTTTTGGAAGAATTACCCAACTTAAAGGATGTAATATATTTAAAGAAATATCTAAAAAATTTCCACAAATAGAGTTTGTTATATGTGGACAAGGTGACCCATCTCCATATTTGGAGTTTCCAAATATTGTTTATCAACCCCCAATTCACGGAACAGAACGTAGTGATTATTTAGGTAGTTTATCTGCTCTAATATGCCCCAGTCTTTATATAGAACCTTTTTGTGGCGTGAATGTAGAAGCACAAATATGTGGAACACCTGTGATTGCAAATAATTTTGGCGCATTTGTCGAAACCGTAGAAAATTTTAAAACAGGGCTTTTGTGCCATACACTAGCTGATTTTTGTGTGGGGGTCCAAATGGCATTGGATGATAAGTTTGATAGAAAGTATATTCGTGACCGTGCAGTGAAAAAGTATGATATGTATAATGTAGCAAAACAATACGAACATGCATTTAAATGTATAGTAGATCTTTCAACTGAAAACAATGGGTGGTATTCTCCGTATAGTCATATGGTTATAGAAGATGATAATAAAGATGAATAAATATTATAACAAAAACTAATTAAATTAATATCGTGTTACTGAATAACAGTACATTAATGGACGTACAATCCGCATTAGACATATTGGAAATAGAAAAAGATGAGTATTTTAATATGACAATAATTTTATTAAATAAAAAATATAGAAAATTGGCATTGCAATATCATCCGGACAAAAATGGAAATAGTCCAGAAAGCACACAGAAGTTTCAACTTATTTATGAAGCATATGAAGTAGTAAAGAGAGAAAAAGAAAATAAAACATTCACAGAAAACAATAGTAATAACCCGAATGACGACGCTTTTTTTAATCCAACTAATGATTACATTATTTTACTAAATTCCTTTTTACAAAGCATATTAAAAAACGAAACAATCAATATAAATATAAAAGGAGACAATATTTTTGATATTATACAAGAAATTGTAATTCATGGTTCTCTCCAATACTTTGAAAAAATGGGTAAAGAGAGATGTATTGAAATATATGATTTTATAACGAGACATAAACACATTTTTCATATAAATGGCGAAATTATAGAAAAAATGAAAAAAATCGTTTCAGAAAAAACAAAAAATGATTGTTTGTATGTAATAAATCCTTCTTTGGATGATTTACTTGAAAACAATATTTATAAATTAGTTCATCGCGGTGAAATATTTTTTGTTCCCTTGTGGCACAGTGAACTTTATTTTGAAGATAAAGAAAAGAATGATATTATTGTAAGATGTATTCCCGATTTACCGCAACATATTATGATTGATGAAAATAATTCATTACATATTGAATTAAATATACCATTTAATGTTTCATTTTTGGATAATCCTTTTATATCATTTCAGCTTGGAAAAAAACCATATGAATATACTGTTCCTATACGATTAAAAAAAAATCAAAATGTATTTTTACCGGATGTAGGGGTTTCTAATATTCAAGAAAATATAACTACAATGAATGTTGATGTTGATAAAAAAAGTGGAATATATGTAAAAATAACATTTTATTAAATTAGTTGGGTATTTGACTAGTTTGGATATTGGTTTTTGATAAATAAATAAAAGACAAAAAATATTTTTCCATATGATAAATAGGTCGATAATTATTATTATAATATTTTAAAAATTCGCAAGTTTTATTCATTATTTCGCGTATTTTTTCTTCTGGTATCCATTTATCATTTACAAGAGTGGAAAATATGTACCAAACAGATTCATACATGTCTGCATTGTATATTAAAATATCATACAATAAATCTCTAAATGTAATATATTCAAAATTAGCTGGATTCTTTATAGAACAAATAATTTTATCTATTATATTTTTTACGTCAATTTGTTTTTCGTCAAGAGTTTCATTATAATATGATTTTATATTTTTTATTTTATATATGTCAACCGATGCAACAGACTGTTTTTTTGATTGCTCCATATTAGTATTATTATTTCCATAAATAAACTGATGAATATAATTTTTATTTTGTTTATTTTTTTTACATTTTATATAAGACGATTTAGCTGGTCGTGGTATATGAATAATTTGACAACAATTTAAGATTTTTTCTGGTAAAAAACTGAGATGTTCTGTTAAAAAAACAAATATCAAATTACAATTATTATTTGTTATATTTGTTTGCATATAACTATAAAAATTATCTAACAAATCGTTGTGTATATCATGAAAATATTTTAATAATACGATGCCGTTTTTTTCTACACGAGAACTAACAATATCTATTATTTGGGTATATATTTCATGCCATAATAATTTAGAATTGCATCCCAATAAAGACAAATCTATTTCAAAATGAATATCACTTATTTTGAAGAAATAGGTTTGTTTGTTAAAGAAAACTGTCATTTTTTTTTCATATTTCAAATGGCTTGAACTATATTTATTTATTATTTTTAATGCCTGTGTATATTTTCCCACACCCGGTGGTCCATATAATAATATATTTTTCAAATTACTGATAGACGTTGGAAATTTATCATAATATTTTTCCAATTTTGGATGTAGATTAATTTCATTATTTGAATGTATATATTCTTCAAAATGAGTTTCATGACATTTCATTTCTTGTTACTGTTGATATAATTTTATATGGATATAAACATAAATATATATATCCATATAACTTTGTTTTTTATTTCTTTTGTTTGGCTTGTTTATTTTTATTGCATTGCAATTGTAATAAATTAAAATATGGAAACATTGTCTCTTGCAATAAACATTGACAAGTATAATCATCATTCTATTTATTTTTGTGATAGTATTAAAAACAAAGTAATGAACGAGGGGAATTTTATTCGACTACTTTATTCTACGGAAAAGTTTACATTGACTGGTATTTATTTGTTGTTACCTTTTAAAGAAGTATATATTGAAAAATATTATAATAAATTCAAATGTTCTTTTAATATTTATCAACATAAACAACTTGTTGAAAAAATAACAGAAATCGAAAATACGCTTTTAAAAAAATTTTATAATATGCATAAAAATGAAGATTCGACCGAATCCAATCAAAACCAAAACCAAAACCAAAATAGATATGATGACTTTAATAAAGAACCTCAATATAAAATCCAAGACCAACTTAAAAAAGGAACCATTAAAATATTTTCTGACGACTATCCTTCTATTAAAAGTAGCATGTTTATTTTGAAAATTTCAGGAATTTGGGAAACAGACACTCAATATGGTCTCACTTATAAATTCAGTAAAGTTGTTGCATAATTATCATTAAATAAATCCATCAGTGGAATAATATTTTAAAATCACAAACACTGTAATGACTATCCATAGATTAAGAATACCTATTAGATATCCCAAACTATTGTATATATTTGGCAAAATGTGGTTCACTCTAAATGCAGGCGATGTTATTCCATTAAAAAGGAAAATTATTTGCAACAAAATCAAAAAATTAAAAGAGGTTGCAAAAGTATAATATTGTTTGGAAACATGTCCGTCATTGATAATATCCTTGTATTTTTGCAGTAAATACATCAAAAATATAATGGTTCCCGCAGTCAATAAAAAGGGTCCAGTTGTTACAATAAATGACATTGTGTTTTTTCCAGGAATCATTTTGGAACCAACATATGTTAATATTAATAATAACCCGAGTAATATAGATGTATACGTTATGAATGGCAATTCGATGGATTTTATAGATGATACTAACATTATTATAAGAAGCAATCCACAACCAAATAATATAGATGAAAATAAGGTAATTAACCACGTGTTATTAAAATCATTATTAGACAATGTAGTTGGCATCGGTTTTTAAATTTCTAATTTTTTATATACTTTACTTATATTCTGCATATAAAAAATATTTATTGATTTCGTTCGTTCTTTTATTCTTTTATTCTTTCGTTCTTTTATTCTTTTATTCTTTCGTTCTTTTATTCTTTTATTCTTTTATTCTTTCGTTCTTTTATTCTTTCGTTCTTTCATCATTTTTGTTATATTTCATTTGTTGCAATACCTCTTCAAATGTAATATTTTCAACTGGTCTATTTCCTAAACTTTTCAAAGACTTGGTTTTCTCTCCCCATGCAGCATATAGACCATATTTTCCTTTTTTTAGAAACACTGGATGCCCTTCATATATACCTATATTTATACCCGAAGAAACAGATTTTTCTTTTTTTCCGACACATATTGTGTTAGGGTTAGGCAGAGTGTCATTGTCACCGCACAAGTCTTCCAATGAATATTCGCCTCTCTCTAATTTTCTATAATCCAAGGTTTCATTTTCTCTCATCTTTATTGGTTTAAAACTTATTTTCCCATTATCGGGATTTCTATGTTTTATCACGGGACCATATTTACCAATGATAAATGTATGAAATGTGTCGATTTGTATTTCTATTTTTGTTGGTTTATATTTTTCAGGTTTATTCTCTCCATTCGTTTGTTGAGAAGCACTTTTGAGAGAAGAAATTGCGCGTTGTATATCATGATAACATTCTTGACAGACGTCCTTTCTATTTGCACTCCCCTTTGCAATCTCATCCAATCTTGTTTCCATTTGACTAGTATACTGGTACTCAAAGAGAGAAGAAAAATGGGTATTCAAAAAATCCATTACCATTATTCCAAGAGGTTGGATAACTAATTTTCCTCGTTCTCCGTGAATTTCTCTCTCTGTGGCTATTTCAAATATATCTGCATCTGGAATAGTAGTACCATTTTCACTTTTTTCGAAAGAAACTTCATAGTCTACACACTCTATTTTTCTTTTGGAAATGTCTTGTTTCAACACATATTTTCTATCTTGTATCTTATCCACGAGAGAAGAAAAGGTTGATGGTCTTCCTATACCATTTTTTTCCAGCAATTGAACTAATTTGGCTTCTGTGTAATGAGACTTGGATTCCTTCAATACTTGTTTACTATATATTCGTTGGATAATCACTGCTCGTGACTGTTGTGCTTTTTGATTGAGTAAGAATTGAAAATCTGGATTTGATTTGATTTTTTCACTTACACCCATGTCTATTATCATCCATCCTGCAAATTTCATTTGTTCCGCGTGTTTTATGAATGAATGGTTATCTCTATCCATGCTGTTACTAATTGTCGCTTTGATAGAGTGAAAAATAGCAGGAGACATGCAACTTTCTAGTGCTGTTTTCCAAATAAGTTTATACATTCTTCTCTCTTTTCCATCCATTTCAACAGTGTCGGTGAGAGAAAGATGGGTAGGGCGTATTGCTTCATGTGGTCCGCTTTCATTGTTGTTTTTATTTATATCCTTGATTTGATTTTGACTCTCTCCATTGTTGATAGAGGGAGAGAGAGAAAGAGTATGGATATCTTTGGATACATAAGAATCATCATAGGTTTCTCTTATATAAGAAGACGCATCAGAGAGAAATTCTGCGGAATATAATGAACTGTCAGTTCTCATATATGTAATATGTCCTGCTTCATAGAGAGACTGACATAAACGCATGGTTTCTTTTGGAGAATAATGCAGTTCATTGCTAGATAGTTGTTGCAATCGTGAAGTTGTCAATGGTGTTGGTGGTTGTTTTTCAACATGTTTAGGTTCACTACATTCATACTGATTTATAGTTTCACAAGACTGGGTGTTGAGAGAAATACAGGATGTCATTTTTTCCAAAAATTCAACAACAGAGTTACCTTCTTCAAACACGCGATTCAACTCAAACTCAAATACACGGTGACTCTCTCCACATTTAGGAAGTTGAAAGTAACCAGTTGTTTGATACACCATTTTTCCTGGATTTCTCTCAATCTCCTGTTGATTCTCATAAACAAGTTTTAATGCAGGGGTTTGGCATCTACCAGCAGAAAGATTTTGATTCGCAATATGTTTCCAAAGTATAGGAGATAGAGAGAAACCCACTAATAAATCTAATATTTGTCGTGTTTGTTGTGCGTATACTAAATTCATATTAATACGGCGAGGATGTTGGACGGCATATTTAATGGCAGATTCAGTGATTTCATGAAAAACAATTCTTTCTGTTCTCTCAACATCAAGCCCAAAAAGGGCGCATATATGCCATGCAATAGCCTCTCCTTCGCGGTCGTCATCCGTTGCCAATATGACCTTATCTGTGCGTTTGATTTCAGTTTCTAACAACTGAATTTGTCTCTTCTTCTCTTCAATATTAGTAAATATTGGAGAGAAATCATTTTGAATATCAATGTTGGAGAGAGATATAAGTTCTCTCAAATGACCGAAACTAGCAACACATTTATGTCCTGGACCCAAATATCCTTCAATCTTTTTACACTTAGAAGGGGATTCTACAATGACAAGTGTTTTTGTAAGACAGGAAGTCAGTGATTTTTGCGGCATTTTTTATGTATAAAGTGATTTTTTTAAGTATTATGAATATATTTAATATTTATAATATATAATGACGACACCTATTGAATATATGAATTCTCCATTTGAAGATACAACTTCAACACACAGAACATCAAATGATTCTACTGAATCTACGCGTTTATCTCATTTAGATAATAAAAGAAAAATACGTAAAATTGCTGTACGTCCTGCTACCCGAAAAGTTCCTATTAGTGTTGGCATTGGCGGTAAAAAATATAAACGTAAAAGATATACACATAAAAATAAAAGAACACATTCAAAAAATAAAAAAAAGAACTGAATTTATCATTCTCATTCTGATTTTACTATTACAAGTATTTTACACAAACTATAATTCAGTTATACCATTGTCTTTATTTTTTTCTTCATCTCCTTCTTCATGTACGTCTACACCAAAATTATACTGTTCCGTTATCGGTGGTGGGTTTTGCATTAGTAATTGTTCCGATGTCGGTGGTGGGTTTTGCATTAGTAATTTATCGTAATCTTTATCATCTTTTTTTTCTTCTTCTTCGGTTTGAATTGGTGTGTTAGGGTTAGGCGATCCTTGTTGAAGAACAACCCATCCATCCTCCATTTTAGGGTCAGGTAAATTAGGTGATCTAATTGCTGGAATTGGTAAATCTTGTTGTATAGAGTCTAGTACACCATCATAAAATTCAAAATATCCTTTGAACCTGCTAGATTGTATCTGTTCTATTTGATCGGGTTTTATTTTTTTCCAAATATTCATTGTATGTAGTGTTCTTTTAATATTTTCTTCATTTTCCTCAAATATATCATCCAAAATCAAAACTTCTACTAAAATGCCAACACATAAAAATTCGTGCATATTAGGATTATTTTCTGTTTTTATCAATAAACTAGACATATTAGCATATATCAATTGACCTTTTGTCATATCTACATAGATAATAGTAGCAGCAGGTTGTTCTATTTTTAATCTTTCATAATATGCATCTCGGTCTTCATGATCTATCTTTTCCATTTTCTCTTGTATTATAGGAAAATAATACTCGTTAAAAAAATTATCCAAGTCAAGAGAATGCATAAAATCTTTTAATTTTAAAATCATCGTTTTATCTTCTTCTAAACAAATAAAAACTTCATAATAATAAAAAGATAATGATACCCCCATACCCAAATTGAATAATTCTAACTCTCCTGATGGTATGTTTCTATTTGTTATCAACCATGGATAATAAACACCATAAGTTGAATATGTCTCCGTACAAATACTCAAACTATT
>Ga0214921_10002423_pt1 | contig 30321 bp, 26 predicted proteins | sample LL1505_MetaG_FD_177992 | JGI IMG/M metagenome (GOLD analysis project Ga0214921, IMG submission 177992) | Freshwater microbial communities from Lake Lanier, Atlanta, Georgia, United States - LL-1505 | ecosystem: Environmental > Aquatic > Freshwater > Lake | place: USA: Georgia | collected...
ACTTGTGCCAGGGATTCAAGGCGTTGCAGATCTGACTCCTCTCGCGCACATCCAATCGTTGCCACAACAACACTTCGACCGTTGCGCTTCTCAATCAACTGAACGCTCGTACTTCCGCTTTTGTTGGCCTTCCTGCGACAAAACATGCGCCAACGCTAACACGGGACACCCATTTTCGCCCCTAGCGGGAAGATTTAATGCAGAAATATCAATTGACTACACACAACTATAAAAGCGTTCGGAAAAAATCGTCGAACTCAGGAAGAGCTGTTTATTTCTCCCTTACCTCTAAATAATCCTGCAACATCCGCCTTCGGATGGTATTAAACAGCACTCCCCCACTCTCCTTTTTCTCAAGGTAGAAGTGCTGATTAAATGGGAGTGCGTGATCGATCACCAAACCTAGCTGGCTAATCCTGGTATCGTGAGTAGCCAGCCTGAATGCCCAGGGCCCCCTGGCGACTCTCCATAAATAGCTCGATTTACTGCTCATAAAAAACGACTGCGGCGATCTAAACTAAATATGATACTTTAATTATTAAGCTATCATAACCTATTCTACTGATTAAATTTTATCACTCTAAAGTAATATGAAAACGGAAATCCAAACTCCCGGACAAATATTCAAGGCACAAAAAGAGATCAATCCTAACTTCAAGTTTCATGACGAAATAAGTAGTGGGACCTTCTGGATCGATGTTAGAGGCGATCTTATCATGCAGCGCCTAGTCGGCAGCGAATGGAAAGAAGCATTGAGAGCGCAAGGGCTTGATGAAAATTATGCTGCATTCGACTCCGCCAGATGCCAATCCATCTGCACCAGAAGTTTTGGTAAGCCTCTGATGGACAAGAGCAGGGCACTTACGATGACTCACCGGGTTATACCCGATGCCGAATGGGATAAACGTGATGTAGACGTCTACGCTGTGGAATTACGACTACCAAACGAAGAACCAATCCAGCTGGAATTTCGTTCGGGAGGAGCATTGGGAGCTCCTTATGATGAGAGGCCAGGGGCGGTTTTTGTGTTACTGTCTAGCCTCCTTGAGGAGGATTCGAGTGGTAGACTTGCCTCTAATTTGGCTCGTGATATTCAACAGGACCTAGGTTCTAGCAGTAGTCAGAATATTGAAGAATTCATTCAGCGATCAAAGGATAAAAAAGCTCTGATTCCTCGTAACATTGATGAGTATGCGGTTCAGCTAGCAGAAGCAACAATTAAACTTAGCGAGGCACAAGCTTCGAATAGCATCTTAGACTTAGGTCTGTTGCACGAAAAAATCCACGTGGTCCTCAATTACGGAATATTTCGTTTCAGTGGAAACGAAATTTCTGGAACAGTCTCAAAAATAGTAAACGAGGGCATTATAAAGCATCTTGTGATTATTACTGAAAATGGAAAGTCCTTTAATGTCGCCGAAGACAACGTTAAATCGTGGGAGATTATCTAATAGCTTAGCTTGTGGCCCGGGTATGTGGCCCATGTATGAGGTTACGTTTCTCTGCAGCAGATGGGTAGCGGCTTTGGTGGCCTCATGCCATTTCATGATGCGGCGTTTAAAACCCCGACGCGCGACTCCTGATAGTAATCCAGCAACATGCGCCTTTGGATAGTACTAAACAGCACTCCCCCACTCTCCTTTTTCTCAAGGTAGAAGCGCTGATTAAAAGGCGCCGCATGGTCGAATGCCTGCTTTTCAAAGCTCTCTTTTTCCGTGGTGGTCAGCGCAGTCCAAAAGGCCTCAAAGCTCATCTCTAGTTCCGATGGCACAACAGGTTGCCTCGCCGGCGTTTCCTGCTCCTCCCCTATCCTACTCTCGGTTGAAGCAGGTTTGTGCTGCGTTGAAAAAACTCTAAGCTCTGACTTTGCCTGCTCTCGACTCTTTAGAAACCCAGTCGGTACTGGATAATCCTCTTGTATAGCAACGATCAACCAGCCTGCTGGATTAGATGAGCAGCGTTTGTCGGCCCGCGCAACAAGCCAGTCGTGAATAGCTAGCTTCTCTCCAATACGCTCAGCAGAATAACTGCGAACTAGCTTAGAAGCTTTTGAGGCAGTGACTCCCCTACTCTTTAGTTGATCAAGAACATCTACCTGCTCAGGGCTTAACAAAGACCTCGCCTCCGCCTGTCCCCTATCAAAATTTATCTTCCACTGCCCTTTGGTTACTTTGATAAATCGCTCCTCTTTGGGTAGTGATTTAATAAATCCTATCTCCTCTAACTCAAGCAGCGGTTTAGTAAGAAGTCTCTTCACTTCTGCTAATGAAGAGGTTCTCGATAGGCCAACATGCTCGTGAGCAAACCGAAGTAGCTCGTACTCAAGGTGTGCCCGACGATAAAAATGTTTATCAAGGAATCGATACATACGCTTTGAGATGGAGCTCTTTAACTCTCTGTAAACATCGATGTCTATCTCTTTAAGGTTTCCTGCCTGAAAGCTTCGAAAAACTATGTCGTTCCAAACGAAGTAAGATTTACCGGCATTTTCATCATCAGGGTTAAGAGATCTTTTGTTAGCACGGCGCTCTCGATCGTAGATAGTTACGCTTTCAAGGATGTGAAAGTTTTCGTTAACCCAACACTGCTCCTCTTTGGACCACCAGGCTTTGTCATAGAAGAGCGTAATGCTAACCCAGCGCTTTAACGCCTCATCGATGCGCTTATAGCTTTTAGCCGTATCTTTCCATCCTAAAAGCTTTATGAGTTCATATGAAGAGAAGTAAACTTTTTTATCGCGAAACTGTTGGCGATTAGTTAACTGAATAAGCCCTAAGATAACTTCCTCATCAAGGGCTCGAGGGAGTCCATACTTTTCAGAGGCAGCGATAGTGAGTTTACGTGTGATGTGAGTGGCTGCACGTTGATCAAAAATTGTGTCGTGAAACTCAAGTGTCTTTTGATCCTCTGGGACTCGGTCGGCCAAGCTCGCTAGTGGGAACTCAGCAAAGTTTAACTCGTCTTTGTATCTTTCTGCGCTAGATGAATTCTTTCGATCAAACAGACTTCCAGATGCAGAAGAAGCATCTTCAAAGATCTCAATGTCCGCAGCTGCTTTAGTACTCATGTTAAAAGTTTCCTAGAAGAATTAATAAAAAAGACATCATCACTGATGTTGTTTTTTTAAGATCAATTTTAAATACAACTTTACACATCGAAAATTTCAATAAGGACAGGAAGTTACTCAGACATTTTGTGGGCCAAATCACGGTATCTGTGCGTAGAAATGTGGGCAGAAGAGCGGTACCCCTATGATTCAAAGCACGGTAGGTGAGTGATTGGAAGAACGGTAAAAATGTGGGTGGAAGTACGGTAGTGCAGCTGCCGATTACTGGCTTAATAGGTGCGTTAAGCGTGAGTAAGTGCCTGATGGCCAGGGAGAAATACCTTAGTGCGCTAAATAAAGTGGGTGGAAGTGCGGTAAAAACATGGGTGGAAGTGCGGTAGTATCTGCAATAAATATGGGTAGAAAGTTTTAGCTTATAGAGACTGTAGTAAGGCGCAGAAGAGTTGGGTAAGGTATTGATAATATTGGAGGAGAAACGATTGTAGTTTAGCGCATTTGACCGGTTTAATGGAAAAATGTGTGTCAAAGTACGGTAGCAATGGGCATAGGCTAGGACTGAACCTAGTCTCCGACTCCCCTTCCCTATTGCTAATCCCCTCTGTTGGTCTTTTCTCATTGTTTGCTAAGTCCCCCCACCGAAAAAAATCACTTCCTAAGAACATGTTCGGAACATGCTTTAGAAAAGTTGCTTGCCCCTCCTCGATTTAGTGAAGTTTAAAGCGATCTTTTTTGTCAGAGCACGATAAAACATCACTAAACAGTGTCGTAACTTTCGTAGGACAAGCTGATTATTCGCGGTTTAAGTCCGTTAAAGCGATATCAGGTTTACGGCGTAATGTCATTAGCAAAAGAGGCCGAGTGTGCCTCTATAGAGGCACACTAAGAGATCCGACCGGTCCTTGTGTGCCTCTATAGAGGCACACAGCAAATGCACTGCACTCGCCTCTTGGTCGCAAATGAGTGGCCCGAATTATTGAGTGTGCCTCTATAGAGGCATACAGGACAACTTTCAAAAGCGAGTTGGCAACTTCAAATGATTGTTAACTTGCGGACTGTGCCTCTATAGAGGCACACAACAGTTTTTCCGTTGTGAGTGTGCCGGCACAGAATCAAAAAAAATTACCAGATGATTGGCAAGATGGCGCAGAGAGCCTCGGTCGCCGCACCTGATACGCGTTCAAAGCCTCTCAGTGAGGCAGAGAGCTCGTGTTAAGCATGATGTTGGCGTCACGGGCAGGCCGATGGTCTTTTGTGCCTCTATAGAGGCACACTCAAAGCTCTGAAGTTGAAGCTCATTGCTTTTGTTGCAGCCAAACAGAAAGACTCTCTGCCTCTGTAGAGGCACACACAAAAAAGTAACGTCTTTCGACTGTGCCTCTATAGAGGCACACAGCAGTTTTAGCGTTGTGAGTGTGCCGGCACAGAATCAAAAAATTACCAGATGATTGGCAAGATGGCGCAGAGAGCCTCGGTCGCCGCACCTGATACGCGTTTAAAGCCTCTCAGTGAGGCAAGGAGCTCATGTTTAGCATGAGTTGGCGTCACCGGGTGGGCCGATCGTCTTTGCGGTGCTAGCGCCCATTCTAGACACGAATGCTGATTCTGCAAATTTGCTAGTGTGCCTCTACACTCAAACGCCAATAAGGCCGCCACAAGTTCTGCGTGCTGAGTGTGCCTCTATAGAGGCATACAGAAAAAGCGGTAAGCGAGTGTGCCTCTATAGAGGCACACTCAAAGCTCTGAAGTTGAAGCTCATTGCTTCTGTAGCCGCCGAACAGAAAGACTCTCTGCCTCTATAGAGGCAGAGAGCTCATGTTTAGCATGAGTTGGCCTCACGGGTAGGCCGATCGTCTTTGCGGTGCTAGCGCCATGCTAGACACGAATGCTGATTCTGCAAATTTGCTGTGTGCCTCTACACTAAAACGCCAACAAAACCGCCACAAGTTCTGTGTGCTGAGTGTGCCTCTATAGAGGCATACAGAAAAAGCGGTAAGCGAGTGTGCCTCTATAGAGGCACACTCAAAGCTCTGAAGTTGAAGCTCATTGCTTTTGTAGCAGCCGAACAGAAAGACTCTCTGCCTCTATAGAGGCACACTCAAAAAATAACGTCTTGCGACTGTGCCTCTATAGAGGCATACATACAGAGAGGCCAGAAAAAAATTAGGAGAAAGCTTTGTGAAATTCAAACAGACGCAAGTTATAGTTCTAGCCAACCAGAAAGGTGGGTGCGGAAAAACTACCTCAGCAATATCGATAGCAGCGGCATTTAATCAGCTGGGCTACTCGGTAGCTCTTGTAGACACTGACCCTCAGTGCAATGCGACAACTAGTTTTGGTATCGACCCAGATACTCTTTATAATGAAGGCAAGCTTAGTCTCTTAGACGTATATATACAGAAGAGGGCGGCAATAGATGTTCAGATAGGTTTTGGAGATCGATTTGATAACAGACTCTTTGTTGTTCCAGGCAATAAGAACCTAAATGCTGTAGGCCCGCGCTTGGACCTTGAGATTCAAGTAGCTCTTTCAGCACCAGGAAGCGCAGAGGTCGACGCCGACGATTATAAGAACGAACAGCGGGCGCGTCTTCGAAATTCCATTGAGAGTCTTCGAGGTGTGCATGACGTAGTGATAATCGACACTCCTCCTAATCTAGATCTCTTGATGACCACAGCGCTCGTGGCAGCTGATTGGTTTATCATCCCTGTATTCCCATCTGGATTTGATCTCCAAGGTCTAGAAATACTCACCCGCACAATTAACAAGATTCGGGAGAAGTATAATCCTACACTTGAGCTAGCAGGTGTCTTACTTGGCAACTATGACAAGAGCGCCAAGCTTGATAGCCAGATTCACGGATTCCTAACTACAAAGTTTGGAGACAGTGCCGTGTTCCAAACCACCATAGGGCGCAGCGTTAGAATGAGGGAGCTGACAGTGACTGGTACTACTGTATTCGAGCATGAGCCCGCACAAGCGCAAGCGGAGCAGTTCCTAAGCTTGGTTAGAGAAATGATCAATAGGGCATCTAAGGGACAGAACACCTTAAAGCCTCTGCCTAAGATAGAGGCCGTAGTTGAACAGGTATCCTCAACGCCAAACACATTTACCGTTTCGCCAGATATGTTGGAGGCAAGTAATGGCTAAGTCAAAAAGTGGACTCCCAGAGGGCTTTAATTTAAGCGTCTCTTCTAATGACCTAGTAGGGAAACCAGTTCAAGTCGGTAGCTATCTTGATGAAGACCCAGTGCTAGAGCTTCTAAAAGCCCAGCGGCAAATGCGACCATCGACTCAGGCAGCAACAGTGGAGATCTCAGCTCCACCTCCTCAAGCACCTCCGATGCCAGAGCCTATGGTGAGAGCTGACATGGTAGCACCAACTCAGCCAGTCACAGCGCAGCCGCAATTTGCACAGGCTCAGGTGCAGCTAAATTCAGCGGTTCCTATGAACCAAGATTATGCTACGCCACCAGCTCCAAGGGAGAGGAGGGTTAGCGCTCCCATTCGGCGGCTTCAGATAAACCTCACTCCGGATTCAGAGCGACAGGTTAATGAGCTAATAGAGATCATCTCAAGTCAGAGTGCTGAAAAGAACATCGTGTTTAGCGATATTATAAACGGGCTGATTCATGACCTGTATGAAGCGCGCGCTGATTTAAACGTTAGCAGAGTGCCGCTTCGTGGAAGGTGGGGAGCTCCTACAGCGAAGTCCTTTCCGATTGCCCTAGCTCAGGCCTTCAAAGAAGCCATCATTGCCTTTGGCATGAAAAACGGAACTAACCAGTTCAAGAAAGTAGTGGGCGGGTAGGGGCTTGGCAGAGGTAGGTCAGCACTGCACAGTGGACAATAAATAAACAAAGGGAGAGCCCCTCACATAGTGCCTTGTTTTCCTAGCCTTTTGATATCATACAGCAATTAGAGCCGCATCGAGAGCCTGTCAGTCCAAAGTAGGCAAGAAACTTAAAGCAACCTACCCGACTGCTTGTGTAACATTCACGCCTCGTATAATAAGGTTGATATGTGAATATTACATCTGTAATATATTAATATCAGGCTAAGCAGTTGTGCGTAGTTATTTACAGACATGGAAAGCATCAGGAAACTTAAAAAACTAAAGACACCACGTTTCTCCACTGCGGAAGCACGCAGAGTAGGGGTATCCCCCCGCATGTTAACTTATTTGGTAAATCGCGGAATGTTAGAGCGACGGGCCCACGGACTTTACTGTTTCCCAAATTGCATAGGGGAACTCGATCTTCATGGCATCCTTAGAGACCTACTCCAAATTGTTCCCGGTGCCATAGTCGGTCTTGAGACCGCGCTTCAGCTCTATAATTTGAGTGATGAAGCGACTAGGACTATTCACTTAGTTGTCAGCCAAAGCAATTCACCTAGTCGTAAGCTACCAGACGTTCGTTTCTTTCGCGTGAGAACACCCCTGTCTCAATTCCGAACCCAAAGGATTAAGGGATTAAGAGTGACGACTATTGAACAAACAATAGTGGATTTACTCAGGGCTGGGCACTCGATTTCAGAGATGGTTAAGATATTTCATGGAGCGCAGAGTCGGCGGATGGCAGTTGACCTCTCGCAGTTGGAAAAACTTGGCGAGCGCTTCCATGTGAAGGGGAAAATAAAGCGAGTCATTGAAGCGGTGTGCTGAGTGAAGGAGCAAGAGCTACGCATCAAGTTAAGGCAGCTTGCCAAGGATCTAGGGCTCCGCACCCCAGAGGTTCAGATGCTTTTATGTCAGGAGCGTTTTCTTGCTCGTCTTGGCAGCATCGCGGAGGGCGCCGCTTTTATATGGAAAGGAGGTAGCCTCATCCTTCGGCTCTACCGAACAGAGGGGCTGCCACGATACACCATTGATGTTGATTTTTCCGTGAGCGGTATCTCGGCGGGTTATATACGTAGCGTTCTCGAAAAAGCGATCGCGGTTGATCTGCAAGATGGTTTTGTGTTCACTTCCATAACCGCGCAGCCTATGGAGCGAGACCTGCCTTATGGAGGTGACCGCTACGAATTGGATTGGACATTTTTTTCAAAGCAGGGCTCTAGAAAGCTCAAGATAGACGCATGCGCAGGTGACGTAGTCGTGCCAAATATCGTGACTACTTCAGAGGCGTTTCTTCTGCCGATAGCAGCGGAGAATATGGAGCTTAGGGTCTATCCAAAGGAGTTCGTGTTTGCCGAAAAACTAGAAACTATTGCGCGCTTCCGAACGGGAAATACTCGATGCAAAGACTTTATAGATATTTGGATGCTCATTCAGTCAGGAGTTGATGAGCAGGCCTTGAGCAAAGCGATCAGAATGTGTTTTACCAATCGAGGCACTTCTTTCTCAGTTGAAGATCTCTGCGCCATCCTAGCTGATAAGTTATTTCAAGAACGACTAGAGACGCATCGAAAGCGCCATTTCGCCGAGCTAGCTGTTCCAGACATCAAGAGGATGTTAGCGGATATTTCGCAACTGCTGAAGTCTTTGAAACTGTAAGGCCCTAGAGCTTGGAGAATTTTGGCGTCATTACGCATGACAAGCCTGGCTAGCCAGTTCAAGAAAGTATTAGGAGGGTAGGGGAGTAGTACCGCGGATGATCGTTGATACGACTTTTCAGCACCTGTATCACCCAGTGAGTTAGGCATCTCAATCTGATAGTCGGTAATCGGCAATCTAATTGATTTTTCTATTGGATTCACCCAAATCGCCACTACTGCTTATGCTTTGCAATCGAGGAAGGGCTGAAGGATTCAGGTACTTATAGGAGAGCACAAACTACACCTGTGCTTATCAGAAGCGCTGATATGTTTGAGTACGATTACATGGGGTGATAGCCTCTCTGGGGACTTCGTCGGAAGAAAGTAGAGAGCAACTGAGATTATGACATTAGTTCTCACGAAGATATTTTAAGAGATCAGATATTATGACATTTGGGATACAGCATATGAATTGGAAAAGAATAGTACAGGCCAAGCTCTGCATGACGTTATGTATACTGGCCACCTCAGGAGTACTTCTGGAAGCTGCTTGGGGACAAGATATATTCCAACTGCATTACTCAGTGGCCGCTACAGGTCCTGTCTCCGCAGCAGGAGATGTGAATGCTGATGGATACGATGATGTCATTGTAGGTGGAAATGGACAAGCGGTAGTGCGCTCAGGTTTAGATGGAATAATACTCTTTACCTTTAATGAGGTACGTCAAGACTACGGTAGGGAACAATTTGGTTCCTCGGTTTCAGGAGCAGGAGATGTCAATAATGACGGATATGCTGATGTTATAGTTGGCGCGCCTGGGCGACATACAAGCAGTAATTTGCAGGGTACATGGCGGAGGCAAGAGGGAGTAGCCAGAGTTTTCTCAGGACGAGACGGAAGTCTGGTTTACACCTTTAGTGGAGATAGTCCGCAGGGCAGATTCGGATCTGCCGTCTCCGCAGCGGGAGATGTCAACGCTGATGGATACGACGATGTTATAGTGGGTGCCTATAGCGATAACTTATGGGGCATGAGTATTGGATCTTATTCGCCTGGTATTGGCAGTGCGAGGGTGTTCTCAGGTAAGGATGGGTCACTTTTGTACAAATTTATCGGAGATTCCGTGAACGATAATTTTGGAACATCAGTTGCAGATGCAGGAGATATGAATGCTGATGGGTACGATGATGTCATAGTTGGAGCACCTAACGATGATAATACAGGAGACGACTCTGGCAGTGCGCGCGTTTTCTCTGGTAAAGATGGAAGTATTCTTTACACATTTGACGGAGAGGATCCTTATCAATGGGGCCAAAATCGTCTGGGCACCTCTGTGGCAGGTGCAGGTGATGTAAATGGAGATGGATATGCAGATGTTATAGTTGGCGCACTTACGCGGTATCCTCAAGATAACGGAAGTGCAAAGATCTTCTCGGGGAAAGACGGAAGGCAACTACTGACCTTCGCAGGAGAGGCACGCGAGCAACTGGGATCGTCGGTTTCGAAGGCAGGAGATGTCAACGCTGATGGATACGATGATGTTATAGTTGGCTGCAGGGCAGAGATGGCGGAGAAAGCCGCCATGGTACGGGTGTTTTCTGGAAAAAATGGCCAGGTAATACATTCCTTCAGCGGGCCTAGCGCCTCTTTTAGCTTACAGATAGTAGCAGGAGTAGGAGATGTGAATGGGGATGGACTTGCAGATGTTGTAATTGGGTCAAACAACGGTCTCTACTTATTCACCTCGCGTGATACTTGCCCGGATGATCCTAGTAAATTATCTCCCGGCCAATGCGGGTGTGGCACTCCAGATACAGACTCGGACAACGATGGAATTGCTGACTGCAACGAAAACAAACCGCCAACAGACATTGCGTTGTCTGCTCAAACCATTTTCGAGAATGCCGGCAGTAATGCAGTAGTCGGGATTTTTAGCACTACTGATTCTGATAATGGAGATGCATTTAATTATTCTCTGGTAGCTGGAGCAGGAGATGGAGACAATGCTGCGTTTAATATTAGTGGTGATACCTTACGAGCCACAAACAGTTTCGACTATGAGGTCAAATCAAGTTATTCCGTGAGGGTAAGGTCGACAGATCGGGAAGGTCTAAGCGTGGAAAAAATTTTTGTAATCAACGTGGAAAATGAGCCGGAATTGGTGTCGGTTCTAATTAACGGGGCAGATAGCTATACGCTTCCTGGGCAGCGCTCTCAGGTGACCTCGATAGTTGTTACCACAGATCTTCCATTAACCAATGCAGCTAGCGCTTTCAGCTTAAGCGACATAGGGCTCTTTGTTCCGAATACTTTCCAGTTGCCAGGTAGTCAAATCTTGGTGCAGCAAGCTGGGAACGTATGCACACTGCGATTCGCGAATGGTCCAGGAGTCGTAACTCGTGTTGGTCAGGGGAACCGAGGCAATTCACTTGCAGATGGAAACTGGGTTCTGACGGTTTCTCAAAACCAGATAAGTGGAAAAAATACTTTTGGAACCCAACGCACACAGAACTTTTATCGTATGTTTGGTGACAGCGATGGGGACAGCGATGTGGATGGCTCTGACGTGTTTGCTTTTAGACGCGCCCAGGACCCTACAACCTATAACGCCGCGATGGATTGGGATGGCAATGGAGCAGTTGTGTCCGGAGTTGACTCTCTGAACTTTGGTTCCAACGTGAATAAACGGAGAAGGGCGTTCTGAGGTTTATAGTGCGCGTTCCTGAGAGAGGATCTGTTGCTAGTCAGTGCTGTAGGATACAAGAGGAGTAAGCCCTTTGGACTTGGGAAAGAGCTATGCATCAGGCGTTACTGGAATTCTTATTTCAAACACGCTACCACGTCCGGTCCCATCACTGGACGCATAAATTTTACCATTGTGGCCTTCTATAATTGACTGAACCAGGAATAGCCCAAGTCCTACGCCGCCTTCAGTTTGACTATGAGACTGCTCTAGCTGCATAAACGGCTCAAAGATTGACTCTAATTTATCAGCAGGGATTCCAACCCCATTATCTGATACAGCGATTGATATTTCAGCCTGCGAGGAGCTGACACAGAGCTCTATCCGGCCGCCATCAGGGGTATACTTACTAGCGTTATGAAGCAGGTTGGAAATAGCCTGCGATAACCTAAAAAGATCGCAGTTAATTACGATCGGAATCTCTGGAATAGAGACTGAGAGGGAGTGCTTCTTTTTGTCTGATGATCGGAGCTTAAAGCCCTCGAGTGTCATGTTGATAACTTCACTTAGGTACTCTTTGCGCATTATGAGAGGCAGCTTGCCGCCGTTAGTGAGTAAAGACGAATCAACGAGGTCATCAACCAGCCGCGAAGCTAGTTGGATCTGTCGTTTCATGTAATGAAGGATATGGGGATGCGGGAAGTCTGGAATTCTTATCCCAATGATGGTTATCCCGGCTCCGATAGCAGCAAGTGGATTTCTTAGCTCGTGCCCAATAATACCAAGCATCCTTTCGCTCACGGCCGTGGGCACCGCAGGATTAGCAGAGCTTTGATAGCTTGCCGAATTAGGCACTTCAACTGCTATGGAGCCTATGAGAAGTTTATCTAGTAAACCGGGCTCTGGATGGTAGGGAAACAGCACAACGATGACCCGTGTGTTCTGGCGAGGGTGCTCAATATAGACAGGGCGCCGCTGCTCTTTGACTAAAGATAGCTTCTCATCCCAGAAGTTTCCTGGAACCGCAATCTGTGAGAAGACGTGTTTAATATGGCGTTGCTGCTCCACATCAAAGCCAGAACTTTCTTTTATCGTGGAGCTGGAGAATCCATTAGACCCGCGGTGAAAGTGACAGTTGCCATCTGCAGAAAATAATCCGACTACCGCAGGTGCCGGACAAGAAGAGATGAGTTTTGAGAGCGTGGATATTTCTTCATCGGTAGTTGTCATAGAAAAAGTAGGCCTCCTGCGGACGGGTAGTTTTTTGGGGTTTCTCTACACGGGTTAGCATTAGCTCTGGATACCGGGATTATTATGCTGTAGCAGGCAGGTCTTTGATGGGGGCTACGGATGGGGCCTCGCACTTTTAAGAGAGCGCGCGCTTGAGGCAGAGGGAAGTCAGAGCGGCCAAATTGTCCCGCGCTTAGTAACTAGCGTTATCCAGGCTTAATCAAAAGCTTTGCCAGGGGCCCACGCCGGTAGAACCGGCGCACCCTGTCATACCTTTTGACGCCTGTCTAAAGCTAGTAGCGCGCGGTCTATCTCTTTTTGTTATAAGGTCTTTCGCTTCGCTTTAGGCAGTAGCAGCCGTTTTGCCACCCTTTGGGAAGTGGCGGGGGTAGAGGGTGTGAACCCCCGCCACCTCCCAAAGGGATGTTTTTTTTGAGGAGGAAAATAAAGGGGCGGGATTTTTAAAAAGAGGCACTGGTTATATATGAATCTATTTCAGACGGTTAGTGAAACAATTCTAGCAAAGTTATCCGAAGGGGTTATCCCGTGGAGAAAGACCTGGGCAGCGGGGCTTCCTTGCAGTGTGGGAAGTGGTAAGGAGTACAGAGGGATTAACATCATTCTTTTAGGCTTGCAGGATCACACATCCCGCTACTGGGTAACGTATAAAGAAGCTAAACGCCTTGAGGGCTATGTTACAAAGGGAGCTAAAGGTAGCCGGGTTATCTATTGGCACTGGAGGACCCCGGAGGAGAGACAACGCTTGATAGACTCAGGAAAAGCAACCTCCCCGGCCCCGTGCACTCCCTTTCTGTCGACGGTGTTTAACCTTGAGCAGACAGAGGGGCTAAAAGCACCTGGAGATGACCTTAACTGCCTGAGAAAGGGAAGACTGGATAAAGCAGAAGAGTTCCTTAAAAACTTACCGGCTGGACCAGAGGTGCTACACAGTACCCACTATGCACCGTGCTACATGCCTTTAGCCGATGCGGTACAGCTTCCACACCTCTCCCAATTTGATAGCGCCGAGCATTACTACTCAACGATGTTTCATGAACTGGTGCACAGCACTGGACACCCTTCGCGGCTAAATAGAGAGCTAGGCAGCTCTAAGGGGGTTAAGGCTTATAGCTTCGAGGAGCTAGTAGCTGAGATAGGAGCTGCCTTTCTGTGTGCCTTAACTGGTATCGATAATCAGCGCACTATATCTGAGCACGCCGCTTACATTAAAGGATGGAAGGAGTTTTTATCGGAAGACCCTGGGTGTTTTATGAGAGCAGCCACGGAGGCTCAAAAAGCGGTTGATTACTTACGGGGTGTGAGCTTTAGCAGTAATGACGCCGCAAGGACGGCGCCTGATACCGGAGGGGACTAAAAGGGGAGGGTGGCGCCTGCTTCCCCCGCTTACTTAAGTATGCGGGGGAAGCAGGGGTTACACATGTTTCTATTTAGCTAATCGGCCGCCAGCGGTTTCCCCAGCTAGACGCTGAGGAAGCTATTCTTCTGGGAGCGTGCGTTTTAAGGAGAGACTTTAGTCTCACGTTCTCTTTTTCAAGCAAGGAGTTCTCGGCCGCAATGACCTCAAGGCACCCTTCATAAAAGGATACAATGTTCTCGGCAGTGGCGAGCGTCTCACTAAGCAGGTCAGCGGTTTGTTCAAGGCGGGCTGTTAGTTTCTCATTCATGGTGTGTGTTGTTCCTTTTTTAAAAAAATACACACAGCCTAATCGGTTTAGACACTCAGAAAGTTGCTTACTTGGGGAGAGAATAGGTGTGGGATCATTTGGGATCCCTATGTGGGATCATCTGGGGAGGGTCGCTAGAGGGAGATTTTAAGGTGGGATCAAAGTGGGATCGGAGTGGGATCATCTGGGGAGGCCCCATCCGCAGCCCCCAACTTAAACTCTAATCGTGGGATAAAAGTGGGGAGCCTCTGTTAAAGCGGAACTAGAAGCTTATGGCTTTAATGAAATGTCCCTTAAAAATACTGACCTCAGTGTCTCTTCTTAAGAAAAGAGCGAGTCATCACTGTATGTATTTAAAGAGTCCTCACGCAGGGGCTCTGGCTTCGTGCTCATACCGTTGGATTAGAAGAGGGGACTGCGGGAGGCGGGTGCGATCCAAAGCTCTCTAAAGGGCGAATAAAGCGGCCAGAGAGCGAGATCGTTTAAGTCAGTTCTATAAAGGAAAACTAGTAGATAAGAAGAGTCACAAGGAGAGAAGTAAGAAGATGAGCGGAGAGCAAGATAAAAGCAGTGGGGAGAGAGAGAGTCTACGCCACTAAAATTACTACGGAATCGAGATCCCACCAATGAAAAAAAACTCCCCAGATGATCCCACTTTTAGAGTTAATCGTGCCTCTAGGAATAGAGCAGCAAACGGTGCGGTAGCCCCTAACTTAAAGCCTCTAAATCGATCCCCATTAGAGCCAGACGTTGATCGGGATGACTTTGAGCCAAAGCTCCCCACCAGAACACTTAAAGAAAGAGGCGGGATCATAGGGAATCTAAAGAGCAGCATGAGCCGGTCGTTCTCTCGCACACAGCGTCCTGCTGCTAGGAGACAGGACGGAGTTCGTGGGCGCGTCTACGGAGCTAGGGAGTATCCTCAGCGAGTAGTGATTAAGGCGCGCGTTGTAACGGGGCAGGGTGCTTCGTCGCTAGAGAGGATGAGAAAGCATAGAACTTACCTGTCTCGTAGCGGCACGGGACTTACAGGAAAGAGCCCAAAGTTTTTTGACTCCCAGGGTTACTGCTCTCAGGAGCAGCTACACCTTAAGGGTGTCCAGTGGGTGAGTGATCCGCATCACTTTCGTTTTATTATATCCCCTGAGCAGGGAGCTAGGCTTGAGCTTGAGGATTATGTGCGCTCGGTAATGAGGCAGGTAGAGGAGGACTTAAAGACTAAACTTGAATGGTACGGGGTCTGCCACCACAACACCGATAACGCTCATGCTCATGTGGTCGTTAGGGGAGTGGATGAGGCTGGAGCACCACTTATTATATCGCGCGAGTACCTAAGTCATGGGATGAGACACGTGGCAGAGCGGGAAGCTAGCATCAGGCTAGGAATGCGGGGCCAGGAGGATTTGGACCAGGGGATACTTAAGCTAATTACAGAAGAGCGCTTTACTTGGCTTGATAAGGAGCTAGTTAGGGAGCGGGATCGGTCGGGTGAAGGGGCCGTGGTGAGGATTAAGCCTCTGGGCCCAGAGGCTAGGGAGTTTGAGCGTAGGGCAAGGCTAAACAAATTAAGGAGGCTTGCGTTTTTAGAATCCAAGGGACTTTGCCGCGAGGAGAGAACAGGGGTTTGGAAGATAGACGACCGTTTAGAGCAGGTGCTCAAAGAGCTAGGGGAGAGAAGAAGGATAGAGCGGCTTATTGCCCCTCTGGTAGCTGGAAGAGAGGAGTCAAAACAGGACCTGCTTATCCATAAGGAGAGCGAGGAGTTTAGCCCTAAAGAACTAGTGGGCACTGTAGTCGGTAAGGATCTTATTGATGAGCTATATGAGAAAAAATTTATTCTTCTAAGTGGAAGCGATGGCCGAAATCACTTTATTCCTTTAGGTCCATTTTCAGAAGCTACTGGTTTTGAGGTGCAGGTTGGGCAGGTTGTTAAGGTGGTGGCACAGCAAACAACCCCAGTTAGGGCCGAAGAGGTCATACATAGGTACTTAAAAGAAGAAGCGGGTGAGTTTTGGATAAAGCAGTTCTCTTCGCATGTGGAGAGGGAGGTTAATCAAAAGCGTTGGTCAATTCCGGGAGGTCTTACCGTTGAAGATTACATGAGTCGATTCGTTGCTCGGTGCAGTTCTTTGCACAAGGCTGGACTTATAGAGCCTTTGGGGGAGGGGGGATGGAGGATTCCTAAGGATATAGTTGAAAAAGCTAAGAGCTTAGATGCTGCTATTGGGAAGAAACTAAAAATATCAGTTCTCTCTGAGAGCTACAGGCCCATTAAAGACGAGATAGAAGTTAAGGGAGCCTCATGGCTAGACCTAATCATTAGCGGCTTTGGACAAACCTCTCTTTCCTCGGCCACGGGTGCTTTTGGGTTAGAGGTGTCTAGAGCCGTTAAGGAGCGTCAGAAGGTCTTACAGAAACGAGGTGTTGTTATTAATAAGGGCACATACTGGGGGCTCTTAAAGATAGAGGAGCAGGCATTTGTAAAGCTACTAGAGAGGCAGTTTGGGTGTGTTCACCGAGTAGTGGCGCCTAAAGAAGAGATATCCGGAGAGCTTATTAAGTATGAGCTTTTAGGTGACGGATACCGCATGGCGGTAAAGGCAGACGGTGGTTTTGTAACCACTAGGCTTGTGTCCAAGAGAGAGCAGAAGATTGAGATTGGTTCCCGTGTGACTCTTCTAGGCCCCGAGGCGAAAGAAAACGGCAGAGGATTCGTTAGGGTTAGAAAAATAAGCGGTGGTCCAAGGGTTAGTCGCAGTAAGGATACTGGTGGTAGAGGAGCAGGAGCATAGATTCTGTAATGGTAAAGGTAGCTTCACTTATTATCTTTGTTACAGCTTCTCTTTTAGGGCTCTGGGTGGGTACGCAGAGCTTAGCGGCAGGGGCAGGATTTAGCGCGCACACATTAGGAGAGCCCGCTTTTAGTATACACGGCGTCTCCATCTATGCTCCCTGGAAGCTTTTTACTTGGGCTTCCTATTTTGGATTTGAGGATGAGCGAGTACGGGCAGGATACCTCTTTACTCTTCTTGGAGTAGGGACGGGACTGTTATCTGGAGTGGGGCTTAGAGTGGCACACGACCGGAACAAGGCGCGCGGAGAGATTACAGGAAATGTTTATGGAGACGCTGCATTTGCGACTTTGCACGATATAAAAAAACACTCCTTAACGGGGCAGGGGAGGGGCGTTTTCCTGGGTCGGACCGAGGATGGGCAGTACATAAGGCACAACGGACCTGAGCATTACGCAATAATTGCTCCCACAAGAAGCGGGAAAGGTGCCGGTATCGTGGTACCGACACTGCTTACTTGGAGGGGGGCGGTGGTTGTGTATGACCTAAAGGAAGAGAACTTCCAACGCACGGCGGGTGAGAGGAGCAGATTTAGTGACATCTTGTATTTTAATCCAAATAGTACAAACACCACTCGCTTTAACCCTCTTGATGAGATGCGCTCAGGTGACTGCGAGGTAAGAGACGCTCAGAATATCGCTAATATGATTGTGGAGCCTGATAAGCCAGGAGTTCACGATCATTGGATAAGAACCGGAAACTCGCTCCTTACGGCGGCTATCCTGCACGTAAAGTACGCAGCAGAGCCTTGGGAGAGAAACTTAAATGGAGTAGCCAAGCTCCTGTCTAGGCCAGATAAGACACTAACCGAGACCCTTCAAGAGATGCTTGAGACTAAACACATTAGAGATGAGAACAACGTGCCATTAAAGCCTCATCCTGGGGTGGCGGCTGCTGTGAGGGATGTTTTAAATAAATCAGGCGATGATAAATCAAGCGTCGTGTCGACTGTCATGGGGTATCTTGGAGTTTACCGCGACCCGCTTTTGGCAAACGCTACATCGTGTAGTGATTTTACTATTGATTCCCTTGTAAATGCAGAGCGTCCCAAGTCGCTCTATATGGTGATACCGGCAGGTGACATCGATAGGCTTAGACCAGTTATTCGCATCTTAGTTAGTCTAATTTGCCGCAGGCTTACAGAGCGTGCCGTTACAGGAGAAAAGAGGGACCAAGAGCATCAACACAAAATGCTACTGATGCTTGATGAGTTTCCGGCGCTAGGAAGACTAGAGTTCTTTGAGAGCGCGCTTGGGTTTCTAGCGGGGTACGGCTTAAAAGCTATGCTCGTGTGCCAGTCACTAGCTCAGCTAAAGCAGGTCTATGGAGATAGGAGCTCAATACTAGATAATACCCATGTAAGAGTGATGTTTAGGCCAGAGACGATTGAGACCGCTGAGTACATCTCTAAAACCTTGGGGCAAACAACTGTTAGATACAAGACAAGGAGCGAGAGTGGAAAAAAGGGGAGTCCATTTATGGGGAGCGTTAATGAATCTCTTCATTTTGGCTCAAGACCACTTCTTACTCCTAGAGAAGTCATGGAGCTGCCTGATGATGAAGCGCTAGTTCTTGTTGGGGGAGGACGGCCGATACGTGCAAAGAAAATACGTTACTTTGACGACGGATCCTTTATTCCCCTGCTATCTACTCCCCCCAAGGGCATAAAGGCAGGGGTTAAAGCCCAAAGCGATGAGTGGTTTAGAAAGTGCTATGAGGTCGTAGAGCCTAGTAGCGATGAAACATTATTAAAAGAAGCAGATCTAGAGAGCGACAAAAAGATTATAGGTCAGAGTGGATTAGAAGCTACAGATTGTAATCCCACCGGAGCCTTGAAGGTACTAAAGCACCCACACCTGAAACAGACCGCCGAAATGCCTAAGGAGCCCAAGCTACCAGAGACAACTATAATTGGAGGAGACCTAGCATGAAGAGCGCATTGGATTTTCATATAAGACTCCCCGTGGAGATAGCTAGCCGACTAAGCCTCTTAGCTTCAGAGCGTGGGGTGAGTAGGAACCTTGTTGTGCAATCGGCACTTGAGGAGTTTCTTCAGGTAGGCTCCGGTAAAAAAGAAAACGCAATGACCCTAGAAGACCTAAGAAAAGATCTCTTTGAGGTGAAAAGACGTGTAGTTGCACTTAGAGAGGACGTGGAGATAGTAGGTGAGCTTCTGTCTTTCTTCATCTATCACTGGATTGGATACACACCCCGACTTGAACGAGAGGAACGGTTGTCTTTGGCAGTGGAGGCGAAAGAGAGGCACGATAGGTTTTTAAATTTATTTGCAAGAAAGCTGGCTACTGGAGAGCTATCTTTGTCGGCAGTGTTCGGTATGGTGGGAGAGGAAAAGGGGATAGTGAACACAGATTCCGTGACTACTAGTGCAGATGATACCCCTGAGAGAGAGGGGACAGGTAGCTAATGTGACAGGGGAGAGAGTGGCCTATCTATAGAGGGGTTTTTTTGGCTTAAAGGTATGAAACGAGAAATTTAGAGGAGACCAATGCTTATGGTTAATAACTGGAATGAGTGGAAAAAACTTCAATACTCAATGGAGCTAGAAGGGTGGATTGTTTCAGATGAAAAGCTGCTGGAGGTGGCCAGGGAGTATGAGGCGCTAGGAGTAGAAACGCTAGCGCAGAAGATAGCCAGTGAGGCAGAGGCTAGTGGCAGGCCCCTAGCCGAGGTTGCTGCCGAAGTTCTAACCGAGTTTCGTGGGCGCTGTGGACTATGACAAGTAACAGCGTTAGATACCATGCAAAGGATTGGGGCCGTATCGCAAAACTAGGACTTTATCCAAGTGTTGTCACTCCTGAGGGGTACTCGGGAAGAGTGCTAGCAGGAATGAGATTAGCGCATGCGACTTTGGCGGCCATGAAAGAGACAGTACCGACACTGCCAACAATTAAGGGACTGCATTACATGACGTTTGAAGGAGTGCACCCATGGGCTGGAACTTTTAGGCAGCCAGGACACGAGGTGCGCGCTGGTAAGCTAGTGTGTTCCTTAGCGCAAGATGTGGTGGGAGACTTGATTAAGCTTCGCAAAGAGATGGTAGATAATCCTCTGGAAGGAACCAAGCGTTACAAGGCAGAGGTTCTAGCCTTTTATCACGCAAGTTTACTCGCGATTCATCCCTTCGCTGATGGTAATGGTAGAGTTAGTCGAATTATCTTAGACGTCCAGACAAGGCGCCTTTTGGGACATCCGCTATCCACCCGATTTAATAGAGATGAGTACATAGAAGCGCTTGGCGCGGCACAGCAGGATGGCCGCTTGCTACCTCTCGCAAAGCTAATTTCGAGAGATGAGCTAAAGCATTCTCGGACTCATAAATTGGCAGCGGAAAAAATAAGGGATATGGACATTAATGATGGACTCCTCGTATCAAGGCCACAGTTCTCTAGTGTTGAGGAAAGTCCGGTGAGATTAAGGAGATAGTAAGAATGGAGAGGGTCTAGCTGGCCCCATTCGCGAACCCCTGTACCTCTATCGTTTCAATCGTAAAGTCACCTATCCGAGAGGTTAAGGAGGGATTTGAAAAATACCTAACATTGCTACGAATCTGCCATAGTGCCTCTACTTTTAGAATCAGGAGGAATAGCAGGCTGTAACGTTCACTTAGAAATAAGGAATATGATGATATTCTAAGGGTCTGAAAGGTCTTGCTGAGAGCAGAGGGCAAAATGTGGCAGAGCGCTATTTATTTTAATGATTTTCGATTCATCCTCGGTTAGAGTTCAGGCGCGCGAGGCCTGGGAGGCTACGGCTCTTTTTTAAATTAGGGCAGTACTTCTTCATCAATTAGGCCAGATACTTTTCTGGCCGGTTTTAAAACGTTTTTGCTTTATTTAAGAGGAGCAAAGATGCGAAGTCCTGCCGTAATTTCACTATCATTATTTACCTCTCTTGTTATGGTTCCTGTCTTGAACCAAGCAAATGCAGAAGTCGATCCTGTGAGAGTCCTCACTGGACAGTACATAGTTACTAGAAAATCGACCAACTCACCGAAACTATCAGCAGCAGATAGGAGCTATATTACTCAGCAATCAGGCGGTTACTTTGATGTAGTGATGCCTAAATCAGCAGTAAAAGCACTGGCTGCTACGATGGAGATAACCGAGACGCTAAACTGGGCAAAAGCAAATCTGGATTGCGCAGAGATCAAGAAGGATCCAGCCATAGATATCTGTGAACCTGATGTTATTGTAAAACTTAGCGCAGTTCCAAATGATTCCTATTTCGGTAATCAGTGGGCGCTAGATGATCCAACAAACGATGCCGATATCGACGCGCCCCCCGCGTGGGATCGAGGAACGGGGACAAAATCCACGCTAGTCGGAGTGATTGATACAGGTATACATGGCGAGCATCCAGATTTAGCGCCTAACCTGTGGACGAATCCAGATGAGATTACTGATGGTGTTGATAACGATGGGAATGGCTACGTCGATGATGTTTTTGGGATAAATCCGCTAGATGGCAGCAATAACCTGAGTGATTGCGTAGGGCATGGAACTCATGTTGCAGGAATTATAGGAGCTAAGGGCAATAATGGTCTCGGAGTAACCGGAGTCAATTGGACGGTCAGTCTCATAGTGGCAAAAGTGGCGCAAGACTGTGAGGGAAGCTTGTCTACATCCGGGATCTTAACTGCTTATAACTACTTTTATGATCTCAAAGTGAGAGGTCATAATATTCGTTTAATCAATGCATCTTACGGAAGTTCTGTTTTTTCAGAGGCGAGCTACCAGGCGATAGAGCGACTAGATCAGGTGGGAGTTCTTCTGGTGGCTGCTGCGGGGAATAGCAGTAAAAATACCTCGATTAATCCGTCATACCCAGCGTCCTACGCGTTACCCAATGTGATTTCTGTAGCTGCAACGGGTCCGAATCTTAAGCTGGCGAATTACTCTAATTATGGACCAGAAGTTCATATAGCAGCTCCAGGGGGACAGGGTGGTAATTGGTATGAGGCGATCCTGAGTACATACTCGCCGCTTGGCTCACGAACCGGGCTTTACGCAAGTCTACAGGGCACCTCTATGGCTGCCCCAGTCGTTTCAGGTGCTCTTGCTCTTATAGCATCGCATAACCCGAGCCTAACGGGAGATGAGCTAAAAGACATTATGATCAGGTCTGCCTATACGGTATCTAGCCTAGAGGGTGCGGTAGATGGGGCTCGTTTCCTGAATCTTAAGGGCATGGCAGAGCTAGCAGGAGGTGATGCCTGTCCAGATGATCCCAATAAATTAGACCCAGGATTGTGCGGCTGTGGAGTGGCAGACACTGATAGCGATGGAGATGGTACACCAAATTGTAAAGACGCATGTTCTAGCGACAAAACAAAGACCTCTCCGGGTGCCTGTGGGTGCGGCGTCTCAGATCGTGACTCAGATAGAGATGGTGCTCCCGATTGCAGGGACTCATGTGCAAGTGATAGCTCAAAGACTTCACCGGGTGTCTGCGGATGCGGAATAGCCGATACCGATGCCAATGGTAATGGTAAGATGGACTGCCTTGATGTCGGAATTGGCTCTATTATTCCCCCAAATCCGGTGCTCCGAGTGAAAAACGGAGTGCTCTACATCTCAATGACTCCGCTTAGCGGTGTTCGCTATTATCTTCAGGTTACAGTCGCTCCACCACGTCGTTCGCGAATGACGCCCGTCACCGCTTACTATGAGATTCAGTCATCGAAAGCACTTATAGGAAGGATCCCTAGAGGATCCGCAGTGCAGGTGCGCTACGCTTACTTAACAAAGGGAGCCACTAAGAGCTACTCTTATTGGAGCTACTTCGCACGGAAGACCATAAAATAAGAAATAATATACTTACAGTCGTCTTGGCGTATGTTCCTAGATAGCACGGGGATCTCTTCTCAGTACTCAGGAAGTGCATAAGCTCTATGAGAGACGGGTGATTGTTTTCGCGGTCAGATAGCAGAGAGCTCTCGACCTAATGTGCAAACTGCGAGAACAATCTAGCTACCTTTAAGAGCCATGGTATAAAGAGTATAGGGGGAGAAATAAGCTGTTCCTTAGCCGTTTTCTTTAAAGCGCAGTGAGCGTTTTTAATGGCTTAAAAGATTTTCCAGCAGTTCCGACCAACGCGCTTAATTTAGCTACTAGCTATGTTGTCTTCATAGGGCGTTGAAATCGGCCCCAGTCACGGTCCCCAACGCACTTACGCGAATCAGCATATAGTCGAAACCTCCTTAAATGAAAGAAGAGGATATGAATGTCGACTTATCAGATAAATCTTTTACTAGAGGCGCTAGTAGGAATTTATTCAATACAGGAACTAATAGCAGCAGAGCCTGTTGTACTTAGTCTTGTGAATCATCTTGGATTTGACTGTGAGCAGGCTGAAGCCTTTGTGGCCGGAGCCTTACAGTTAAAAGAGGCCCGAGCCAGATTAAGAGATGCCAGACAAGGACATCTCTACGTACAGTAATAGGAGGTGTAATAGGCACTATGCAGCACCAAACTAGATTAAGTGAGCTCCTTACTTCCGCGCTGGGATCAGGAATAGAGACTTTGCTTCGTGATGAGCAGATTAGCGAGATTCGTCTAAACTCAGATGGATCGATCTGGGGCAATCGATTAGGTGAAGGAAAATTCCAATCGCCTGTATCAATAGCACCAGAGAACGCTAGGAGAGCAATTTATGCCGTCGCGTATGGAGTAGGGGATGTCTGCAATGAGAGTAGGCCAGCTATCTCCGCAGAGCTGCCTCTTACAGGTGAACGCTTCCAGGGAGTTATTCCTCCACTAGTTAAGTCCCCCGTATTCGTTATCAGAAAGAAAGCGGTAAGAATCTTTACCCTTGAGGATCTACTTTCTCAGGGAGTTGTCTCAGCAGAGGGTCTTAAAGTGCTGCGAGAGGCGGTGCTATCACGAAAGAATATATTAGTAGTAGGAGGAACTGACTCAGGCAAAACCACCTTCGTAAATGCGCTCCTACGAGTAGTGGAAGAGACGACCGATAGAATTGTCATTCTTGAAGATACCCAAGAGCTACAGTGCCGAGCGAGAGACGTTGAGTATCTTCATACAAAGGAAGGTATAGCCTCGCTAAGGGACTTGGTTAAGTACACGTTAAGGCTTAGTCCGGACAGGGTGGTAATTGGTGAGGTTCGAGGCTCAGAGGCTCTTGACCTGCTTAAGGCCTGGAACACAGGACATCCTGGGGGAGTTAGTACAGTGCACGCAAACTCGGCGGAGAAGGGGCTTTTGCGATTAGAGCAGTTGGTTCAGGAAGCAGGCGTAACTCCCTGCAGGGCTATGATAGCAGAGGCAGTAAATGTGCTGGTCTACATGGAGAAGCGAGGAGCAAAGCGACTGGTAAAGGACATCATTCAGGTAAAGGGAGTAAAGAGAGATCAATACGACCTAGTTTCTATTGGTAACGACAAGTAATTGGAGGGAAGACAAAATGGGACTGATTCACCCGGCGTATTTAATCGATGAGGATGACGAGCTAGATGAGATCTATCAAGGTGCTAGAGGTGTTGATCCAAGAGAAGCTAAAACCTCAGGGGCAGCTTTTTCTATAGCTAGGCTTAGACATGGGGGGATCTCGTCGCGGGGACTAGCGTTTATCTCAGGAATCGGCGCTGGCCTGCTCTGTACATCAGTAATATGGCTCTCAGGGACTCATAAAACACCACAAATGACTCCTGTACTACAAGACGTAATAGCACAAGCTCCTGCTGTCGTGACTGAGCCGCCAGTAGTTGAACAAGATAGTAAACTAGAGCGAGAGGTGGAGCTTTTAAAGCGTATCGTATCCGGGCTCGTTGATACTGTGCAGAGTATCTCTCAGGCAAGAGAGGCTTCGAGTATTAGAGTAGAAGCATCAGAGACGTTTCCATTCCCCGTGATTGTTACAACGGATAAGGCGCATCTACGTAAAGGAGCGGACCGAACAACCGCTAGCATTCTAGAAGTCGGAAAAGACACTACTCTTATGGCCCTTGATGGGACAGATAGGTGGCTAAAGGTAAGCACTCCACGCGGAGAAGAGGCATGGGTTAGTAGAAGTGTCGTAGTGGCTAAAGAGGGGTAGTCCATGAGCCCAGCTGAGGCCTTACTAACAGCCGTGTTTTTTCTAAAAGGAGCAAATCCTGGAGTTGGGCCCAAAATAATTCCTCCTGTTGTAAATGCTAGAATAACCAGCGAGTACGGGACTAGGGCAGATCCCCTTCATGGTAAAAAGAGGTTCCATGACGGGATTGATTTTGCGGCTCCAGCAGGCAGTGCTGTCAGAGCAGTAGCCGCTGGGCATGTTATTTTCTCAGGAATCACGCCCGGGTTTGGCCGGGTAGTTGGAGTTAGGCATAACAAGGACGTTACTACACTCTATGCTCATTGCTGGGCGAGTAGAGTCTCTGTCGGAGACTCAGTATCCGCAGGGACGATACTTGGTTTTGTCGGAGAAAGTGGACGTGCAACGGGCCCCCACCTTCACTTTGAGGTGAGGGTAGACGGCAAATCGGTTAATCCTGTCGCCATACTAAGCGCTAAAGAGCCTTAGTTCATGCGTCTCCGTTTCACCCATAAAGTCTTAGCTGAGCGGATCTGCCCAGCTACACAAAATGGCTAGATGTGTCAGTTCTACAATAGCGGCGTAATGATTTAAGAGCCATCTCTCACAACGTAGTAATATTAAGTGTCCTTAGACTAGCCAAGTTGTTGTTAATACATATTTGTTACCCTATTATGTCAGATGTATTTACAAAAATACTTGACACTATACCAAGCAAACACTCATCATATAAGTATGAAAGGATCCATGAACGCATCAGAAAATGTGAAAAGAATAATAGAGAGAGCAGGGGAGAGGGTATGGACGATGTCTGACTTTCCGCATCTCCCTGCGGCGGCCGTTGCTCAGGCCCTATCACGCCTTGCTCGCGCAGGAGTTCTAAATCGCTTGGGAAGAGGATGCTATCACATGCCGCGTCAGACTTCGTTTGGACCAAGTCGTCCTCATCCGCGCTTACTACGCGAGAAAGTCGATGCCAAAGGACCGGTATTCCCAGCAGGACTCACCGCCTCTAATCTTTTGGGGTTTAGTACACAGGTGCCAAGGATAGAGGAGCTCGCTACACCCGCAGGTAGTCTGCCGCGAAACCTACTTGGTCAATCTGTTCGACTTACGACACGACGACCAGATGCTTGGGGAAAGTTAAATACCAAAGAGGCCGCGCTCCTTGATTTTCTTCGTCGTAGAGGGGAAACGAGTGAGCTTACACCCAAGGAAACGGTTAAGAGGGTACTAGGACTCTTACGTGAGGAGGGGACATTTAGAAATCTTCTAAAAGTCTCCAAGACTGAGCCGCCGAGGGTACGGGCACTGTTAGGAGCATTAGGAGAAGAGTTGGGGCAGCCTAGAGAGTCCTTCGCTGAACTGAAGAAGAGTCTAAATTCTCTTTCTCGTTTCGATTTTGGGTTATTCTCTTCTCTACCGGCGGCACAGTACTGGCAGGCAAAGGAGACTCCAGAGAAATGAAGCTATTTGAACACCCCGAGTTTGAACAGTTGATTCTAGCCGCAGAGAGCCACTTTAATTTGAAAGGGCTTACGGCAGCAGCAATTGAGAAAGATTACTTTGTTACAGAAGCGCTTAGACTGATCGCCTTGAATCATGGTGAACACGTTATTTTTAAAGGAGGTACGAGTCTCTCTAAAGGTTGGGATATAATCCAGCGCTTCTCGGAGGATGTAGACCTATTTCTTGACCCTGATAGTTACTCTCCCACCATAGGAGCGAAGAAGGTTGATAGAGAGCTCAAGGCTGTAAGAGACACAATTTCAAAACATCCCGGGCTAGCTTGGAATCAGACTGACAGTCGCACTTTTGGAGGTAGCGCTCGAAGCGACTACTTTTTATATGAACCTCGATTCCCAGGCCGACTACGTCCTTCGGTTTTTCTCGAGGCGGGAATCGCCAGTGGCCGACAGCCAACAGAGGTTGTGAAACTCGAATCATATGTAGCACGTTTCTTACGCGAGACATCAAGATCCCTCGGTTCGGAAGACGAAACTAGCTTTGAAATGAGGTTGCTGCACTTTCGTAGAACTTTTGTAGAGAAGCTCTTCGCCATTCACGGGAAAATACTAGCGTACTTGAGAGAGGGGCGGCCCCTAGGAACGTATGCCCGGCATTATTATGATCTCTATATGTTGGCGCAAAAACCCGAGGTGATTTACATGCTGGAGAGTAGTGAATATGAAGAACTTCGGATTGACTATGACGGTGTGAGTCGTAGATTTTTCTCCAAGTTCTATGAACCACCAGAAGGACTCCGATTCTATAACAGCCCAGCACTATTCCCGGATCCAGAGCTAAACAAGGTGATCAAAGAACAGTACCAAGAGCAATGCTCCCTTTTATGTTTCGGGGATTATCCAAGTTGGGAGCGGGTAGCAGAGTGTTTTGCAGCTTTACGTAAGCTTCTTTAGTTAGAGAGCAACAAGACATTGGAGAAATAATTTCGTTTACGTACTCTGACTCGAGATCTTACAGACAAGACAGCTGTAAGCGCCCGTACTAAGCCCCCATAAAAAGCTCAAGGACCCGTTGTGTATGAACTTGAAAACGGTTTGTGGTAGCCGTCCAATCTCCGGCGTCCTAGCGACTACGTATGAGTCTCGTACTCTTGCGCCTCCTCGATTAGGGAGGTGCAGGATGCGAAAGCCACGACACATAGAACAAGAGCGACGAGCGATAATCGAGCGGACGACCGATAGCTGAGATAGCGGCGGAGGAAGGGATCTGGCGACAAACAATCCAGAGGTGGATGCGAGCACCGAAGAATGACAGGGGCGGGTTTATTGAGGTCTCGCCGCCCCGACGGCACTGTTTTGAGGATTCAAGGGTAATGCTCTTTGGACGACAAGCGTCGATGGGGTTGGTGTACGAACATCTGGTTGATATGCGTGAAAGCTTTGACGGGCTGCATGCGATAGCCTCACAGGTGACTCACGAAGACGCTTTCTCCGGCATTCTGTTCCTATTTGTTAACCGCTCGAATAGTATTATGAAGGTCTTGTTCTGGGATCGTACTGGGGGCGGTTATGTGGGATTCGGCAGCTCCCCTCCTACGAATCCTTCGAGCCGTCGCCTGATGACTTCTAAACCCCGCTTCCTCAGTGACGGAAAAGAAGGAGTGCTGTCTCACTCCATTTCTGGCAACTTAGCGCCCCCTGCCACGCCCTCCTTCGGGCCTTAAAACCATAGCGTGGACCTGCACACCACTCATTTCGGCCCTCTTTTGATCCAGCTAGGAGGAACAAGTATCGACACACTACAGCCAGCTACTTACAAAAAAGCGATCGATCGTCCTATCCTTAGCTTCTGCCTTCGCCGAGTCTTCTCCCTCCGCTAAAGCTTCGGGGGACAGGTCGGCTGATAGGCAGTCGGTAGAAATTTTATATGGGCCCTGATAGCTCAGTCGGTAGAGCAACTAGCTTTTAACCAGTGGGTCGGAGGTTGAAATCCTCCTCGGCTCAATCCTTTAGTAGTACAAGCAAGTTATTACGGCAGGTTGGCTTTGAGATACAAAAGTAGAAAATCCGTGGGGCAACACCAGGCTACAACTTTTAAAAGGCAGTTATTTACACAATCGCGAACATCGGATAGATAATGCGCATAGAGGTCGTGTTACTCACCGTCACACTCTTCAGCAAGCTCTGGCGGTCCTGTATAGGTGAAAGAATACACCAGGAAAGACGGCACCTATGTTCACTCGTATACTCGGAGGCAACCGTCTCGATGATTCGTTATTCCTTAGTTCCCATATGCCTCGCGTTCGCTCTTGTCAGTTCAGCACAAGGAGAAACAAAAGAAGAAATAGCAAAGTGCGCCGCTAACAAAGGAAGCATGGAGCGCCTTTCATGCTTTGATACCCTTGCGCGAAATCTCGGCCTAGACGCTCCGAAAGTCGAGGCGTTTGTAGGTTCAGGAAAATGGCAAGTACAGACGGAACAATCACCGATCGACGACTCAAAAAATGTTTACCTTGTATTGACCGCAAACAATTCGATTCCTGGACGATACGGAAAGAACCCAACTCCAACGCTTCAATTTCGGTGCAAAGAGAAGAAGACCGAAGGCTATATTAACTTCGACACGTACCTTGGCACCGACTCTACCGACGTGACGACACGGCTTGATAAGGATAAGGCGCAAACAAAAAGTTGGGGGATCTCGACAGATCACAATGCCGCGTTCATACCGCAAGCAGTGCCATTTATTAAATCGCTTCTGAAAAAAGAGACACTGCTAGTTCAAGTCACTCCTTATGGTGAAAATACGGCCATGACTTCTTTCGATATTCGGGGCCTTGCTGAATCGGTGAAGCCGTTGAGTGAGGCGTGCTCCTGGAAATAAAGTGGCGCTTACAGACGAAGAAAAACAAAAGATCGAAGAAGAAGAAATGTTTCGAGCGGAAGCACGGGCACGCTCAGAATCTAAGACACAGAAGAAAAGTGGATCGGGCTGCTCTGGATGCCTCGGCGTTATCGTTATAGGCTTTTTAGCCATTATCCTAATCGGGCTTCTTTCTCCCAAAGCACCGCCGAAAACACCTGAACAGATCGCACAAGAGAAAAAGAGCCAAGATGATCAGGCGTGCAACAGTGACAACACTATGGCCTTTGTAATGGCGAAAGAGTTTGTCGAAAAAGTTCTCAAGGCTCCTACTACGGCGAGCTTTCCGTGGGGAACATCAGACTCCCAAATCACAAATATCGGCGATTGCACCTATCTCGTGCGCTCTTACGTTGACGCCGAAAATTCCTTTGGCGCGAAGATCCGAACGAAGTACACCGTAAAGGTAAAGTACATCGGAAACGACAAGTGGAGTGCCCTAGACATCAAGCTCGATGACTAGGGCATACCCATTTAGTTACTTACCGCTTCCCGCGCTTTGTACCGCAATAGCGATGCACTTACAGGCGTGTTGTAAGCGTCCATCCCGAGACGCTCTAGTCACGCTGCGTTGTGGCTCCTAGTGTGGGCCTCCAAGGTAAGCGTCCTTCGTCACTGACACTTTGAGGAAGCATAGCAACTAGGCAGATACCTATCTGTTGGGAACGGACACAGTTCATGCAGCACACGGGGTTGCTATTTCCTGAGTTCGTCATTGGGACACCCAAAAGCGGGTTTTTAGAGCAAGGAGCTTTTCTTGTTCCGGCGTCAGAGCGAGCATCGTTGTAATAGTTCTCTTCGATTCAGGCAGAAACACTGTCGCCTGTTGTATGGTCTTCATGATTTCAATGGCGCGGGCGGGGCTTATCTGAATCTCATGCTCGATG
>Ga0214921_10002424_pt1 | contig 30315 bp, 29 predicted proteins | sample LL1505_MetaG_FD_177992 | JGI IMG/M metagenome (GOLD analysis project Ga0214921, IMG submission 177992) | Freshwater microbial communities from Lake Lanier, Atlanta, Georgia, United States - LL-1505 | ecosystem: Environmental > Aquatic > Freshwater > Lake | place: USA: Georgia | collected...
GCAGGGGGGCAGCATCTACCCGGCGCTGTCGGCGGCCCTCAATCTGGACATGGTCGGCCGGATGCGGGAATCCGTGACGATGCAATCGGTGGCGGCGAGTCCACGGTGGCCGGGGCTGATTGAGGAGGCGAGTTTGCGTCATGGCCTTCGCGTCACGACCCAGGCGGATCCGTATCTGCCGACCGACTCCACGTCATTTTATGTCCAGGGCGTGCCGACGTTGAACGCGTTCACTGGATCGCACGACGATTACCACACGACGAGAGATACTTTTGAGAAACTGAATTATGACGGGATGCGCCGCATCGCGGCCGTGATGGGCGACGTGCTCCTGGACGTGGCGCGCGATTCCGGGGCGCCGCCTTACAACCGGGTCAAGGACCCGAATGGTGGTGGCGGAGGAACTGGCGGTGGATTCAAGGCGTATCTTGGTACGATCCCCGATTACGGCAATACGGTGGTCAAGGGTGTTCTGTTGTCTGGCGTCAAGGCCGAGAGCCCGGCGGAGAAGGCCGGAATCAAAGGTGGCGATATCATTGTTTCGCTGGCGGGCCAGAAGATCGAAAACATCTACGACTACACCGCTGTCCTTGGTGTCTTGAAGATCGGTGAGGCGGTCGAGGTCAAGATTTTGCGCGGTTCAGAAGAACTGACCTTCAGTGTGGCGCCAGCCTCGCGCGGTTGAAGTCACCTGACGGACCTGGCGCGTCATCCCATGACGATCAACTCGTCCCAGGGCGAGTTGCCTCAGTCGTTCACCGCGAACCGGCAATTCTGGCCGCTTGCGGATAGCGCCCAGTTGTAGGCGTCTTGCAGTGGCCAGTTGCCCTGGCCGTTGAACTGGTTCCACATCCCGTCGCAGCCGACCCGGACATGGTTCCAGGTGGATGGGTTGTAATAGCCCCAGTTCGAAGTCATGACCGCCCCGGGCACATACGATTGCAGGCTGTTGACATTCCTTTGGCACAACATCCCTGGATCCGCGTAGGCGAACGAGAATGCCCAGATGCCCGCGTTGGTTTTCGTGCTGCAATATCCAGCCAGTTGATCCGGTCCCGAAAATGCCTCGCCCGCCATGACAATCGCAGGCGACACGGCCAGTGCCGCGAGGCCTGCGCGGAGAATCCGGAGTGTGGTCATGGCTGCTTCCTTTTCAGCGACAAGGTCAATACAAAACGCGCGACGGGCTCGTCCCCGAGCTTCGAGGGGCATGTGGCCACGATGTTGACCGGCATGCTCTGCCGCTCCGTCGATTGGACGGTCCTTTGCACGAGGTCCTTGATGGCAGGACCGTCATTGCACGTGAAATGCACGTCCGCCTCTGGACGTTTAAGGAACTCGCCCTTGATATCCGCGAACACGAACGAGACGTCTACTTTCAGGTGCCGGAGCATCATGATGGCCAGCATGCCACCGGCGATATCCGCCCCGATCGCCAGCGCGCCGAAATACATCGAATTCAGGTGGTTTTTGGTCAACCATCGCAGCGGTATCTTCACGACGACTCTTTGGCCGTTCAACTCAAGCACCCTTGGCCGGACGTACCAGATCAGCGGAACCTTGAAGATCCCGAAGATCCGGATGAACAGCGTTGCCCGCCATGCCGGGATGTTGAAGTCCTGAAGTCCCTGTCCAGTGTTTGCCATGTTCTTCGTCCTCCCCGTCAAAATCGCGCGGTGGAAGCCAGGGCTTCCTGCAGCAATTTCATGTAAGCCTCATCCGTAACCTCAACGGCGCCAAGCGTCGACAGGTGCGGCGTCAGGAACTGCACCTCCAGAAGCGACATGCCTTTACCCGTCATGTGCTGAACGAGTCTAAGCAACGCGACTTTCGAGGCGTCGGTCTCGGTATGAAACATGCTCTCGGCGAAAAATGCCCCGCTGAGCGCTACTCCATACAACCCGCCGGCCAGATGTTGATCATGCCACACTTCGACCGAGTGCGCGTAACCGCGCCGGAAGAGCTCCGAATACGCGGCGATGAATTCCGGGGTGATCCATGTTCCGGGACGCGCCGCGCAGGCCTTCATGACGTCAGTGAATGCCTGGTCCACGGTGACGCTGAAAATCCCTCTTTTGATCGTTCTCATCAGCGACCGCGAGGCGTGCAAATGGTCGAGCGGGATCACAGCCCGCGGATCCGGGCGGAACCACCCGATTTGGCCGGTCCCAGGATCGGGCATCGGGAAATAACCGTTGGAGTATGCGTAAATGAGCAGTTGCGGCGAAAGCGGGGAGCGATTGGCCATGGCTCACGCGCCTTTCTTCAGTCCCGCGCTTGTGTGTTCACCAGGGGACGGCGAAGGACCCGCGGGATGCACGATCATGTATGCCTTGGACTCGACGAACAGACGGAAAAGCTCCGCGTCGAGTTTGCCGCCTTGGACTTCCATGGCGAGGATGTCGAGTGATTTCTCCGGCGGCAATGACTTCTTGTAGGGACGATCCGCGGCCGAGAGCGCGTCATAAATATCGGCGATCGTCATGATCCGCGACTGGACGGGAATTTGCTCGGCCACAGCACTCGTCGGGTAACCACTGCCATCCAGTTTCTCATGGTGCTTTGCCGCGATCTGCGGGACATTCGCCAGTTTCTTGCCCCACGGGATCTTGCGCAGGAATTCATAAGTGTGGACGACGTGACTTTGGATCTCCGCGTATTCTTCAGCTGTCAGCGACCCGCGCGAGACGGAAAGAGCCTTCAATTCATGGTCCTGCAGCAATTTCCGGTCAGCGTTGCTGATGTCCCGGAAATGGACGTTGGCAATGTCCTTCAGGCGGTCAAAACCGCCTTGTTCGAGCACGGTCGGCTCATTGGCGCGCAAGATGAAATTCAGGAACTCATCGAGGATGGCGTTGCGCTGGTCACGTTCCGACAGCAACTGCTCCGGTGTCATGCCAAGGGCTTGCAAATCGGGGCGTTCGTTCAAGTTCAGCATGGCCTTCAGGTAGTCGATCTCGTAAGCCGCGCGGACCAGTTTGAATCTCTCCTCGATCAGCGCGAGATCCTCCGGGAACAGCTTCTTCGCCTTGACGAGGACCGCCTCTCGCACACCGAGTTTACCGAAGTCGTGCAGAAGTGACGCGTAACGGATCTCACGCATCTGGTCCTCATCGAAATGGACCTTTCCGTAGATCCCCGTGTCTGTACGATCGACCACGCGTGCCAGCTCGACTGTCAGGGCGGCCACACGGTGGGAATGTCCACTCGTCGTCGGATCCCGCTGTTCGATCGCGGTCACCGATGCCTCCACCAGCCCGTCAAACAGGCGGGTGATTTCCTCAGTCATCTTCGCGTTTTCCAGGGCGATCCCTGCCTGCTGGGCGACGATCTCGGCGTATTTCACGGAATTCGCGTCAAACGCCGTTACCTCGCGGTCGAAGTCCCCTGGTTCAAGAAGTCGTTTCGCCGCGTCCTTCTTGCTGTTGATCAACTGGATCACTCCGATCACCTGGTGCGCGATGTCAAAGATCGGCAGGGTCAGCATCGAGCGGGACTGGTATCCGATGCGCTGGTCCCAGCTGCGGTCGTGACGGATGTTGAACGGGTTCTGCGCCGGGTCGGATGACAGTTCGTAAAGGTCCGGAATGTTGATGGTCTGACGCGCGAGAACGGCGTTGCCGACAATCGAATTACGGTTGATCGGCAATTTGAACTCGCTCAGGTTTTGTTTCACCGAGTGATTTTGCGTGAACCGGAAATGCAACACTTCCTCGCCGGGACGAACGAGACTTCCGTGGGTGGCCGCGTCAACGGCGGACTCGATCGTGTAGATCGATCCGGCGTCGGCACGGCAGACTTCGCGCGCCTTCAACAAAATCAAATTCAACAGTTTCGGGATGTCGCGCTCGCCGTTGAGCTCGCGGGAAATCGACATCAAGTGGGTGATATTCTCGGATTCTGTCCGCAGGTCATCGCCGGTCTTCCGGGAATGCGCCAGGTGCTGGTGCATGAGCAGGATGCTGGTCAAAGTCGAACGCCAGGTTTCGATGGTCGCCGGGAGGACTGTGGTCTGGATGGGGGCCTCGGCCATCCACGCGGGCATGGCGCCGGCTTTCCCCGCGAGAACTTCGTTCAGGCGGGAGAGGGGCGTCTGGCCATCGGCAAACATCATGACGAACAAGGCGTCTCCTGCGGTCTCAGATGCAGGCGCCCCGCGAGGATTTGCCAGATTTTTGAGCACTCGCGCGTTATTCCAATGCGTTGGGGCGACAAGGGCAATCCGCAGCGATCCAATGGTGATCTCCGGGCACGCCGAGTCTTTCCCGGCCGGAAAAGACACGGAGAAACCTTTAAGAGCTTCATCTTGCGAGGTGAAAGCGATAACCTGCTCGACGGTTTCCAGCGAAATGGACGGCGCCCCGGAGGCAGCTGGACGGTCGTGTTTTGGCGGCAGGTTACTCGCAGCCATTTCGGGCCCTCAAAAGGTTGCGGCACGGACGGTTCGCGCTGGCATCGCTGAAACAGGCAACTGTCCCTCAATAGTACCTTTTCGGCCGGTTCCCGTTAAGGTTTGGCCTTTCTACAAGGCGCTGAAATTGATGTGAAATTGGAGATATAATGGATTTTGGCTTGATTGTGGATCTGGAAACAACTGGCACGGATCCCCAGAAAGATCAGGTGATTGAGGTCGGCATCATCGAGTTCGGGGTCACCTCGGGTCCGGACGGAAGTTTGCGCGCGGACATGATCAGCGGATATTCGTCGCTGCAGGATCCTGGTCAACCGCTGTCACCCGAGATCACGAAACTGACGGGGCTTACCGACGAGATGGTCTCCGGGCACCGAGTGGACTGGGACAGGGTCCGTGAAATGCTTTCCGGGGCGAGCGTGGTCATCGCGCACAACGCGGCGTTCGATCGCGGGTTCTTGCAACGGCGCCTGGAACTCGCCGGGGTGAACCCGCACTGGGCATGCTCCGTCAAGCACATCAACTGGCGCAAGCATGGATTTCGCACACGCGCGCTCAACTACCTGGCCGCGGATCACGGTTTCGTCAATCCGTTTGCCCATCGCGCGCTGTTTGATTGCGCGACAACGTTCCGTCTCGTTGCCCCATACATGGAAGAGTTGATCCGTCGCAGCTACCTGCGCGAGTTTCTCGTGGTTGCCACGGGGGCGCCTTTCGAGACCAAAGATACTCTCAGGCAGCGCGGCTACCGTTGGAATCCCGAGGCGCGCGTCTGGGCGCGTCAGATGCTCGAGGATGAACTGCAAGAGGAACGCGCGTTCCTGAGTGCCGAAGTTTACAAGGGCGAACCCAGACATCGTGAGGAAGAGATCAGGGATCAGGTGCCCGGCGATCAGGATTGACCGGAGGTATTGTCAGGGCCTTGCCCGGTGGCTGGCCCCGGCGTGGATTCCCTGCGGCGCTTGATCAAGTACAGGATCACGAATGTGATGATCGCGACCGTCACCGCCGCGAAGATACCGTATTTGAATCTTCGAGTGACTTTTTCCAGTTGTTCCAGGTTGGACCCGAAGATAAATCCCAGGTAAACCCAGACTGGTACCGAGATCAGCGCGGCGAGACCATCAAGGCCGAAAAATACCCACCATTTGACTTGGAACATTCCTGCGCTGAGGAAGACAGGCATCCTCAAACCCGGCATGAAGCGCGCCATGAAGATCACCTTGGTGCCGTATTTGCGAAAAATTTCCGTGACTTTCGCATCCCTCTCCGGTGTCAGGATTTTGCTGAACGGCCGTCTGCGTTTCAGTTGTGGTCCGAGTTTGAGGCCCATGAAGTAGATGACGGCGTCCCCGAGAATGACTCCCGCGAAACACACGATTTGCGCGTCGTGCAAGTCAACGATCCCGTGCGAGGCCAGAATTCCGGCTGTGAGGAGTGGAAGATCCTCTGGCAACGGCAGGCCGAAGCCGCATGCCAGAAGGATGAGGAAGATGACAATCAGACTGTGCGTGCCGTAAGGACTCAGCAAATGGAGTAGATCGATGATCGCGCGCATCAGTGGCCTTTGTGGGATCGAAACACGCCAAGTACGGCCTTGATGGTGGACCGGTCGATGTCGATGATTCCGGAAAGGATCAGCGATGTCATGAGGATTCCGCCGAAGAATCCGGCGATGGCGGCGACAACGGCGACGCGGCTGGCGGCCTGGGCCAACTTCAGGTTGTCGTCGATGAAATCAAAGCGCTTGATGCGCTTTGCGTCTGCTGAAAATGGATTGTCCTTGTCCATGGGGCGCCGTCCACTGAGATCATCGTGTGCTATCAAGCCATGATGACTCGCTGGATCATCGAAATCAAGTGCGGTGTGCCAGACCGGGTTCTAAACCCGGTCGGCAGGCTTGTGGCGCAAGTCAAGCGCCGCGTCGTCCCAGGATACTGTTTCCGTTGTCTTGACTTCCACAGACAAACCAGCACTGCGAACGTCTTCCGCAAGGCGCGTGACCTTGATCAGGGCCGGATCGATGACACCGAGGTCATCGGCGCCGAAATCGGCCAAAAGCGCCACCAGTTTTTGCGCCGGATGTTGCGAGCCGTCACTTCCCAGGCCCATGACCGGCGCCAGGGTTGGCACTTCCGTGAGCAGAGGCGCGATGACGTCCGCCATCCGTCCAGCGGACGACTTCAGGCGATTCAAGGCATGCAAATACTCGCTCGCCGTCACCACCGCTCCGCCGCCAGCGCCCAGGATGATCGAGGTAATTCCGAGCGGTCGCAGTCCCTCGCCAACCGCGCGCAACTGACTGTTGAAATCCGTCCAGTCAACGCGGCTGGCGGCCGCCTCGCCCGCGTGAGGCGCTTTCGTCGAAGCCCGCAACGTGACGCGACCCGTGGTCGGGATGTCGGCTCCGTGGGCTGCCTTGTGGATCGCAAGCAGTTCTTCCGGACGCGCGCGCCCGGCGTCTTCCTGGCTCTCCGCGATCCGGCGCACGCCCGATTTGGCCAAGGCCTCAAAGCCCTTTGAAAGCGGAACCCGCGCGCTGGTCATGACGGCTGCCACAGTGGTCAAACCGGACAGGATCGTCTGGCATCCGGCGGCGCTGACTTCGGCGCAGGTATCAAGAAGTTGCGCCCATTCAAGTGATTCCGCATTGCTGATACAAATCTCGACGGTCGATCCCTGTACGTTCGCGGTTTTTTCCCTGATTTCCGTCAAGGCGGCCGGCCCGTCCACGTTGATTGTCATCCCCACCGCGAATGAAAGATTCTTGCCGCGGCCGACGGGAAGTGTCTCCGGAGGAGCGTCCCCGGCCGATGCCCGCAATTCCGCGGCCCGCGCGATGGACTTCGCCAGGTCGATGGGACGATAAAGCGTGTCGCGTTCCACCGGAGTGCGGCCGGCCCGCAGGATCAGGTGTTCCAGGTCGCTACGGCTCATCACCATGCCCGCGCGCCCCCCGGCCATGCGTGAGATTTTTTCCTCGGTCACGGTGCCATCGAAATCGTTCGCCCCGAAGTTCAGTCCAAGTTGCGCGATGTCCTGGCCCATCATGACCCAGTAGGCCTTGATGTTCGCGAAATTGTCGAGATAAAGGCGCGCGACCGCGATCGTTTTCAAGTCATCGAAACCAAACGTGTAGCGGCCAATGCCCATGTCGTTCTGGTACGGTTGGAACGCCAGCGGAATGAAGACGTTGAATCCGCCGGTCTCGTCCTGCAACTCGCGCAGCCGGCGCATGTGGTCCACGCGGTGCTCGTAACGCTCAATGTGCCCGTAAAGCATCGTGCAGTTTGAACGCAGGCCCATATTGTGCGCCATGCGATGGGTGTCGATCCACTGCCCGGCGCTGACTTTTGTGTCGCAGATCTGATCGCGGATCTCAGGATGGAAGATCTCAGCCCCGCCACCGGGCAAGGATCCAAGTCCGGCGTTCTTGAGGTCCTGCAGGATCTCGCCAAGGCTGCGCCGTTCCTTGCGAGCCATCCAGTCAAGTTCAACGGCGGTGAACGCCTTCAAGTGGACGCCCGGGAACTCCTTGTGCAGTGTCGCGATCATCTCAACGTAACGCTTGAACGGCCAGCGCGGGTGCAGGCCGCCGACCATGTGTAGTTCAGTAGCGCCCTGCGTCACGGCCGCGCGCGCTTTCTCCACCATCTCATCGATTTCATACGCGTACGCGCCTTCCTCGCCGGGCTTGCGCGAGAAAGCGCAGAATTTGCAGCTGAGCGCGCAGATGTTGGTCGGGTTGATGTGGCGGTTTATGTTGTAGAAGATCCGGTCCTCGTTTTTGCGACGGTTCACCTGGTCAGCCAGTGCCCCGATCCGCATCAGGTCCGGAGACTCGAAAAGAAACAGCGCGTCGGACTCGTCAAGGCGTGTTCCCGTCTCGATTTTCCGCTCGATTTCCCGTATCCGATTCACAGCCTGACTCATCAACGTGGCTCCCCTCAAATCCTGACAACGCAATCGCGCGCGTTGACCGGTTCGTACAGACCGAGGCGCGATCCCTCGCCAAGCAAACGGTCCAATCCTTCCATCACATCATCCTGCAGCCCAAGGCTGCGATGGTTGACGTACATCGATATGTAGCGGTCACCGAGATTCTCGTCGAGTTTCGCGACCGCGGTCGAGATGGCGCCTTTGAGTGTCTCCTGGCGCGCGGCGAGTCCCGTTGTGATGCTGTCCCTGAACAGTCTGGTCAATGCCGTGACATGCTCTTCGCCGAGGCCGCGCCGGATGGCGTTGCCGCCCAGAGGGATCGGCAAACCGAACCGCCCGAACCACAACGCGCCCAGGTCGGCCGCCTTGATGAGGCCGTGGGTCTCGCAGTCGATCTGCATCTCGTGGATCAAGATGCCCGCGTCGACGCGCCCTTCACGAACCGCTGGCGCGATATCCATGAAATACATTGGAACAGCCTCAAATTCCCCCAGCAGCACCCGCGCCGCGAGGAACGCCGAGGTTCGCAGTCCCGGCACGGCGACTCTCTTTCCGGCGAGTCCCGGTCCTGCCAGGTCAAGGATCTCACCCGGACGCGTGACCACGGCAGGCCCGAAGCCATCTCCGATGCTGCTGCCGACAGGCATCAGGAGGTATTCATCGCGCAGGTCCGGATAGGCAGCCATGCTGATCGCCGTGATGTCGTATTTTCCGTGACGCGCGGCTTCGTTCAGCTCCTGGATGTCGCCTACGATGAACTCGAACTCATAGGGCCCCCAGTCCAGCTTTCTCTCGCGGAGCGCCTGGACCATGAACTGGTCGTCCGTGTCCGGACTGAATGCGAGGGAGATCTTGATTTTCATTTCCGGTTGTCCATTTCCCGTCATCGAATATGGCCGGCGATGGTTTTGAGCGTCACCGGGATCAGCGCCCGCGCGCCGAGATGATCGTCAAGTTTGTTGCAAATATCCTGCGTGCCTTCCGCCGGCAACAGGGCGAGGAGGCATCCGCCGCCGCCGGCTCCCGTCACTTTTGTCGCGAGGGCGCCACTTGCGAGGGCGGCGTCCCGCAACTCATGCAATACGGGCGTCATTGCCCCGGCTTCCGCGAGAAGTCCCGAAGCCTCGTTCATGACGTCCGCAAGCAACCGGATATCCGCCGTTCCAAGTGCCGTGGCCGCGGATGAAGCCAGATCGTTGAACCGCGCGATGCGCGAGTCGGTGTTGGCCGCATTCTTGAACCACGGGGCTACACGGTCAATCATGGTGCTGGTCGCGCAACGCTCGCCGCTGTCGATCAACGCAAAGTGCCAATGGCCACGCACGGGGACCTCGCGGGCACCGTCGCGCCGGTTGAACCGGATGACGCGCTCGCGCGCGACGACGTTGGTATCAAGCCCTGACGGGGTCCCGTGAAAGGCCTGCTCAAGGCGATTCGCGAGACGAGCGAGGTCGGCTTCCGGAAGTTCCCGTCTGTAAACGCCGGCCATCGCGCGCAGCAGTGCCACGCACAAGGCCGCCGATGATCCCAGGCCGGCGCCAATCAGGATGCTTGAGGTTCCGGCGATCTTCAGGTCGGGAGACGCGATGTCAAGAACACGCGCGGCTTCCCGGGCGGCCTCCACGAGTTGCGGGGATACCGGCTGGCCGCCGAGTTCCATTTGCAGGAGGGGGCGTTGGCTGCTGCCAGGGCGCCCGTGCGGTTCCTGGCGGACGGACAGCTCAAGTCGCATGTCATGGAGCGGCATCGCGACGGCATCGGCTCCGTAGACAACAGCGTGCTCGCCAACCAGGATGGTTTTGGCGCAGGCCGTAAAACGCCTCTCAATGACCATCGACGGCCTCCAGCGTGGCGCCGTTTCCGGTGTGGTCCTCAATGACCGGGAACGCGGGAAATTCTTTTTTTATCCTTGTCGCGATCGCGGCGCTGTCTTCCGGGCGGCAGATCAGGTGCGGGTTCGGGCCCGCGTCCAGGGTGAACCATGCGTTCAAATTTCCGGCGACGCGTTCCGCGCGCAACCAGGCCAGGAATCTTGTTGTCGGTTCGCTGAAATAATCGGTCCGCGGTGTGGATGTCATCATGACAGAGTGCATTTCCATGGCCTCTCCCTCGATGATGGTCCCGAGGCGCTCGAGATCCCGCGATTCAATGGCCCGGACCGTTTCCCGAAATCGTTCCGGCAGGGCCGCGACGCGCGGGGCCATCAGGAGGCTGGTGAAAGCCCGCGTATGCCCCTCCGAGGAACTGACGTGCTTGGCTTTGTCGTCAACCAGCACAATCAAGTCGGCAAGTGGCCAGTCGTCCCGGGAAAATGCGCTCGACACGTTTTGTCCGGCGGGGCTCGCGCCGCGCTGCCAGTGGACATATCCGCCATGGATGCTGCGGCAGGCGCTGCCCGACCCGCGGCGGGCCCATGCCGCCAGTTTTGCCCGGTCAATACCGATATTTTCAAGGTCGGCGATGGTTCGCGCGCCGGTCCATGCCCCGGCGGCGGCCATCGTCAACGCGGCGAATCCGCTGGCGCTGCTGGCGATCCCGCACGACGACGGAAAGGTGTTTCTTGTGGTGATATCGAGGGCCCCGATCGCCCTGCCATGACGCGCGACTTCCGCGCGGAGCCATTCAAGGAACCGTGTCGTCTTTTCCGGGACGCGCGACGCGGTCCCGGCGTCTCCAAACGAGATCCGGTGCGAACCGGGAGACTGCGCGTCAGTCCATGCCCGCGCGGTGGTGATGGAACGCGCGTGGTGCAATGTCATCGAGAGGGAATCATTCGCCGGCCAGTTGACGGACGCGTCTGATTTGCCCCAGTACTTGATCAAGGCGATGTTGCTCGGCGCGACCGCGCGGACGCTGACGGATTCGCGGCTCACCATGTCGCGAGACCCTGCTGCGTGAAATTGAACGGGGACTTGCGCCACCCCAGCCCGGCGAGGGCTGCTTTGGGCGCGGCAATGGCCTCAGGCCTGCCGATCAGGATGATGGCGTCTTCGCCGCCGGCGCCCGTGGTTTTCCAGGACCAGTTCTGGTCGAGGCCCGGCAAGGACTCGAGGGCATCGGCCACAACCTCCGGAAATACCGGAGACGCGGCCATGAAACGACGGTGGTTGCCGACGGCGGTTAAAAGTTCCGGAAGGGGACTCGCGTCTTGCGCGGCCAGGAAATCCTGCCAGGCGTCCACCAGCGATTCGGAAAGCTCCATCAGTTTCGTGCGCCGGTTGTCATGACCCAGCCATTCCATGAACACGCGCATGGTCGGGCCCGTCGGCGCGCCCCTGCCGCCGACGATCACATGGACAAATCCAGCGAGCTTGTCGAGCTGGTCCGTCGTACGGGACGACAGGGATTTCGAAGCGCCCTCGCGGTAAACGATAAGCCCGCCGCGACTTTGCACGGCGATGTCGTAACCCGACGCGGCCGGCTGGCTGCGGCGTTGAAGTTCGAGGGCGGATTCCGCAAGTTCGGATACGTTGATGAGGGAGTCGGCCGAGATGTGACGCGCCGCGGCGAGGACCGCGAGTCGCAGGGCCGATGACGAACCCGCGCCGTGCGACGGATCGAGGTTGCCATCGACTTCAAAGACGATCCTGGTCGGCTTGATCGCGAATCCGGCGACGGCCGTGATGGCAGCGTCCGTGAACGGGTCGGGATCCTGCGGCAGGTCGTCGCCGGTCAGTTCCACAAATCGAGGTTCCGACCACAAGTTGCTGCGCAGCTCTATGATGGTTCCCGGATTTTGCGGGTTTTCCTCGCGAATAGCCTCGCAACGGACACGGAGTTCGCCATCAAGGGCGACGGCGAGCGCGCGTCCGCCGTCAAGGACAGCGTATTCCCCGGCGAGCATCAATTTACCTGGTGCCGACGCGTGGCCGGAGAGGAGACTGCCATTCTGCATCAAGATTCTCCCGCGCCGGAGCCAGCCACGGCATTCGCCACTCTGGGGGCGCGCGCAGCCATCAGTTCCAGGTTTTTCTGGTGCAGTCCCATGTGGCCGCGCTGGATGCCTTCTGACGCGAGGGCGCGCAGGGCGGACAGGTTCTGCGCGAGGCCAACGGCACAGCAAATGCCGGCCAACTGGCGCGCGTCCGGGGTTCCCATCAGGCGCAAGGCGGCCCGCGCGGTCGGGTGCAACTTTGTCACGCCGCCGACTGTGCCGACGGCCATGGGGAGCTCGAGTTCGCCGGTCAGGTTACCGCCGGCGTCCTTCCCCCATTTGGCCATCGGGCGGTACGTCCCGCCGCGTGCCGTCCACGCGTGCGCACCAGCCTCGATCGCCCGCCAGTCGTTGCCGGTCGCGATCAGCACCGGGTCGATCCCGTTCATGATGCCTTTGTTGTTGGTGGTCGCGCGGTAAATATCGTGCCAGGCGAACTCCCATGCTTTGACAATGCGATCGACAACTTCCGGTCCGCGGTAGTCGCGCGACTCGAAGGCTTCCTTGGGGACAACGCACGTCGCCTTCGCGAGGCGCCGCTCGGTCAAGTTCGTCAGGATGCGGAGTCCGGTGTCGCAGCAAAGCAGTTCGGCCAGCATCGGGGCCAGGCGTTCGCACATCGTGTTGACGATGTTGGCGCCCATGGCGTCGCGCGTATCGACGTGGAGGTGAACAATGACGCTGCTTATCCCGGGGATCCAGCGCCACTCGATCTCTCTTGCGCCGCCCCCGCGGGCGATCAGCGAATCATGGCCGCGATTGGCCCACGCGATCAGGTTCGCGCGGTTTGATTCCAAGGCCTTCCGGTCGTCATCCGTGAATTCATTGACGAACAACTGAATCTGTCCCGTCATGACGGGATCCGTCGCAGTGCAAGTGAAACCACCACCGGCGCGGGCCAGTTTCGCGCCATGACTTGCCGCCGCGAGGACCGAGGTTTCCTCGACCGCCAATGGTATCAGTATGTCGTCGCCATTGATCAGGAAGTTGGTGGCGACTCCCAGAGGCAGGCTGAATGTCCCGACTGCGTTCTCGATGAAGACATCCGTGAGCTCTGGCGTCAGCGCGCCGAACTCGCCGAGCGGACGCGTTTCGTTATCGTCGAGGCCGGCGAATTGACCGGCTACGCGCAAGCGTTCGGAGAGGGGGAGTTCGTAAAACCCAGGTAGTCGTGACGTCATGTCAGCGGTCCCCGTTGGCGAAGATGGTTTTTGACAGAGCCTTCAGGTCTCGCGACCCGGTGCACATCATCACGGTCCTCAGGCCTTTGATGATCTGGTCCAGCGCGGCCTCGACTTCCGGCGCGCCATGCAGCGCGGCTTTGAACAGCGGTAGTCCGATGCCTGCCATGTCCGCCCCGAGGGCGATGACCTTGGCGACGTCTACGCCGGAACGAATCCCGCCGGTGGCAATGAGTTCCACGTTCCGGGCCGGACCGAGCGCGTCGCGCGCCATGACCAGCGCCGCGCCGGTGGTGAGCCCCCAGTCACGGAATGCCGAGGCCAGATCCAGCGTTCGCGAATCCCCCGCGCGCAGGCCCTCTATCCATCCCCAGGACGTGCCGCCGCGGCCCCCGACGTCCAGGGCCGCAACGCCTGATTGCGCGAGGCGCAGGGCCGTACGCGGGTCCATTCCCGAGCCGACTTCCTTGACCAGAACCGGCACCGGGAATCCGTCGGCAATCGCGGCAATCGTAGAAGCGACTCCTCGGAAGTCGCGGTCGCCTTCGATCTGGATCATCTCCTGAAGAACGTTGACATGGATCGCCAGCGCGTCGGCCTGGATCATTTCCACGGCGCGCAAGCACGCGTCGCGGGCCGATTCCAGAGAACGGTCACCGACAAGCTGCGCCGCGCCGATGTTGCCGATCAGGAACACGTCCGGGACTTCCTTCTTGACGTCGAAGATGCCAGCGAAACGTGGATCGTCGAGAGCCATCCGTTGCGATCCGACACCCATCGGGATGCCTCGGGATGCCGCCGCTCGCGCGAGGTTGTGGTTGATGTCGCGTCCACGCTCGACGCCGCCGGTCATGCCGGTGATCAGGACCGGGGCGGAGAAGTCCTTGCCGAGGAAACGCCGTGTCGTGTCGATTTCGTCCCAGCACATTTCGGGCAAGGCACACGGCATGAAGGACCAGCCCGAGAGTCCCTGGTCGCGGTCGCTGGACTCGACGTCGCGCGTCTCACAGATCTCGATGTGGTGGACTTTCCTCTGACTGGCGATGAGCGCGTCGAGCACGGGAAGTTGTGCCGGGTTCACGAGGCGGACAGAAACCGGGGATTCGTTGTCCGCGGAAACGGTTTCGCACATGAAGTCCGATCCGCCAACGGTGATCCGGCAAGGAGTCCCCGGTTTAAGTTGTGGGTTCGTCTGTTGTGTAAGTTGTCGCGTTTGGGGCGAGGTCCCCGCGGCGGCCACCTCGAGGATCATGTGACCACTTCCGGCCTGAACCGCCCAGGCGGCGAGAGGCCCGAACGGATGCGCAGGTCCGGCGCTCGCGACCGTTACCGCGAGACGCGGAACAATCGGAGTCAATGCGGGCATTTGCGCGCGCCGCGCGAGTGGCTCAATCATGGGCTGCGTGGTCGGCAATTTGGGTCCCTTGTCCGTCAATATCACTAATGTCAATATGGATTGAGGAGGCCTGGAGTCAACATTGATTTCTTTAAAATCAGTTAAAAAAACTTTTGGCGGCCTTGAGGTCCTGCGCGGAATTTCCTTTGACCTCCATCCCGGCGAGCGGGTGAGCCTTCTCGGGCCCGGCGGGTGCGGAAAATCGACCATCCTCAAAGTGGCCGTGGGACTGATGGAACCCGATCGTACGGCGGACGGAGTCATACCACATGGGTGTGTAACCCTCGGAAATGTGGACATGTTTCATGGTTCCAGCGAAGAGCGCTCGCGAGTTTTGCGCCAGGTCGGGATGGCCTTCCAGCAAGGGGCCCTTTTTGACTTCATGACCGTCCGCGAGAACTTGCTGTTCGCGATGGAGAACATGACCTCGATGACCCCGGAGGAAATGGACCGGGTGCTCAAGGGGCTTTTGGCAGGGGTCAAGCTGGGTCATACGGAGAACTTGTTCCCGTACGAGTTGTCGGGAGGGATGCAAAGGCGGGTCGGGATCGCCCGGGCCCTGGCGACCAAACCGAGCATCGCGATCTTTGACGAACCGACGGCCGGCCTGGACCCTGTGACGTCAACCATCATCCTGAACATGATCCACGAGCTCGGAGCCGGAAGCAGCCGGACGCTGCTCGTCGCGACCTCGAACGTCGAGATCGCCATCCGCTTCGCCGACCGCGTGATCCTCGTCAACGAGGGTAAAGTCGTCGCCGATGGTCCCTGGCGTGAATTGATCCTTCGCGGCAGCGAATGGGTCCGGCATTTCCTTGGAGTGCGGTTGATTGGGCTTGACCTGGACTACGCGCGCGGGCTTAACCTGCCGCAGGAATTTTTGGACGCGCACTGGTGATCCACGCCGATGTTCCCCGGCCTCATCCTTCAAAAAATCGCTGACCGGACGGGACGGCTGTCTCCCGCAGGGGCAGAGTCATTGGCGTTGACCCTGTCCGCGTTCTTTTGGTCCGTCTTGCGCCTGAGGCGCCGGACCGTCGTCAACAACCTCCAGACGGCCGCCGCCGGGGGGCTGGACCTGCCTCTCGGCGTGGAGGGCACTGCCCGCAAGGTATATGACCACATCGCGATGACAGCCGTGGAATTCCTGCGCGGATCCCGCCATGACTGGGTTTTCGGCGTTGAGCTGGCGGGCGAGGAGCACATCAGGGCGGCGCTCGCCGCGGGGCGCGGCGCCTACCTTCTGTGCGCCCATCAAGGCAACTGGGAAGTGCACGGGGCTGCTTTGTCCAGGCTGATCCGCCCGGCGCACATCCTGGTCAAGAAAGTCGGCTCCGACTCCGTCAACGAATTTGTCCTGGGAATGCGTCGCAAGAATGGTTTCCTCGACATCGGCCGGGCCAGGAAAGGCGACGCGGTGCGGACGATCCTGCGCGCGCTGTCGGCTGGCGACATGGTGGCTTTTGTCATGGATCAGACAAGGCCCGGTGAACCCCTGGTCCCGTTCTTTGGCGTTCCGGCCCGGACCAATACAGGCCTTGCGGCCTTGTGGCGCCGTCACGAGGCGCCGGTGGTGCCGTGCTGGATCGAGCGCCTGGGGTTCGGGCGGCACCGGTTGCATTTCATGTCCGCCGTGGATTTGAGTTTGGCCACCACTTCAGACGCGAAAACGGATATCATGGAGGCCACGAGAGTTTTCAACGAGGTCCTCGAAGGAATCATCCGTCAACGGCCTGAACAGTATTTCTGGATGCACCGGCGGTGGAAACATTGAGCGACGCGGGTTCGAACTCATCGACGGTCAAACTGATTGTCACCGACATCGACAACACGGTGTTCGACTGGGTGACGTATTATGTTCACTCGTTTACGGCCTTGCTGAGAAAGGTCGAGACGATCACCGGCATTCCGTACGAGCGACTGGCCAGTGACGCGCGTGAGGTTTTCACGCGTCACGGGTCGATTGAGTACCCGTTCCTGATCCAGGAACTTGCCAGCGTCGATCAGCATTACGGCGATGACATAGACCGGATGCTGGCAGAGGCGGTTGATCCGGGGCGTAAAACTTTTCTGAAAACGGCGGAGTCGTGGCTGGTCCCGTACCGCGGGGTCCGTGAGACGCTCGAGGAAATGCGCCGCAGGCTGCCTGAGGTCCCGATCGTGGCGCTGACCGACGCGCCGCGTTACGTGGCGATGTGGAAGCTAAATAAACTCGGTCTGCTGCCGCATTTCAGCGCGGTGTATGGCCTCGCGGATCCGCGCATCCCGACTTGTGAGCGCAATGGTCGCGTGAAAGTGGATCCGGAGATCTTGCTCAAGCACTTGCAGCAATCAAACTTCGGATTCAAGGGACGGATCCGCATCCTGCCTGATGAGTACGAGAAGCCAGGGACGCGTGGCCTCAAGACGGTCTTGATGGATTACAACCTTGACGAGGATCCGGCGAATCGCGGAACCGTGTTGTGGGTCGGTGACAATTTGCGCAAGGACGTGGGTCTTGGCCAGAGGCTCGGCGTGCGCACCGCGTGGGCACGTTACGGTGTGCTTTCGGACGAGAGTCTCTACCGTTCGCTGCATGAATTCAGTCCGGTCGCCAATGTACACAAGAACGCGAGTTTTGCCGCCGGCTCCCCCGACACGCCGCAACCAACCCACACCCTTGGCGAATTCGCTGAATTATTGAACTTTCTAAGTTGATTGTTGGACCCCGGTCCGTTGTCCGGCCCCGGCAAGGGTGCGAAAATGGGAGTTGAGTTCCCGTTGCGCAAACTTGTGGGGTCGCGATGCCTTTCGCGCCGGAAAATTTTCGTTTCGCCATTCCCGCGCTGGTCACTGCCGGACTGTTCGCCGTCGTCGCGAATTTCGGCAACGGGGATATCTACGCCGCGACCGGTCCGGTCGTCGTCAAGCAGACAGTGGCCGGTTATCAAGACAATGCAGGACAAAGCCGCGGAAAGGCCGCGTTCGACGTCGGCGCCGATGGTCCCGGCATGTCCAGTATTTTATCCAGCATCAAGTTGTCGATCGCGCGTGAGAGGGTTGAAGACAGCCAGTGGCGCGACAACAAGTACTTGCAGGCCATGTACGGCGACGGTGTTCGCGTGAGTGACAGCTGGACGGTTTCAGGCGTGAGGAATTTTGACAAGCTCACAGACGCGCGGATTGCCGCGGGCGCCTCTTCCGATGGAGTCGTGCGGTCACAAAACCTTGGCATTGGCGCTTCGCAGTGGTTTGTTCATGAGACACTCCAGACGGGGCTGGACTTGTCGCGAGTTGAGGTTCAGCGACCGGAATACGAGATCCTTGATTTCGACGCAACGGTCTTGACTGCCCCGCCAGAGGTCAGCACATCGGGCGCGACTTTGTCGCTGCGTCACCTGGCGACGCCGGTGACGATGACGCTTTATTCCGCCACACTCAGCCATGCGACTGACCGGCCCGTTGCCAGGTTGTTCCAGGCCGGTGTGCGTCAGTACGTGCCGGGACTGGGCGGCGCGTTTCACGGCACTTTGTATCGCGGCGTGAATCGCGGCGGCCTGTCGACGCAGACGATGTATGGCCAGGTTGATTCATGGTCCGCGGATCTCGCCTGGGTGCAGGAACTCGGACAGGCGACGCAACTGCGCGCGGGATGGCGGGTTTACCAGGAGCGCGAGACCGGCCGCGCATACGGCGACGTGACCCAGTTTGGATCCGATTTGTTCTCGATCGGTTTCGCCCATGACGTGAAGCCCGACTTGACCGCGGGCAAGCCGGTTTCCATCGAGGCCGGAGTGGCCCGTTACCTCACCAACAACAACCTGACGGCAACGACAGCGAACCTCGGCGTCTCGGGGAGGCTTTGATCATGAACCGTAGCATAAGCGGGATCAGCAACTGGATCATGAGGATTTTCATCCTGGGCGTCGTGGCCACCGCGTCAACAGCGATCCATGCCTGCCGCAGCCTGCGTCCCTATGAGAAGGAACATCTGCTGAAACCGGCGATGGATGACGGCCGCGTCGGGGCGCTTGAACCCTCGTACGCGAAGTCCTCGGCGTCCCAGTTCGAGAAGCTCGCCGCTGGATCCGCACAGGGCGGAGGAGGGTCTTCATGTCCCACGTGCGGTCTCTGAACCGTTTCGCGTTGGTACCCGCAGTGTTGCTGCTTTTGTCTGGCGGCTGCGGGTCGCGTTTGCCGCGTGAGATCACCACGAGGCGCCCGGTTGCCAGTCCGGTGACGCGCGTTGACCTTGGTCTCGTTGAGTTCACCGACATCGAGTCAGGCAATGTGGTCAACGCGGGACAGTGGATGGATGCCAACCAGACTCGTTTCGCGCTGCTCACGTTCGGGTCGCGCGCGTGCTCTGCCTGCAACAAGAAATCACGCGAGATCCGGGACAATTACGTGGACGAAAACGGTTCGTCCCTTGTTGACGCGGGAAAGTCAAAGCTCGCGATCATTGGCGTCAACACGGACGCTGACTCGCTCAGCCTGACGCGGCGTTTTGTCCGCAGCGAAGGATTCGGTTTCATCCGCTGGTCGGACCCGCGCGGCGAACAGATGATCCGCTGGTTCATGCCCGAAGGGCGCAGCTACGGCGTTCCGCTGACCGTGATGCTCAGCCGCGAGGGAATCCTCTGGTCCTACGCCAACGATTCGACGGCGACCGTGGATGAGATCATGCAGCGCGCTCGCGCCACGATGGGGGAGGACGCGACGACTCCCGGCGGCAATAACGACGGCAATGGAGATCATGACGGGAACCCGGACGATGGCAATGCCCGACCTGACCCGGACGCGATTCCGCCAAGGCTCGCGTTTGAGGGTGCGGACCGCATGAAGGATGTGAGGGTATCTGTGTGCGACGACGGGGCCGGCAGCCCGGGGACGGTGATGAGCCTCAGCGCAGCCGTGCCCCTGACCCGCGGGGTGACGTTCTTCCATGTTGAGAGGACCGGTTGTGACGCCATCTGCGCGTCGAATCGCGCGATCATCGAACGCAGGACCAGGGCGAGTCACGAAGGGGACATTGGCGCTGGCTTTATTTTCGCCGGGGAGGGCCTGGCTGGATGCGTCGCGTCCACGAGCCGGTCCGGTGGCATTCAGTCCAACGGGATCCAGTACTTGCGCGGCGGTAGCGAGTTCTTTGAGGTGTTCGCGTCCCATTTTGACTGGAATCACGCCATACACGAATCAGGAACCGGTGGACTCACGATGGATCCCTTGTCGCCATCGATCACACTGGCTTTTGGTCGTGACGGCAAGCTCGTATTTTCGGCCGAAGGCGCGATTGACGAGACCCGTCTGGACGCCTTTTTGAGGACGGCATGGCTGCCGCCCCGCGGGAAGGGAGGCAGTCCGTTCGCGCGCGGGCCCGCATGGAATTTCTACGGTATTTTTCCGGCGGCGCCTCGTGGCGAGGCGATCGACTACAGCGTGTTACGGATGGGGGCGAAGTACACGGTCGTCAACGTGTTTGGCGAGAGTTGCGCCAGTTGCATGGCCGAGATGAAACACTGGGCACGTCCCGGCGGGCTTTTTGAAATGTGCGCCCGGGACCCGCAATTCTGCTTTGTTGGTGGCATCGAGAACGGTTTACCGGCGGCAGTGATGTCGAGCGGTAACGGCCCTGCCGATATGGACCGGTACCTGATCCAGATCGACCAGACGCTCGTATCGCGCGGCATCAGGTTGCCTCTTTTAATGGTGGATCCGTACTCGCCGGAGAATGACGGTGGCACAGGGTACTTGAAACGTTTCTTTGATGGATATCTCAGCGCGCGGAATCCGGAACTCGGTTTTGATTTCAGGACGATCGTCAGCGATCGTGAGGGAAAGATCCTTGGCGTCTTCAAGGCAACTCCACCGGAGCCAGCCAAGGGCGATCACGTCGAGGATTTCCTGTTCAACTTGCGTCGCCTCGAGCGATGATTCACAAGGAGTCAGATCATGATGTTCGTGTTTGAAAAGACCACCTTCAGGATTTGCCTGGCGGCCCGCATGGCCGCGATGGCCGCAATGGCCCTGTTGCCGGCTCAACTCTACGCGGCGACGCCAGCGGCGGGTGAAGGTTTTCCGGTGATTGAAACCACGCATCTCGCGTCAGGTAAAAAAGTTCCCGTAGCAAAATCCGGAATGGTCACGATGGTGAACCTTTGGGCGACCTGGTGTGACGCATGCAAGGTTGAGATCGCCGAAATGGAGAAAACGTTGTTGCCTATGACGGGCGCCAATGGCGTCCGGCCGGACTTGAAGTTTGTGTCGCTCGACAAGGAACCCGCCAAAGCCACCGAGTGGTTCAGCAAAAACACGTCCGCCAAGGAAGCCATGACCGCCAACTTGTACTCTGACCCGGCTTTTGAGCTGGCGGACAAGCTCGAGGCCGATTCCTTTCCGATGACGATCTTGATCGGCAAGGACGGCAAGATCCTGCATGTCGAAAAAGGCTACAAGGGCGGCGCCGAAGGCGAGGCCCAGGTCAAGAAAATCGCGGGCATGATCCAGTCGGCCCTGTGACTCCTGGACGATTTTCAGAGCGTCCCTGATTCATCGATCGCGATTTCGGGCTTCGCGTCGGGTCCCGTCGCCAACTGGACCCTGATCTTGTCACCCACGCGCAGCGGGCCGACGCCTTCCGGCGTACCCGTGAAGATGATGTCTCCCGGGAACAGCCCGTGCGACGATTGGATGCAACGAAGCACTGTCTCCAGATCGAAAATCATGTCGCGCGGCGTGCCGTGCTGGCGCCTCTCGCCATTCACCCATAATGTGAACCGGGATCCTGCGATCTGGTCCATCCGTGCCTGTCCTGTCACAGACGCCGGCAGCTCCGCAAAACTTGAGAGCACGGCCGAACCGGTGAAGCTCTTGGCATCGGTCCACGGGAGGCCCTCTTTTTTAAGGCGCGTCTGGACTTCGCGGCGCGTCAAGTCAAGGCCGAGCGCGACGGCATCGATCCGGTCCATCAAGAAGGTCCCGGGTTCCCCCGCGTTTTCAGCGGATCCCTGACCAATCCGCAGCACGAGTTCGACCTCGTGGTGAAACGTCTCGTCTGGATAAGCGATCTTGCCGGCCTCCGCCAGGCCGCGCACCGCGGACGGTGATTTCAGGAATACCACCGGGCTCGCCGGGATGGCATTGCCGAGTTCTCGCGCATGGGCTCCATAATTGCGCCCGATGCAATAGATCGCACGTGGCGCAGCCGGGCTTTTTGCCGGGATTTTCGCTGGAATATTCACGGAGCGCCTTGCAACGTTTCAAGGAGTTTTGCCGTCTTTTTTGCGTCCATTGCCGGGTCAACGTCCTTGTCGATGTTGCGGATCCGGAGTTCCGGGTCAATCACAAACGTCCATCGTTTGGCGATCCCGATGACCGGCATCTTCACGCCATATTTTCCGGCGACGTCACCATTCTCGTCGCAGAGCAGCGGGAAGTTGATCTTGTGCTTCTCGTGGAATTTCTTCTGGTCGGCGACGGAGTCGACCGAGACGCCGTAAATCTCCGCGTTTTTCGCGCGGATCTCCTTGATCGCGTCCCGGAAGCCACATGCTTGTTTGGTACACCCGGGCGTGTCGGCCTTTGGATAGAAATAAAGGACCGTCCATCCTTTGCCCTTGCGGTCGGCCAGGTTGAATGACTTGCCGTCCTGGTCGGGCAACGTGAATGCCGGTGCCTGGTCTCCCGCCTTGAGGTTTGTGCTGGCCGCGTGCGCGACGCCCGCGATGGTGATGATGCTGGTCAAAACAAGGGTTCTGATGAAACTCGGCATGAGAAAACCTCCAGTGTCTAATGACTGAACTGGAGGTTCCCATATCTTTCGTCGTGACGCTACCGGCGTTTGGTGTCAGTGTGCGACGCTGGACTTGACCTCGATATCCACGCGTCGTTGCAACTGCATGTGGCCGGGGCCCATCATGTGACGGGCGATCATGCCGGGGCCAACTGGTTCGACCTTGATCTGAGCGGCCTTGATACCGTGGGCCTCGAGTTCCTTGCGCACAGACTCGGCGCGGCGCAGGCACAAGTGCTCGTTCAGGCCGCGCGGGCCGGCCGCGTCAGCGCGTCCGGTCAGTACCACCTGCAATTCCGGATCTTTTCGAAGAGTCTCAGCCAGTTCCTTCACGGCCTTCTTGCCTTCGGCACTCAATTTCGCGCTGCCGATATTGAAGTAGGCGATCGGCTTGTTGAACAAGAGAACTTCGGCCTTCGTTACTTCCGCCACAGCGACCGGGTTTTCGCGCTTCAAACTGGTCTCTGCGGTGAAGGTATCGATATCCTTGTCCCAGTTACGGACCTTTTCCGTCGCCTTGCGGGCGTCCTCGGCCAGTTTCCCGGCGGTCCATGCCTTGGCGGTCGCTGCCTCGCGCGACTTCGCGTCGTCGTGCTTGCGCCATTCGTCCGATGCCTGGCTCAATTTGCTTTCGGCAGAACGGAGTGTCTTCGGCATGACCTCGGAAACGTTCTCCTTTTTGGCCTCACTGATTTCTTTCTCGGCGTGAGAGAACTCCTCGGGTGCCCCCTTGGGGATCGTCGAGCATGCCGTGACGAGAGCGAAGGCGACTGGTATCGACAACATGGTGGGCATTTTGGCGGGTTTCAGCATCGGAAAAAACCTCCTGCAGGAAATTTTGGACCCGGAATGATGTCCAAATCTGCAGGAGGTTTTTGCAAACAGCAGGCCAGTCAGTTTTTTAGAGGAACCCGTCGGCGCGCAGCTCAGCCAGTTCGCGGCGTCCCTCTTCGGTGCCGCCGAGCAACGATTCGAGCTCCGCGGTTGAAGGCACCTTCGCGATGACGAGCGCGGGATCGTAACTGCCGGTGTACACCGGAGTGTGCCCGCCCACTTGCTGCGTCTTGCGGACCGTGAAAGCGATGATTTCTTGCAGGCTGATCTTGCCGTCACCGTTACCAGGCATGCCGTTGCCCTTGCGGTCTGCGTATCCAATGAGGGCTTTCCACAGGGCATGACCAAAGGCGCTGCCGGCGCTGCCGTTCGGTCCGTTTGGTTCGTCCGGGTCACGTCCCGGTCCAGTCGAGCTGGTGTCGTCACGTTCGCTGGATGCCATGACAAACAAGTTGCGTCCCTCGGCCCTGTGGTTTTCCCAGTCGGCGCGGCGCTCGTTGAACGAGTCGACCAGATTGCCCGAGTAGCACGCCATCGTGAAGACGACCGTCTCGCGCGCGTCCAGCGACAACGCGAAATCCCGCATCTGGTCGTAGGTCACGCCAACGGCGAGTCCGTCGTGATATCCGTGTCCGCTTGAGTACTGCACGTACATGTCGTCAGCCGCGAAGTTTGACTTGATGGCGGCCCATTCGCGGCGGATGTCGTCATCGTCGAATGGCCGGCCCGTCAACTGACGGCCGAGATAGTCTCCACCGTGTACGCTCGTGAAAAGGTTATGCGTGTGCTGGACGTCGTATTTTGTCTCATTGCCCATGAAGCCCGACAGGTACTCACCCCAGCCAAAGTAATGTTTTTTGCCTTCGTAACCAGGTTCGGTGATCGATCCCAGGCGACTCATTCCCGGATCGTTGCCGCAGGAGACGATGGCGATTGCGGCGACCGCAAAAAAAGGCGCGCGCGCGAGACGACGGATCATGGAGAACTCCTCGTTCGTGGTTCGTGATGAACAAATTTCGCGGGTTTCCCTTTGATTTTACCATCAGGCGTGCTGTTCGCGGATTGACGGAAAGCCTGAAAAAGGGTTGGGCGATTTGTCGAAATAGTCAGCAAAAACAGAAAATTACGAAAAAATTGACCAGCGGTTACGTTGGGTTGCGGGTGTTGAGCCAAGGCCCGGAAATTGCAAGAAATTAGAGAAAATCCCTGGAGGAAACCCCATGTTGCGAAGCGCAACTTCAGGCCGAGCCTTCTTGTTGGCCAGTGTCATCCAGACGTCGCTCGGCGCATTGCAAGCATGCGGCCCCACGGCCACGTTCAAGTCGCCAAGTCCGCGGGCTGGCGCTGAACTTCAGGCGCTCTCCGTGCAGGCGAGATGCAGCCAGTCAAAAGTGGAGGTTGACCGTAAAACCCTCGAGTCCACCGGAGGGCGGATGCAGGTTTCGGGTGAACTCTGTCCGACATCGTCGAGCAGCCTTCATGTTCTTTTCGTTCTGGATTTTTCGGGGTCCATGCAATCCAATGATCCCGTGACCGGTTCTGGATCAAGCGCGTCCTGCGGACGTTCGAGGGCGGTCAAGGCGATCGTTGATCGCTTGACGGCCTCGCGCGGCAAGGATGACAAACTCTCGGCCGGCATTGTCGGATTCGGGACGGACGCGACGGAAGTGGTCGCAGAGACCGACCTGGCACAGTTCAAACCGTCTGTAGATTCCATGTGTCGCAGCAGCGGTGGTGTGACAAATTACCGCGCGGCGTTTGATCTGGCCGGGCGAAAGCTGGGCGCGTCGTCCAAGGCGACCCGGATTCTTTACTTTATATCGGACGGTTTGCCGACCGCCGGTGGCACCACGGCGCCTCCGATCATCATCAACCCCTTTGATCCTTTGAGCGCCATGAACGCCATGTCGGCCGCGGCTGCGATGAACAACGACGCCAACTATCGCGCCGGATCGGACGCAGCGGCCGCCTTGCGCGGTCAATTCCCGGCGATGGTGTTCAACGCGTTGTTGTTGCAGCCTTCAGCAACCGTCAGCAGTGACGGCTCGGACCCCGCGCAATACCTCGCGACCCTTACCGCTGACGCCTCGCGCGTGCGGATCGTGAGCCAGGCCGGTCAGCTCGCCGAAAGCGCCGTGCAACTTCTGACGATTCCTGTGATCCTTGATTCAGGCAATGTCGACGCGGCTGTCGCGAACGATTCGGGCGCGCGCCAGACCCTCACCGTGAGGCAGCTTTTGCAGTCACAGGAGTCAAAAGGAAAGTGGGTGTTCGCGACCAGCGACTTTGACGCGCGCAAGATGGCCGGCGATGACTTCGCGAAGGTGATCCATTTCTCGATGGATGCTGCCGAAACCTCCGGCCGCAAGCAGTCCCTGAAGTTTGATCTTGTCGTTCGTTGATGTGCCGGTCGTCCCGTCATTCTGAGGCCCGCCGCAGGCGGGCCGAAGAATCTTTTCTTAATAAAAGATCCTTCGCCTCCGGCTCAGGATGACGGGGGAGAGAGGATCCTTCGGCCCTGCGGGCCTCAGGATGACGCAAGGGCTCAGGATGACGGGGGACGCGCGGGATGTGGTAACCTTGGAGGCAACCAAACCTCTGCTGTGAAGGAGTCATTGCCATGCGTTTCTTCGCCTCGATCAAAGTCATCGCCGCGGCTTCCCTCGTTCTTTTCTCTACAGCCTCTATCGCCGGTTCCAAACTCGCGCCGAAGCCAACCGCGGTGAAGACCGTCGCCGAAGGCGTCGAAGTCCGCAAGGATCCGGACGGCAAGGCTGAGGTCATCGCCACGTTGAAAAAAGGCGAGAATCTGACGGCGCTTGACCGCAAAGGCAGTTACTGGAAAGTGAAATTGTCCGATGGTCGCGAGGGTTTTGTTCCTGTCACGTCGGTCCACACCAAGGCCGGCATGAACGCCATCAAGTCGGCCGTCAGCGACGGCGCGGCTCAAGTGGGCGAAGCCGCCTCCGCCGTGAAGGGCGCTGCCGCTGAAAAATCTGCCGCCAAGCCCGCGGTCAAGACCCCCGAAGTTAAAGCCCCTGATGTGAAATCCCAGGATCTCGAGAAGGCCGCGAACAAGTTGTTCAAGAACAAGTAACGCGTCATCCCGGCGCGGGGCGGCGGTGGGTGGGTCGGCGTCTCAACCCAGCCACTGCCTCACGCGCGCGGCGACTTTCGCCGGCGTAAATCCGTATTCCTCGGTCAGGTGTTCCGCCGGCGCGCTGGCGCCAAAGTGATCGAGGCCGATGCACAGTCCGTCCACCGCGTTCCCCGTATATTTTTGCCAGCCCAGAGTGACTCCGGCCTCGATCGAGACGCGCTTTCTGCACGACGACGGGATCACGGACTCGCGCCACGCCACGGGTTGTTTCTCGAAAATCTCCCAGCACGGCATCGACACCACGCGGATCTTGAGGGCCGGGTTGTCTTTTTCAAGGATGGCGGCCGCGTCGAGGGCGAGGCTGACTTCGGATCCTGTCGCGAGGATCAACAGGTTGAACCCGGCGACGTCCCGGACGACCCAGGCGCCCTTGCGGGCCTCCTCGAGTTTTGCCTCCGTCACGGGCAGCACCGGCAATTTCTGGCGCGTCAGGCAGATCGCGCTGGGCGCGCGCAGCTTCAACGATTCTTCCATCATGATTTGCGTCTCGAAAGCATCGGCCGGACGCATCACGTAAAAGTCCGGGATCGCGCGCAGGGTCATGACATGCTCGACCGGCTGGTGGGTCGGCCCGTCCTCGCCGAGGTGAAACGAATCGTGCGTGAACTCGTGGATGACGCGACATTGCTGGATCGCCCCAAGTCGCAGGGCCGGACGCGAGTAATCCGAGAACGTCAGGAAGGTCGCGTCAAAAGGAATCAGCCCGCCGTGCAGCGCGATTCCGTTGGCGATCGCCGACATCGGGAATTCCCGTACGCCGAAAGCCAGGTTCCGCCCTTTCGGTGTCGCCTTCTGGAAATCCCCCGTGATCTTGGCGAAGGCCCCGGTCATGTTGGATGGTTCAAGGTCAGCGCTGCCGCCGACGAGATTTGGAATCTGCGTGGCCCAGTCCCTCAGGACATCGCCAAACGCGTTGCGGGTGGCGACGGGTTTGTCTTTCGGCCACGACGTCTTTTTCAGCCGCGAGAAATCTTCCTTGCCGAAACACGTGTCCCACATCGTCTTGAACGACGCGTCGGTCTCGACGCGGCGCGCAGTGGCCGATTTCCATGATTTGGCCTGCGCTCTCAGCGTCGCGAAACGGCGCTGGAAATGATCCCGCGTCGCGGGATCCACCTCGAATTCCGCCGCCGGGTCGAGGCCAAGGAGTTGCTTGGTCTTCGCGCGTTCTTCGGCGGGCAGGGGGGCACCGTGGGTCTCGTGGTCGCCCTCCATCGTCGCCGCGCCTTTGGCCATGACCGTGTCGCCGATAATCAGCCGCGGCCTCGTCTGCGCGGAAACACTACCCATAACCGCGCGCAGGGCAGCGTGGTCGTGTCCGTCCACGCGGATCACTTCCCACCCGAATCCCTCGAAGATCTTCACTTCATCGTCGGACGTCGCGCGGTCGATCGCGCCTGAGATCTGCTGGCGGTTGCGGTCGTAGAACCAGGTCAAGTTCGACAGTCCCAAATGCCCCGCCAGGGACGCCGCGCCCAGGGTCACATCTTCCTGCATGCAACCATCGCCCAGAAGGACCCACGTCCGGTGCCCGAAAAGTCTCTCGTCCATCGTCGCCGCCAGATGGCGCGCGGCGATCGCGAAACCCACGGACATCGCGGCGCCCTGGCCCAGGGGTCCCGTTGTGCATTCGACGCCTGGCGTCATCACGTTTTCCGGATGTCCTGGGGTCCGCGAGTGCAGTTGGCGGAATTTTTTCAGGTCGTCGACCGAAAGCCATCCCGTCAAGTGCAGTAGTGAGTAGATCAGCATGGACTCGTGACCGGCGCTCAGGATGAACCGGTCGCGCCCGATCCATGCAGGATCGTCAGGGTCGAAATTCAAGTGTTCCGTGAACAGAAGATACGCGAAGTCCATCGAGGACATGGCACCTCCAGGGTGCCCGGATTTGGCCTTGTGGACCCCGTCAATGACGAGCCCCTTCAAAGTTGCGATGGCGCGCAAATCGAGGATGTCAGGTGTTTCAGTCGTGGACTTCGGCATTGGGCAACCCCCCTTGGTGTGGGACGTGGGAAGTGGGATGAATGCCCGAGAGGTTAAAACAAATCGCGTTCGGCGGGAAGTCGATCTGCTAAGGGCGTTTCTTGCAAGGCGACATTGAGATGCAGGAACCCGCGCCCGCGCCGGAATACCTTGAGCCGCAGGCGGTCCACCGGAGATTTTTGGGTCAAAATCCTCTGCATGTGGTTCAGGTCCGTCACTTTTTCCTGGTCGCAGGCGACCACGAGGTCCCCCAGGCGCACCCCGGCCTTGGCCGCCGGCCCGTCGACCACCATGTTGGTGACAAGGAAACCGTACACGCCGCCGCTGCGGGCGTCGCGGTCGTCGAGGTCGTCCTCTGACATCAGGTTTTTACCGACAACGCCAAGGAACGCGCGCCGGACTTTGCCGTACTTTCGCAGGTCTTTGATGACTTGCTGGGCCATGTTGGACGGGATCGCGAACCCGATCCCCTGGCCCTCGGAACTGACGGCCGTGTTGATCCCGATCACCTGGCCCTTCAAATCCAGCAATGGTCCCCCTGAGTTGCCGGGATGGATCGTCGCGTCGGTCTGCAGGAAATTGTCGTAGGGGCCGGCCCCGATGACGCGGCCCTTGGCGCTGATGATGCCGCTGGTCACCGTGTGCGAGAAACCAAGAGGGTTGCCGATGGCCAGGACCTGGTCCCCGATCCGCAGGGCGTCCGAGTTCCCGAAGGGCAGTGAGGTCTGGGCCGATTTCGGATTCACTTGCAGCAGGGCAAGGTCGGTTTTCGGGTCGCGACCGATGACTTTGGCACGGGCCTTTTCGCGCTTGTTGGCAAACAGCACGTCGATGGCCGACGCCCCCTCGATGACGTGGTTGTTGGTAAGGATGTGGCCTTCGTTGTCGATGATGAGGCCTGATCCGATGGAATGGGAGGAGAGGGTCGGGACCTTGCCCCCCAGAAAGTACTGGTAAATATCCATTTGCGGATCGGCGGGCCTGCGGTAGGAGGTCGTCCGGATGTTGACAACCCCGGGTATCGCCGCCTCGGCGACGTCGGCAAAGGTTTTGGTCTGGGCCCTGACATCTCCGGCCCACGCCACCATCAGGACCACGGCGGCTGCCGTCGCGGCGACTCCGGGTGATCGCAAGGTGTTTCGCGCTTGTTCCATGATTTCAACGGTAACCCGAACGGACGGGAATTGGAGTAGGCAAGGATTCCCCAAATGATTCCCCAAGTGATTCCCCAATTGCTGCCGGGCCCGATGGCACACTAAGTGCTAAGTCGCGCGACCAGGAGGAAAATTTCATGAAATTTGGTCACAAGTATTTGAGCGGTCTTTCGTTTGCGGCGTGCGCGTTCATGGCAACCACGGCAGCGTTCGGCGGGCAGCGCGTGGTCTGTTACGCGTCCGGGGAATCCCTTGCGCAGCAGGGCAGGCACATGATGGGTGTCTCGGCCAACTTTGAGTTCACCGTGACGGAAGACAGCCGTGGTATGCGTGCCCTGAAAGACTTCAAGGGCGAGGTCATCACGGACCCGGGTCACGTGGAGTACGATCGTTCGTGGATCGGCCGGTTTGACATCGCCAAGCTGGTCGAGAATCCGGACTACCGGCCACGGAAGTATCAAGGCTTCTCGCAGTTCCGTGAGGTCGACGCCACGGATACCGGGGGCAGCGCTGAGTCGGGCATGTGGGGCGTGTTTCTTCTCGAGAAGGATA
>Ga0214921_10002425_pt1 | contig 30310 bp, 25 predicted proteins | sample LL1505_MetaG_FD_177992 | JGI IMG/M metagenome (GOLD analysis project Ga0214921, IMG submission 177992) | Freshwater microbial communities from Lake Lanier, Atlanta, Georgia, United States - LL-1505 | ecosystem: Environmental > Aquatic > Freshwater > Lake | place: USA: Georgia | collected...
ACTACAAAAAAATTCTCACATCGCGAATTCAAACACACGTAGACGAGCGCTACGCGATGCTGGATTTCGCCTCACCTCATCCTCACTCGGACACACTGGCTTGCGCGGATTTACAACACCCAAGCGTTGCTCATCGCGCGGACCACGCCATGAGGCTGGATAACTTCCAGCAGCCTCCCAACGTCGCATCTCTCGCGCTACCAAAGTATCTTCGATCGAATGAAATGTGATCACGGCCAGTCTAGATCCTGAACCCTTGACCAACTTGGGAGCCGCCTCCATTAGCGCCAGAATCTCCTCGCGTTCGCGGTTAACTTTCATCCTCAGCGCTTGAAAAACCACCGTCGCTGGATGAACCTTTGAGGCGCTTTTCTTCCCCAAATGAGACTCTTTTACGACATCCGCAAGACCCTTGGCGCTCTCATAGGGGCGCCGCGAAATTAAAAATCGAGCTAGCTGCCTGGCTGAAGTACCAACTCCCCCCTCGGCAAAAGCCAAGAACAACTCACGCTCTGATGCGCTGTTGATAAAGTCCCTCGCTGTAAGCGGCGACGTCTCATCCATACGCATATCAAGGAGGCCATCATCGGCGAAGGAGAAGCCTCGCCCCTCTCTCAACTGGTCGGTTGACATACCGAGATCTGCCAGTATTCCATCAAACTTATTAAAATCGACCACCTCCGTGACCTGGGAAAAAGGCGCGTGGATTAACTTTAGCCGGTCCTCATATCGACCAGCCCACACCTCAGCACGACGAATCGCTCTCTGATCGCGATCTAGAGCAACAACCCAGCTATCAGGAGATGCGTCTAGGATCGCCCGTGTATGTCCGCCCCCACCTAAAGTACAATCAAGGAACATTCCACCCTTCCCCGCTCGAAGCTGCTCTACCACTTCATGGAGCAAAACGGATATATGTACCGCTTCGCCATTAACATCACTCATAGATCAACATCAGCGAACAGGTCCGGATTCTCCAGCAACGCCTGCTCTGAAGCGGCGAAGATCGCATCCCATACTCGCTTATCCCACATTCGAAACCCGTGTATTGAGGCGGTAAACACCACCTCTCGATCCAACCCCGCGTAAGCCCTCAGGTAAGTTGGAATTAAAATCCTACCGTTCCCATCTATCGCGCACTCAGATGCCCTACTTAGGTAGAAGTTCTCCAACTTCTGCAGCTTGCTGCTAAAGCGGCTCTTCTCACGCAAGCGACCCTCAAAATCCTCCCACTCTCCCAGACTGAAGCCCTCGATGCACCGAGACCCCTCTGAAATATAGTTAGTCAGCACGACCCCGCGTCGTTCCTGATCACCAAGCACCCTTCTAAATTCACTGGGAAGACTTATGCGCCCTTTGTCATCGAGCGAGTGGACGCAATTACCACGAAAAGAAACAAACGGCGGACGGGGTGGTGTTCGAGCAGGAGGCGCAGAACGCTCAGATATTTCCGATTCCTTCTGCCCCTCCTGCTTTTCCATCATCTACCAATCCGCCGTTGTTTTGGGGAATAACAACCAAACAAACAACCGAGAGAACAACCGAGAGATGTGGGTCAACATACCACCATGACCCACTTCATACCACCAGAGTACAGGCCGTGTGGGGTTCAGTCAACGTACTAAAGTGCGGGAAATGATTATTTTTTGTGGGGAATCTGCTGCGGAGGATACGGAGACTGGCTAGCTAATTGTTATTATTGGAAATATCGAAGATTAGGGTCAATCCATAAATAGAGTTTACATGTTTTTTCTCCTAATCCTTCTCTTTATCCTGCACCGGCACCTATCTCCTCTTCTTCCTCCTTCTCCTATCCTTATCCTAATCCTCTACATCGAGGTCGCGGAGGGCCACGGAGATTTATCTTTGCCTATTTCCCCTATCTCTCTGTAGATGAAGAGGAGGAGATAGGTGCAAGTGCAGGATTAGGATAAAGAGGGCGCAAGAGGAGCAGGAGATAGGTGCAGGATAAGGAGAAGGATTACGAGAAAAAACACATAAAGCCTATTACGGATTGACCATCGACCTACTCCACCGTAACACTCTTCGCCAAATTGCGCGGCAGATCTACATCGGTACCATTCATAACAGCCACATGGTAGGCCAGCAGCTGCAGCGGAATATTAAGCAATAACGGACTCAGCTCATTCGAGACAAACGGAACGCGAATAACTGACTCAGCCTGCAAACCCGCCAGGCGGTCATCGGCGGCATCGGTAACCACTATTACTCGCGCTCCTCGTGCCTCGACTTCTTTGAGGTTCGAAAGGGTCTTCTCAAACAAGAGCTTGTCGCGCTGAAGCACAACTACAACCGGCATCTTCTCATCGATTAAAGCGATCGGTCCGTGCTTCATCTCACCCGCCGGGTACCCCTCTGCGTGAATATAAGAGATCTCTTTAAGCTTAAGAGCCCCTTCAAGCGCGATTGGGTAGCAGGTACCCCGCCCCAAAAAGAGGAAATCTCTGGCGGTCGCCACCTTGCGAGCTGCCGCTATAACGTCACCATCTATTTTTAGCGCCTGAGTTATAGCTCCTGCTGTGTTAACAAGTGACTGAAGAACTACCTTCCTCTCTTCAGATGACATCGTCTCACGCTTCTCGGCCAAAAATAGCGCTAGCAACTCAAGGGCTATCAACTGAGTCGAGAAAGCCTTGGTCGACGCCACACTTATCTCTGGGCCAGCATGGGTATACAGAACCATATCAGCGCGCCGACTCATCGAGGCGCCGACTACGTTGCTTACAACTAGGGTCGGCGCCGTTCCTCGCGCGCACTCAATGGCGCCAAGAGTATCAAGCGTCTCTCCAGACTGCGAAACAGCTATTACTAAAGTATTCGAGTCGAGAAGATGTGAGCGATAGCGGAACTCAGAGGCATAATCAACATCGCACGGTATCCGCGCGAAACGCTCTATGAAAAACTTTCCCTCTAAACAGGCGTGCCAAGCGGTACCACACGCTACTAGTACTACGCGTTTTAACTCTGCCGCCTTTCGATCTAGCGCGCCCAATTCAGGCAGAATCACCGACCCACTCTCTACTGAGAAACGACCACGAATAGTGTCGGCTACAGCTTGAGGCTGGTCGAAGATCTCCTTAAGCATAAAGTGCTTAAAACCACCCTTCTGAGCCGTGATCGGATCCCATGAGACACGCTCCTCACGACGTTGAACTGGAGAACCCTTGTTCTCGATGTATATTGAATCCGAGCTAACCTCGGCTAAATCTCCATCTTCAAGGACTATAATCCTTCGGGTGTGCCGCAGAAGCGCCGGTATGTCACTAGCGACAAAATTCTCTCCCTCGCCCCTCCCGATAATAATAGGGGTTGAGTTTTTAGCTACGAAGATCCGGTCCGGGGTCTTTGAATCAATCGCCAAAAAAGCGTAGCTACCCCTAACCGCCGCGCACATACGACGCATAGCTTCTAATGGTTCCGTACCCTGCTCTAAAAGATCATTGAGTAGGTGTGCCGCTACTTCAGTGTCTGTCTCAGACTTAAAAACACACCCCTTCTTTTGAAGATCGGCCCGCAGCTCTAGATAATTCTCGATGATTCCATTGTGAATCAAACTAACTCGCCCAGCCGAATGCGGGTGCGCGTTATTCTCTGTTGGTCGACCGTGAGTTGCCCAGCGCGTATGGCCTATACCCAAGGTGCTGCCAGCGGTGACGGATTCGCCCAGATCTTTAAAAACCTTCTTTAGCTCGGCGAGCTTACCGGTGGCCCGTGTGATTGAAACCTCTCCGTTCCTGTATAAAGCGACTCCCGATGAGTCATAACCGCGGTACTCCAAAGCCTCAAGTCCGCCCAAGATTACTGGCAACGCTTCCTGAGCACCGACATATCCGACAATACCACACATAAAGGAACTCCAATTATTAGCCCCAAGGCTTGCAAACTACACGATGGCACGAGAGAAGACCTTGCGATTTCAAGTAAATAGCAACCGTTAGTGTACTCAACAGAACGCAAAGTGTCACGACCTACATCACACCCTCGCAATCACCGTGCTTTATTACTGACGCAATGGCATTAAGCTTGCTTCTACTTGCTCAAGATAGTCGCAGTAAGCCCATGAAGGCACAAGGATGACCGCCATGAAAATAAGCTCAAAATTAAAGGTTGCGGCCCGCAAGGAACCTACTCAAGAGGCTCTAAGCGTTCGAAATCAGCGAAGAAAACCGTCCCGGAGCACTACTCCGACAACTGAGTTCGGCAGGACGCTAAGAGACCTTCTTGGGAACGGGTTTAAACCTAATGAGGTAAACGAAGAGGAACTTTTTGCCGCTACAACCCATCAACTAATCAAAAATAGGTTCGGAGACTCAATAGCCAGGGATTTTAAGTCTGCCTTTAAGCTTAACATGGCAGACAAGCCACCAACTGAGAAATTCGCGTCTGCTGAAAGAGCAACCAAAGAGTCTCTTAAGTTTTTCGTTGATTCAACCCTGATGACCAGAGAGGAAGCAAAGCAGATTCGGGACCTAGCTTTCGCCTCAGCTCAGCTAGACGAAAACATAGACGTCGCGTGGGATTCATTAGGAGACACAAAAGCCACGACTTCATTCATCAACGGAGAGAAACTTGTTCAAGGACGCCTGGAGGCATCCGGGAACGCCCCCGTTACCGCTAGCTCGCGCACAAAAGTTTCGGCACTAAACTACGGCGACACCGGCGGAGGCGCAGCAAGAAGATCGAGAGGCGGTGGGATGAAGAGATCCGCCTAACCGCACTCTACGCCCCGTTGCGACATAAAAACTCATGCAAGCGAGGCTTTGAACCTAAAAATGGCAGTTGCGCGTCAGGTAACACGGATCATCCTGAATAGCTTCGGCGACTGATATCTCTCTCCGGATGGACCTGCTTAAAGATCTCTCTCCGGTTGCATTCGTAATTTTTGCCTTAACCCTATTCAATTCAACAAGCCAGCCAATTGCATCAGGGAAAGCTCTCTCTCAAACTGCAACTAACATCAGCACAAGCCGAGAGTTACCTATAATACCCGGGCTATCTGGATTCGGAGTCGATACACAAGCCGGAAGTGGTCGGCACTTAAAAAAACCACGAACTAGAATCTTTCGAATTCGAAGCCTATCGGACTCTGGTCCAGGTTCTCTGAGGGAATGCATCAACGCCAAGGAACCCCGCACCTGTATCTTTGAGGTCTCGGGCGAGATTAAGATTAAATCTCTCCTCAAAATAAAGAATCCTTACATAACAATCGCCGGCCAAACGGCACCTGCTCCGGGTATTACTATTACTCAAGGTGGATTTAGCGTTGAGACTCACGATGTTCTGATTCAGCACTTGGCGGTCCGTCCAGGTGATAATCTAAAAGGCGTTGAACCAAGATTTAGGGATGGAATATCAATAGGCGCCGCGCCACCTAAGTCGGCATACAACGTTGTAGTAGATCACCTCTCTTTGACATGGGCAGTCGATGAGAATATCTCCACCGCCTATCCAGGGACCCACGATGTAACGATCTCGAACTGTCTGATCGCCGAAGGTCTGTATAACTCGATTCACCCAAAGGGACCTCACAGCAAGGGGGTCATGATTGGCGACTTTTCAAAGAGAATCACGCTACGCAGGAATCTGATCGCCTCAAATGAGGAGCGCAATCCATACATCAAACCGGGCGCTTCTGTGGAGATGATCAACAATACCGTTTACGGATGGGGAGGTCGTGGAGCTTGGTCTCTATGCAACATATCTAACAATGATGGCAGTGCCGACCCCGTACTACTTTCCTTTATCGGCAACTCTTATATTCCAGGCCCGTGGAGCTTTATGGCACCTCCGGTGTATGCGAGCACGCTAGCCATATCAAGCCGCGTATACATTGAAGATAGTGCCCTAATTGGCGGCCCAAACCGAGATCTGCCGTGGTCGCTAACCAAACTCGATGAAGAGACCTTTAGGTCCGAATATCCACCAATTAGCTCAGGGGTCTTAAACAATCTTCCAAGCGACATAGCGTATTCGAAACTTATCTCAACAGTTGGTAGCCGGCCGGGCAATCGCTCTCCTATTGATCAACGGATTATATCTGATGTTATCAACCGTACCGGTGGGCTAAAAGATCGCGTGACTGATAGTATGAGAGACGGAGCACCGGCGCCCTCCGCCAATAGAAAGAGGCGCTTAAAGTTACCACGAAACCCGATGGCGGACCGGAATCATGATGGATACACCGACCTAGAGAACTGGCTACACCGTTTGTCCTATCGACCTAGGCGAGTGTCTCTGTACCATTCGCAGAATTTGGACATCCCATCCTTAAACGACGTCTTGGGGTCGTAACCTAAAAGTCTTCTTGATTTTGATATGTCAGCGTTCGTGATCGCGACATCTCCAGGCTGCTCTGGAAGTTGCTCGATGATAAGCTCCCTTCCGGTAACATCTCGAATTATATCTAGCGCCTCATTTAGTGAAACGGTCGCTGAATTACCAAGATTAAAGATCTCGTAGCCAAATTTACGATCGATCGCGTTGACGAATCCCGCGACAAAATCATCGATGTATGTGTAGTCTCGGCGAGTTGTTCCATCACCAAACTTTCGGATCTTTTTTCCATTTAAGGCCCATTCAATAAATAACCACGGAGCCATATCAGGGCGTCCCCTAGCTCCGTAAACGGTAAAAGGGCGCACTATATTAATATTGAGTCCATAAAGAGAATGATAGGTGTAGCTCAAAACCTCAGTGGCTTTCTTTGTCGCCGCATAAGGCGATATCGGTCGATCTGTCGCTGAATCATCCTCACGAAAAGGTATCGCTTTTGAGTTTCCGTAAACCGACGAGGATGAAGTAACAACTAAATTCTCGAGCCCCTTACCCACAGCACCCTGTAGGAGATTCAAGGTAGCCTCGATATTGGCGCGTTGATACAAGCCAGGGTCTACTATAGACGGGCGCACCCCAGCCCTAGCGGCTAGATGCGCTAGATGGGTAAAACGCTCTTTCTCAAAAAGCGAATCCACGAGCGACTTATCAGTGAGCTCCCCCTCAACGAAGGAAAAACCAGGATAGCGCTTGAGGATCTCTAAATTCTCGCGCTTAAAATTAACTGGGTAATAATCGTTTACGTTATCGACACCCACAACTTGGTCGCCACGCTGAAGCAGCACTTCAGCCACATGCGACCCGATAAATCCCGCCGCGCCCGTTACTAATACCTTCTTCATACTCTCGAATAAATAACTTAACTTATGGCGGCTATCTTGCGGCTTCCGGGGTGAATAATCAACCTTATTAATTATGCCATGAGAGGGATCCTTAGTCTTCTTAGGCCGTCTAATGACGGCTGTTATCTCACACACGACCGATCTTGAGTCATTATCGCTGCTCTATAAAAACACGAGCTTGCAGCTATGAGATACATCATTATCACCGCCGTTATAATTATATGCACGGGATGCCTACGATATACCCCCTCACATAGAGAGCTTGGGTCTACCGAGAATGACCCAAAGGGCACCCCAAACTTAGTTGATGGGATTGATGCTTTTAACGGCTACGAGGCAAACCTATCGCAAAGAGTTTCGACACTGATAGACGAACGTAAAAACCTGCTGGCAAGTACAGGAACACAAGGGGGATACCCGCTAGGAACCGGAGATGTTCTGGACGTATCTGTATTTGGTTTTAACAACCTAACAGCCAACACCGCCGTAGCTTCGGATGGCGCGGTGATCCTGCCGTTAGTTGGTCGGGTTGATGTTGGAGGTCTACCTCTTGAGGATGCTCAAACAGCTATATCCAAACGCTACTCTCGTTTTATCAGATCACCACAGGTTCTAGTCTCGCTTAAAACATTTTCGACGAGCCGAGTCTCTGTCATAGGAGAGGTTAATAAACCAGGAACATATCCGCTTACCCGTCGGGGCGTCCTATTAACTGAAGTCTTAAGTGAAGCTGGAGGACGCTCTCCAGCCGCTGGCACTCGAATCATCCTACTACCTGCTCCGAGGATTAAAGAGGCGATTCCAGTTAAAAATTCAGGAACTCCGACGCTATCCCTAGTTAGCTCGCGTTCTGACGACAACGGTAGTGGCATTGAGATAGACCTAGAGGACCTGATCGGCACGATCGACAAGCGCCCGTTAATGATACCTCTCGCCCCTGGAGACACTATCATAGTTCCGGAGGCCGGGACGTACGAGGTTGACGGTGAGGTCACAACACCAGGCTCATTTAAGTTAACCGGCAGAACTTCTGTAATCGGAGCAATCGCCGCGGCCAAAGGTTTTACGTACTCAGCCGATGTTAACAACGTCGAGGTAATTCGTGATGTTGGTGCCGGAAGAAAAGCATTAATCGCCCTAGACCTTGAAGAGGTTGGCTTGCGCGGCGGCCCAGACATAAGACTGCGAAACGGAGATCTCGTCCGAGTGCCTAGCCATTCGGGAAGATTCTTCAAGCGTCAGATTGTTGAGACGATCAACGGGATCTTCAACGGGTTCGGTGTAAACAAGAGAGTTAACTAGATTACAGTATGTCCAACGACCAATCCCTATATCAATTGACTCCTGTATCCCATGACGGAGAGCTAAGCACTTACATCTCCGTGCCCCACATGGAGAGCGGGATGCGACACGAAGCTTCACGGGAAACGGATCTCTCACACCTGTTGTCTCTGTTTAAAAAGCGCTCAAAGTTAATAGCCGCTCACTGTGGCTGCGCTGCCTTAATGGCTCTCGCCTATTGTTACCTAACACCGGCCTCGTACACAGCGGACACGACTATTGAATTACGCGGCCACGCGCCGATTTTGGCCTCTATTCAGAGCGAGAATCTTTTCGGAACTGATTCCAGAAAAATTGAATACCTAAAAACAACTGTCGCGAAACTTAAGCTTGCTGGACTAGCAGACGCCGCTCTGGGCCGAAACGGTCTAGACAGAGATCTTGGCAAATATTGGCGCGCTAAAGCCGGCGTTAAGAGGAGATTCACCGCGCTAATTCATAGGCTCGTCCCCGCCATATCAAGCGCTGAGAGTGAGGCCCCAATTCGAGGCACTGGATTCTTTATGCACTCGCCCAATGAGATTAGCAGCTATCTCTCTCTAATCGATATAGATCCGGTCCATGAAACAAACCTAGTACACATAAAGGCTACAACCACGGATCGGGCCCTTTCACAGAAAATCGCAAATCTCCATGCCACTGAGTTCATCGAGCATTTAAAACGGGAACGCCAGGGGGCGATTCAGGCTAACGTAGATCTATTAAGGGCACAAAGTGATGCTCTAAGGGAACGTGTGACAAAAGCTGAAGATCAATTGGGTGCTTATGCATCAGCTAATAAATTGCTTTTAGTCAAGAATAACGATGGCGCTGGATTAAATCACCGGCATATCGAGTCACTGGCTCAGATGCTGGCCGATGCGACAGGTCGCCGAATCAAATCAGAAAGCGCTCTAAACCAAGCTCGCAAACAGCGTGACGATGAAGGTACGTTCTTTGATGGTGAGATTACGCAGCAGCTACGCGCTAATCTGAAGCAATCAGAGACGGAATACGCTAGCTTAGGAAGCCAGGTAACATCCGCCTATCCCACGATGCGAGAGCTTCAAGCGAAGATATCAGCGCTTAGAAAAGCTATCCGAGACGAACGGAAACAGGGCATTCAATCTTTAGAGGCGCAATTTAGCGCTGATAGCGGCGCCGAGAACTCTCTTAGAGAGCAGATAGAGACCGAAAAGGCGAAAGCGCAAGAAGTTGCGAAGAAGCTTATTCAGTATGATGTTCTAAGCAGAGAAGCATCCTCACTTAGAGAGCTTTATCAAGCTGTTTTAAAGCAGGCTAAAGAGATCGAGATGAGCGCGTCAGTGACTACCTCGAATGTATTTGTGGCTGACTATGCGACTCTTCCGACCTCACCTAGCGCTCCAAAGACAAATATCATCGTGATTTTGGCAGCGATCGTCGGGCTAAGCGCTGGAATACTAATGTCCTACATACTCGAGTCTCTTGACGATACTATCGTCACGGCACAAGAGCTCCGGCAGATGGCCAATCTACCTTTGTTGGGATCAGTACCAGACTTTGATGGCCAAGATAAAAGCCCGTCAAAGGTACCAGCAAGAATTGAACATTCCGCCGACTCAAACGAACAGGAGAGTGGTGAAACATCACCAGAACGCCTCCTCTTAAGCGAAAGCGCACCCGCTGAAAGCAGCGCACTAGTTACTATATCCGCCCCTCACACAGCTATATCAGAAGCTCTCAGGAGCATTCGCGCGAACGTACTACTTTCATCCGCCGACTATCCACCGCGAGTGATCATGATTGCAAGCTCGATTCAGGGCGAGGGTAAGACCACTCTACTTTCAAACCTCGCCGTTACACTAGCGCAGGCCAATCACAAAACCCTGATGATCGACGCCGATCTAAGGATGTGTGGGCTGAGCAATCTGTTCCTTGGGCAGCAAGAGGACCGTCGTGGATTGAGCGACCTATTGACGTCTCGATTGCCCCTGGAGAGTGTGATTTATCCAACTGGAGTATCTGGACTTGATCTTTTGCCAGTCGGAGCCCCTGCCCCTAATCCGGCGGAGCTAGTTGGTTCCGAGAGCATGAAGCGGCTCCTTTCCGGACTAAAAGACCGGTATGACTTCATCTTGGTAGATACCCCACCTATTATGGCCGTAGCTGATGCTCTTCTAATATCCCGTGCCGTAGACAGTGTGATTCTAGTAGCTCGCGGTGGTTTTACTCCACGACACACAGTTCGCGAAGCTCGTGAAAAGCTGACCCGTGTTCGAGCAAGGATCATAGGAACCGTGCTTAATGGAGCGACAAAAGGTGATTCCGCGAGCGATATTATGGCTTATGGGTCTAATTATCCGAGGAACGGTTAAGGAGGAGCGGCAAAACCTCGCTTACGCGATGTTTTGTTAGAAACGGCGCGTTCGCGCCGTTACCGAGCAAAGACTCGCGTAAGCGAGGATTTGCCTCGTTTCCCTTACCCCTCCCCCAACGCCCCAATATAAGCATCCAATACGGCCCTCTCATCAAAGCGGCGCTCTGCTAGCTCTCGACTCCTCTGCCCCATTAAGAGGAGCTCATCTGCCTTTTTTGTAGCCATCGTCTCAAAAGCAGCAAGCAGAGACTTTGTATCATTTGGCTTAACAAGGAATCCATTTATTCCCTGCTCTACTGTCTCGCGGCACCCTTTCCAATCGGTCGTGATGACGGGCTTACCACACGCTAGTGCCTCTAGCAGTGAACGAGGTATTCCCTCGTTGTAGGTCGAAGGTAACACCACGACATCGCTCTTTTTAATAATCGGCAGAGGGTCGTCCGTTGATTGAAGATACCTAATAACTCCTTCTGCGTGAGCTCTATTTACGCGCTCCAGTAGCTCAAGCGACTCAACTCGCTGCGGGTCAGGCGCACCCATAACCCAAAATGCCACCTGTTCGCCGAAACGCTGCCGCGCCTCCCTAGCCGCATCTATGAAATGATCAAACCCCTTCTTAGGTAGTAGCCTGCCAAACATAAGAAAAGCGCGAGATGAACCAGGAGCTCTAGGGTCAGGAGTAAAACGAGCGAGATCCACTCCCGAACCTGGAATAACTCGCGATCGCGTTCCTGCTACTGCGCCGTTCTTGACGAGCAGATCTTTATCTTCCTCATTCTGAAAAAACACAACATTAGTTTTCCCCAGAGCTACCCTATAAAGCAGCTCAACGCCTCGCCTAAGTCTTGAGCTAGCATCGAAGAGTTCTCCTAATCCTGATACGTTCGCTATGTGTTTAAAATCCATAAAGCGACGGCATAGCCCAGCGTAGAGATTGCACTTAACTGTAAACGACAGAACCGCATGAGGCCGTGCTGTTTTTAGCGCACGATTTATCGATCTTAAGGTCCATGCCTCACTGACCGGAGAGCGTCCTGTTCCATCAATCGTGATCGGCAAGAAGGAAACTCCCATCTGTTTAACTCGATCAGTGTACCGATCAACAGGCGCTACTACAGTTACTTCATGTCCCAAGGATCGCAACGATGAAATTAAATTACGTCTTAGAAGAAAAACGTACCAACTAGAATTGTAAAGAATGACTATACGCATAATTAAAAACCGGAAGTTCTAATATCATCTTCGCACTCTGTCCCGCTGTGATCTGCGCTACAGCGGACGGTAGTATTTATTTTTTTAGAGGTGTGAAATGAGATCGTCACGAGCTATGAACCAGGAGATTGGAGCAGCTTTCAAAAGCCTCTCCGGGCTATTAAAGAGAGGAATCGACATCCTTGCGTCAGCTGCACTAATTCTAATTCTTACTCCGGTGATGATACTAGTCGCGGCGGCCATAAAACTGACATCGCCTGGACCTGTATTGTATAGTCAGACCAGACTCACACAGGGAGGGCGTAAGTTTACACTCTGGAAGTTCCGCTCAATGTGCTTAAACGCCGAAACAGACGGAGCGGCTACGTTGGCGTCTAAAACTGATAATCGCGTCACACCAATCGGACGTTTTTTGCGCCGCACGAGACTAGATGAGCTGCCACAGCTCTTTAATGTTCTTCGTGGAGATATGTCTCTTATTGGGCCACGACCAGAACGGCCTGAGATAGCCGCGCGCCTATCAGGTTCCATCCCACGCTTTCATCAGAGGCTCCAAGCTAAAGCTGGGCTAACTGGTTTAGCGCAGGTCATTCAGGGATATCCTGACGGGGTGTTAGGATACCGCCGCAAACTAGGATTAGATCTCATCTACATCCGCGAGTGGAGTCTCTTGCTCGACCTCTGGATAGCTCTTAAAACTATCTCTGTAGTACTTTCAGGCTCGGGTGCGCGCTAGAGCGATGCTCTGTCGCGCTTTCCTTATACGTGCCAAAGCTCCGTAAGGAAGAAACATCGCGGCTAGTGATAAGCTAAACATCCATGAGAGCACCGCCGCGAAGCTGGCAGCTATTAGAACAATTAGTGGCGAAGAGCTGAACTCTTTTAGCGGGCCAATGGCGAACGCAAGGCCAGCGGCGACCCAAAGGCTACTCCAAACTCCAAGCGCGTGCGCCAAAATTATCTTCCCTAACTTGAGTTCTAACAGTCTTGAACTAAGTCTAGTCATCGAGATGTAATTTAGCGCGACCGCGGCAACCACTCCGAATGCAACACCACCTATCTCAGCATACTTAGCGCCAAAATACGCCCCACCTATAACCAAAGTCGCGTACAACGCCTGCCTACCAGCGTAATCATAAACCGCCCCTAAGGACCGGACGACTGTATCACTACATTTATAGGCGGTTCGAAAGAAGACGCCAAACGACAGGACGCTCACTACTGGCACGACACTTAGCCAGCGAGACCCAAATCCCACAAGCACGATCTCATTAGCCAAGGCGAACATCACCACCCCTGCTGGCAGCGCTATCGCTGTAATCACCTCAAGGGCAATTAGGAACTCATCTCCCAGCTCCTTCTTGTTGCTCTGCTTTCTAGCCATCGCTGGAAACATAACTCGCTCGAACACCTGACCGAAGTACATCGCTGGCAGGGTCATTAGCTGATAAGCGCGGTTGTACATTCCAAGCGCCTCGGTCCCGAGAAGCCTTCCCACTACGAAGTTATCTCCTTGCAGGGAGAAAAAATTTAAGAGTCTTCCAAGACTAAATCCAAAAGCGAGCTTTGTTAGCTTAAGCGCCTCCACTGTCGACCATACACCTGACAAACACGGAGGGGCCGCTCTTTGAATAATGACTAACCTAATTATCTTTAAAGATAGCTGCGCAATGACTAATGACCAGACGCCCCAACCTAGGAAAGCCATAGACGGACAGATCACAATCATCGATATCAGATAGGCTATGTTGTCAGCCATCATAATCTCTTTGCACCGTAGATTTCGTTGTAGAAGTGCCTCAGGAATGGCGATTAGCGACTCGATCAAACAACCAACACTAAGTGTAATGACCACCAGCGCTAACTCGCGCTCGCCAAAAAATGAGGCTAGCGCCCCTGAGCTAAGAGCCAGAGCAAGCATCGAAAGGATACCGAAAGCAACGCTAGTACGCGCAGCTGTTGTTACTATGCTCTTAGTTGCTTCCTTGACTTGTACAATCGCGGGACCGAAGCCCCCCTGTCCGATCCGCTCCACAAAATTTGTACAGATCAGAGCGAACCCAAGTAGACCGAAATCTCGCGGAGTAAGTATCCGCGCAAGGACCATCAGAGCAACTAGTTTAAGTAGCCCCTGCAAAGCTACTGAGATGTAGGTCCACTGGAATCCTCTAAGGATCCGCTTTCCATCGGGCTCGGGTATGTGCGTCATAAAGTCCCAAATGCACCGAACTTACCCTTAACACCGTTCAGTCCGATATGCGCTAGCGCATTGGAATCCAGGCTAAAATGAAGAGATTATCGCGGAAACTCATAAATGGCAGTTCATGCACTCAATACTCTCAAGATCACCTACTAGTTCACTTAGATCGCTTTTTCTTTTTAGCTATACCTCCGCTCTACTTATCCTATTCTTGTCTGTCGCCGACCAAGCTCTTGGCCACGCTGGAAAACTACCAACCGGAGCCACTATCCTATGCCTTGTATCGTTGACTCCATTTATATTTCTATTAACGCTTAAACACCTGCGCCATAGCTACGTTCAAGGTCCAATCACTGTTCTTCAGCAGAATGCGGCGGTTCTGATTCCATTTTCATTGGTGGCACTATCCGCACTGACACTCTCGGCTTTACCTGGGGCATTCTGGAGTGAAGGTGCTAAATGGATACTGCTGATTCCTTACGGGTTATGTATTACCGCATCCGCCACGATCATGGGGCGCTTTAGCACGACCTCTAGCGCCGTGAAGATATCGGCTTTGGGCAGCCTTCTTCTCCTTGCTTCTTCGGTCTGGTACGACACGCTCTATCCAGGGACCTTTGCTCCAATAACCAATCGCCCCGCGGGATTCTCAGGTAACGCGAACTTCTCAAGCCTTGTCGCGGTGGTTGTGTGTGCTGGAGCTATCGATCTAGGAGCGCCAAAAGGTCGCCTCACATCAAAGACCAATCACACTAGCGTGGTGTTCAACTTAATCCTGCTTCTCTTAACTTTCTCTATCGTCTGCATGACCATGTCGCGTAGCGGACTGGTCGTATTCCTGGTCCTATTAGGAATAGCTATCTATTACAGATTCTTTAAGTCCGGATTATCCCGCTCCCGAATCGCCTCGGAGATAGTGATTATATGCCTAGCAGCGGTGATAGCTCTTGGATTCGCTGTCACGTTCGCTCAATTAAGCTCTAGCACACAGGGAAAGTCCCGTCTTGTGCGACTACTAAACAACCAGCAGGTTGACGACGGCTCCGCTGGAACTCGCTTAGACGCCGTAGTTGAGGGGATCGAACTTATTGAGGAGGCCCCCTTACTCGGTCACGGAACTGGCTTCTCACGAACGATGTCTGAGCTGCCTCACAATATCTATCTACAGCAGTGGATAAACAACGGAGCAATAGGATTAATAACCTACCTAGGTTTTCTCATCTGCTCGATAGTAACTTTTGCGAAACGAGGCTGCCGCAACGGAGTAGCTCTGATAATTGTAGCCGCCGTTGGCGGGCTTTTTAGTCATAATATCCTAGACCAGAGACCGTTTCTGCTGATGCTTGGGGTGTTGTTGGGGGGCAGGAATACAAGTTGACTATAGTCACATACTCTGACTATACTGAAAGAAGAATGGAAAAAATTAACGTCTCTGAGTTCAAAGCTATCTGTTTGCGTCTTCTTGAGAGAGTAAAGACCACTGGTGAGCCGATCGAGATCCTAAAAAACGGAAAGCCATTGGCGGTTGTTTATCCAGCAGATTCCAAGCGTTCGAAGAGTTCATATGGCGCTTTAAAAGACACCCTCTCCGGGAAAGTCGGGGACCTCGTCTCCCCTCTTACCGATAACGATTGGGAGGCTCTCATAAAGTGAGGATCCTGCTCGATACCCACATTTGGCTCTGGTACCTGCTTGGTGACAAGCGCTTAAACAAGAAGCAAAAAGCCGGGCTAGACAATCCTGATAACGAGCTATTCCTTAGTCCGGTTTCAATCTGGGAGGCCCACTTACTGATAGAGCGCGGCAGATTAGCGGTAAAGGGAACTCCCGCCTCTTGGATTAAATCAGCGCTCTCCGAATTTTCGCTTAAGGAGGCCCCGCTAACCTTTCCGATCGCGCTCAGGTCGCGAAGACTTAACTTTGATCACGGCGATCCAGCTGATCGCTTCTTAGTGGCTACGGCTCTTGAGAACAAACTTGTATTAGCTACCGCTGACGAGACACTAAGAAAAACTGGCGCCGTTGATTTATTGTGAGCCGGTAAAGATTAACGATACTTTTCTGCCTAACCTAGCTAAGGAGGCGAGGCAAAACCTCCATCAATTGCCGGGGATTTTAGCTCTGCTTGTTTTTCATTTTCTACCAACATTTTCTTCTCTGCTACCTCACCCTATTATGCTAAGATTTAGGAAATGTCATGAAAACTCTAATTAACAAGCCTCATCCACAAAGCACCTCTCAAACTATCCTCTCTACCCTTGGCCTGCCGGCGCACTATAATTTCTGGACAGATGACGGCGCGCAGGAGGAGGTTGTTACACCGGATTTATTACTCACCCTGCGAAATGGAGTTGAGGCATACGAGGGCGAAGCAGCAGCAAAAGCTTTCGATTCGATGCTCACTGATTTAGGGGTGGCGAATCTTCGCACTATACGAGATGGCCTCTTTGCGCTCGAACAAAGCTCTTGGGAGTATCGGGCGGATGGTGATCATTGGTCATTATCACACTACGAGGACGAGTTGCCTCTCGCTAACTTTTCTCACTCCCCCAATATTAATTTGGGAGTTATGTTAAGGCACCAACAGGATCATGAGCTCACCGTCTCTGTAGTTCAGCGGTATCTTAAATTAGCGAATGCTCAGCATGAGAGACCTACAGCTAGCAACTGGACGAGCCTGTCAGCCCAGCTTTCTATGCCTGCCCCTCCAGAAATTAGCTAGTTTAAACCTCAGCTTGGCTCCCGCGAAGGACAAACTATCTAGTGCGATATAGTAACTATGAGTAGCTTTTAGAAGCCCTTGCAAGAGTATACAGATCAAGGCGATAAATATTACTTAGTTTTCTAGTCAATGATACCCTGAGGCCATGAGCACTTATGGACCAACGGCAAATAATCATCGTCATACTGACCATGAGGACCCTCGCCATCGTCCTCAGATTATTAAACGCACGCCGCTGCTTACTCGTATTGACAGATCAGAGGAGACTCAAGTTCTCCGTAACACGGAATTTCATGGACTTGGCTGTGATGGTCGTGTTCTCAACCCGGAGTTTCTATTCAAGACGGGAATGGGGCCAAGTTACCGAATAGAGCTTGGAGGTCGCCGTATCTATTTTGCCTCTCAGGTGTATCCGTTTGAGAGTCGTCAAGCCATCATCGCTTTTGTTGAGGACAAGAGCCCAAATAATCATTCTAGATTTGTCGCCAGAACTTTTTATCGCAGCAATTCCCAAGGTGGTAGCTGGCGATACTTACCATCGACTTCTAGACTACACAAACGTACCGGATGGTTCTCAAAGGGCTATGATCAAAACAGTCTCTCCCTACCAGCGGAGCTATTCGCGGCGATTAGTGAGATAAAGATCAATTCCGGCCCCGCTTTAAGCATCTCGGAGAGTGACCGCTTACTCCTTTTTTCTGGAACTAACAGGCCCGCGTATATCGAGAGTACAACAGATATTAATTACGGCCTTACATATTATGCCGAGATGTCAAAAAAAGCGGTTGAACTCGATCGGCCGCTTATAGGCTCTCTGTCGAAGGAAGGCTTCAATCTGGGGACCAAAAACACGAATATCCTTCCAAACCTCACTAAGTGTACAGCAGCTTTCCCGGTTGAATATCCACTTTTTAATGATTTAATCCCGGAATACTTCGTCTATCGCAAGGCTGGAGATCTGCCTGAGCAGTCGCAGCTCTATCGACGTGGGGAATTAAAGCGGGTTTCCGATAATGAGCTGGATTTCTCTCTAACTAATGACGTGAAGCTATCTTTCTCGACGCGGGTCAACGGCACGTTTTCTGTTTCTTCGATCTCTCAAAGTCGACGAACGCTCTTCCAAGCAAGCAGATCCCTAAGATCAATGAATACGGCCGACAAATGGCAAGCTTTCGACGGCATAACCATTCGTTTTGATCAACAAAACAGAATAGCTGGCATTAAGCTATTAAATAATGATGAGTATGAATTCATGTACTCTGTCGTTAATGTTCGCCGATTCTCATCCTTAGGACCTATTAATGAGCAAGGAGATAAACTCGAATATCTGATCCACTCTGACTCCTCGGATAACCTTGTCATGTTTGGCTCGGTAACTATCCCCTCAGAGTTGACCTCTCTAGGTTTGTACTCAAAGTGGGTAAAGAGCAATTATCTTCTTGTGCCGTGGTGGGAGTATCGGGGAACCATACCGAATAAAGAAGTCTCTAACAGAACCCAAAACGGAAACTATGAGTACGTGTCTCAGGATTATCACTACAAAATACCTTTTTTCGGCGAAGTAGCGCGGAAAATTAAACAATCTCACAGCCGGCTTGATCGCATTTTTGTTGAGAAAGCATAGGGACAGCCGGATGTTTTAAGCTGGGAAGGGGCTAGAGTTTTTTCACCTGTAGAGGAGCTACTCAGCATAAATGACAGCCAGCGCACCTATGGTTGTGTACGCGTACGTAGGGAGTTGCGAGATCAGGGAATTAGCTCTGGCATAAAGCGAGTTGGGGACTTAGTGCTTAATCGTGACTTTACAGCTACAGCTCCAAACCGGATGTGGATGGGTGATATTACCTACATCTGGACGATGGAGGGCTGGTTGTACTTAGCGGTTGTAATTGACCTGTTTAGCCGTCGGTTTCGGGCTGGTTACTTAGCTCACAGATGACTACCGAGCTTGTGTGCAATGCGCTTAAGATGGCGGTTACCACGCGAGGCCTTGTAGCCGACACCTTGTGCCATTTTGACCGAGGGAGCCAATATCTTTCAAACTGAATATAAACCTACTTTTCAGCCTCAGCTTGAAGACGTGTAATCATTCGTTCTAATTTCTTGGCATCGCCATCTTCGGAATTTTTGGCTCTTTGTTCTAATGCCTTGATAACTTCACTTGAGGGGATTTCACCTCGCTCTTTATAACACTTGCTAAGTTCACTAATGAAGAAAGTTAGGTATGAGAGTGATGTTTCTTCGCTTTTGACGATCTCCTCTAACTCTGGCTTTATTTCAGCTAGTACGGAATCGTTGATTAATTGAACGTAGTTAGCAAACGCACCTTCTCCATAAAAATCGTCTAGACCTAAAGAGCCACCTAAATAAGCCTTGAGATGCGCCAGTTGCTCCCGCGCTCTCACCACCGTCGCGCGCATAACTTCGACCTCGATCTCATTCAGTACTTTCTCTGCCTTCCGTAAATCTCTCATGGGTTCTTCGAGATTGATGGTTTCTTTTGGCGGCAATATGACGATTATGCTGCGTTCCGAATTCTCATTTAAAATATTGATGCCGTGAGTCGCACCAAAGACTACGACGCTACCACTAGGCAGGCCCATTATGAATCGCTCACGAGCTTCACTACTCTGCAAATTTTCAGCCGATGCCCGGTCCGAACTTAGAATGTCTCCTAAAGTCTTTATGAAAGATTTAAGCGTTTGATATTTCTCGCCCGATAACGCTGGTGTGTCAGTACCATCTCCAAAAATGACTCTTGTGACCCCGCCCTGACTATTAACGGCGACCGATACCGGGCGGCTGGCAGAATGCTCTAAGAGTAGATCATATGAAGAAAACGCGCCTTTTCGACCGAGATGGTTATAATCACCCAGAGCTTCGCGAATAGCACCAACTGCACGCGGATCTTCGGCGCCGAGAAATCGAGGACTATCACTATTTCGGTACTTCTCAAACAGTAGCCGCGTAGGATCCCAGTCGGCTGTTATCTCATTTGTCTTCCAAAAATCCTCGTTGCTTTGACCTTGGCGAAGCACTGCTCCCTCGAGAAATATCTTATCGATATTATGTTTAGTGGCGGTTTCGACTAATTGAACTAGCTGCCGTGAATATTTTTCATATTCAGGCAAAAAAACAGCTCGGTCTACATGATGAATTTGTCCAAGGAAAAAAATTGGATTTATCCACTCTCCCTCACGACGATTTGGTGGATGAGACACTCGAGCTGTTAGCCCCAATTCAGTTGCGTGCTCAACAATCGCCCGTGCAGCAGAGTCATACTCTTGGGCGGTTAGTTGTTTTTCGGCTGAATCCTTTTCGTCGGTGGCAGTAGGTGGGGTGCCTCTATCGGATTCCTGCCCTTGAATCATTGATGGGGCAGAGAGAAGGCTAAGTGCCCCCAGTGCGAATGTTTTAAAAAAATCGCTGGAGGCTTTGGGCATAAATACTTCCACGTCAAAAATGTTATAGTCGTCGCTTTAAGGAGCTTTCGATCGTAAGACGCACAATTATTCCGATGGGTGTCCCGAGCAGTATTCTACACGCTACTTAAAAAAGTTATAAACCGCCTTACCTACGTCATAGCAAAATGAGCCAATCCGTTTTGAGATTTCGCGCTGCGAGAGCGCCTCCCTAGCAGCCAGGCCGAGATAACTCCTATCCGTCTGTGCAATTTCTTTAAGATGCGTCTCAACCGCAAGCGACGTGGATTTATCAAGAACTCTTGCGCGCAGGACTTCGCCTAGTATCGCTATGGCCGCATACTTAACCTGATCTGAAATGACAGCCGTTTTATTTGGACGCATATCCCTGTTCTCGATTAACTCAAGAGCGGTAGCTACTACTCCCCTAGGATCCTTGTTGATGGCATGGGCAAGAGTGCCGACAAGCTTCACTTGTTGCTCCCGCTCAAGTGAGCTACTTTTGGCTACCATCTTGATACTCTCAAAGGAAGCTGCGCCCCATTTAGTCCACGCAGCAGAGCCAGGGGAAGACAACACTTCAGTCAGTCCGTATGCGGCATTCGCTATCGAGCCCTTCAGATCTGTATCTTCTCGCGCAACCATTGTTGCCAGAGATAATGGAGAACCACCTTCATTTACTTTCTTTAAGAAGGCAGCCATAAGCTCTCCTGAGAGTTCACTTTTCTCCAGTATCTGAGGAAAGCGTCTAAGATCTGCATTAGCTAAGAACTCTATAGCTAATGCCTTAACACGATGGTCGGTATTTAGACTGCTGTGAATGCTCATCAACAGCTCAGCTCTTTGTTCTGCTGTATGAAAGCTGCCATAAGATAAAGATCGAGCCGCATTTGAAGACTGCTCAAGGTCAGCTGGTGTTTGCACAGGCAATCGAGCAATAGTCCCGGCGAGCATAAGAGCGTCAGATGGGTCAATTTTAGTTAGTTTCTGGTGGAGAGACACCGCAAGCTCTCGAGGGAGCTGGTCCGCTTTAGCCATGTATCTTACAAGTTGGGGGGCGGAGTCGTGATCGGAAGCCAGCAATTTGTAAGAGATTGCACGACAGCCAAAGATCTCGCTCGCTGCCTTCTCATTCTTATCGGCAGAAGAGGCTAATATATTCAGAGCTGCGGCACCCATCAGCTTGAAGTTTTTTTTATCCGATTCCGCGAGAGTTTCATGAGAACGAGATAGCCACGATTTAGCAAGATCTCCTAGTTCTTGAAATTTATTGTCTTTTGCAAGTCGCCACATGGCTTCTATCGCCTTTTCAGGCTCAATAGAGCCACGGAGAGCTTGAGCATAATCGTCATTTTTTTGATGCCTAGAATTTGCCAGCAAACTAACCATATGTTGTCCTCCTCTAACCTATGCGCCTCATCTCACGAAGCACTCCTTAACCTTATGATGACTTACCAGCAAGGTGTGACTTAACGTGGCGCCCCTGTAGTGATTCAAATTAAATGTTACCAAAGGGAAGCTGTTTGATGAATCGATGACTCAAAACTCATCTTACCGAACCTAAATAAGGGGTTGAAAACATGCGCGAAATAGAATGTCGCTGACACCTTAATCAAAACGCGATTACTATTTTTGTATTTTCTCCCGCTGAATAGCTAGCTTGTGACAAGCGCCCCATGAAGCTACTCATTAATTTATCCCTTTACCTAAAAGATCTCCTGAATGAATTCCCGATAGTACAGACATTCGACACGTCCGTAAGCGCCCGTAACTAACCCCCCTCTGAATTCTGGGGGTTATTAACAAGTGGCGAGGAGCGAGCGGTATTCCCCCTGTACCACAGGGGCTACTCCAGATGGGATCTATTTTCTCTCCCCTGCCCCTGTAGAGGGGCTACTCTAACTGAGGCTCTTACGGGCTAGATGCGTCAAAGTTTCCTCTCCCCCGGGATCGCCTTTATTCCGCTATCTAAGACAGCTTTTAAATCAGGGCATTTTCCTTCTTCACCCAACCTCTGCAGGCCAAGAACAAGACATCCAAGCAGGGTCGCCTCACGAATTTGAATTTTTAAGAGTGTTTTTTCAGAGGCGGTTGAAACGCCTGCGGACTGAATATCATCTAACCGTGCTTCAAGATGAGCGAGCCGCTCGGACAGGTCTCTCCTGTCCCGAATTACCTCATTCAAAAAGACAGAACGCTGCTCTGGAGTGAATGAGGAGATGATTCCAGTAATGCGATCAACGTAAGCCCCCAATGATGTAGCATCACTGTCTATGGCGACCCGAATTAATTCCCTCTCCTTTGGTCCTTTTGCTGCATGAAACTGAATATGTTTATTTGACACCTCCGATATGAGATCGATGCCTTCTCTCACATGGGACCTGAGTTCCTGCTTTTCATTATACCGTGCAAGCAAGTCAGTTGCAGCATCAGCTCTGGAAGCCGTAGCACTATCTGTATTCTCGCGACAGCCAGTTGGCAGGGCAGGCAAGACAAGAGACAGACTGAGCAATGCACTTTTCATTGTAGGATGAAACTTCATCTTAGAGACTCCTTTTTTAAATAAGCACTAAAGGTGGCACAATCATGGTGCGCGACTACCAAACTAACGACTGTCACTGACTGAATGGCCTACCTAGAACAGTTACGCTCTGTTCGATCAGAATTGTATCATCCGCTCCATCCCAACTCTACTTCACCCTGTAAAACGTAGGGCGTCGCAGTTCTTTTTTTTCAACCCCCTCAAGAAGTCAGCCATTTGGAGGCTTTTCAGGGTCTTAGGAGGTTTATTTGGGGCTATCTGACAGGTGGATAGGTGAATTTGGGGGAGGAAAAAATATTTTTTCAGCCTCAAGGTAAAGGGGCTTTCGAATGCCTGTAGAGGGGCTAGAATGTCACTTACGCGGCTCGCGCAATCTTATTCTAGCCGGGCTACAGGCGTCTAAAACCCACCCAGCGATATCTCAGCTTCTATTCGCCAGAATGCTCCTCTGTTATAAATGGTATCATGGTGTTTGGCGCTACTCAACCTGCCCCAAATCAGCATTAATACAGTCACTTACAATATCACCCTCAAGTAGTTTGACTGGGTCCTGTTCTTTGTGATTTCTCCTTCATGCCTCCTTATTGTTTCAGGGACATGAATTATGAGGAAGCGACCGCGCCATCCCCCCTCTGCGCACCTCTGCGCACCAGCCACAATGCCCCCCTGCAGCCGCCCTAAATTACCTCACCCCCCACCCCCAAATACCTAAGCGTAGCCTCACGCGCCCCAAAGCGCTTTAGCATTGACTCTCTTGCTTCACTACTCTTAGACAAAATTAACGAGTCACTTAAAGCATCCGATAAACCTGTAAGATCCCCTACTCTGACTAACCTCCCTAATCTGCCATTCTCTAAGATCTCCCGCGGGCCGCTTGGACAATCAGTCGTCACTACTGGGGTGCCAAACGCTAAGGCTTGAATCAATACATTCGGTAGCCCCTCGTACCATGAAGCTAACGCGAATACGTTGGCGTGATTCATGTAACCATAAGGATTACTCTTAAATCCTACCAGGTCGACATCATCTCTTAATCCTAACGCATCAGCCGCTCTTAAAAGCTCTCCCCGTTGCGATCCCTCTCCAAGGATAATTAGCTTCGCCTCTCCTTTATCTCTCACTGATTTAAACGCGCGAATAAGGTCTAGCATCCCCTTGTGTGGCTCAAGCCTGCCTGCGCTTAATATTACTGGCACATCTCGCTCATGCTGCGGCTGTATGAGCCACGGATGTTCTGGCGGATTAGCGCCATCGTTAAGTAACTGCTCACTTATCACAGGTGTAGGAATAACCGATATCAACGGCTCAAGGGCGCTTGATAGCTTTATCAGCTCCCCACGAACTCCATCAGAGACCGCTATAATCCTTGATGCATAACCATAAGCCAGCGGAATAATTCGGCTCGCTATCTTCCGTCCTATACTATCTTTGGTCTCTGAGATCGGCGCGTTTGATTGTCTAACAATCACAGGGTACGAAACCTGAGCAAATCTAGCAGCGACAGACAGCGCAATATTGGCGTGAGTGATCGTAGAGTAAACAGCGCGCGGTTGATGGTTTTTAAGATATCTGATTAATTTAGGGATTGCGGTTAACATACGCCGACAATCTAGATCAACAACGCGCGCTCCACCGGGGATCCGACTGACGTTCTGTCCCTCTAACCTAACTAAAACCAGATCTACCTTAAAACCTAAATTAAGTAATTCGGAGGCGAACACAAGCATGGCGCGCTCGGCTCCACCTCCGTGAACACTCGGGATGAATATAGTTATTAAATTATCCGGGCTACGACTATCTCTTACCTTCGCGGTACCATTCGAGGGTGCGAGCCAATCCATCGGCCATATCCACCTTAGGGCTCCATGAGAGGAACTTTCCTGCAAGGGTGTTATCGATAACGCTGCGCATCTGCTCACCCGCTTTGGCCGGCGCGAAGTCAATCTTGGCCGTAGGACACGCGCGATCTCTGAGCTCTGTCGCCAAAGAGATGACTGAAGTCTCTCGGCCTGTTCCGATATTAAACTCGCCAACCGGCCGCTTCTCCACAGCTTTAAAAACAGCGTCCGCGACATCGCCAACAAAAACAAAATCTCTAGTCTGCTCACCGCTGCCGTTCACTACTATATCCTTACCCGCCAACAAGCGCTCACAGAAGATCGCCACTACACCGGCCTCTCCATGAGGGTTCTGACGTGGGCCGTAAACGTTTGATAGTCGCAGCGATGTGCTGCTAATCCCCCAAACGCGCGACCAGAATTCAAGATACATCTCTCCAACCCTCTTAGATAATCCGTAGACGCTCTCTGGCCTAATCGGATGACCTTCAGGGGCTGGGAATACTTCCTGCTCTCCATAACAAGCTCCTCCTGATGAGAGGAACACAACATGCGCCTTATTTTTAGTATGACACAGCGGAGTAAGGAGATTTATGAGTCCGGTCACGTTGATGTCTGTATCAACGGCTGGCTTATCCATGCTTATACGAACCGAGATCTGCGCTGCCGCGTGTACTAAAAAATCAGGCTCAAGCTTAGCGATCAGGTCAGCGGCTTGCTCGGATCGGATATCAAGCTCATGCAATTTAACATCAGGGGAGAGGTTCTGCTTCAATCCACTTGAGAGGTCGTCGATAACATGTACCTCATTCCCGGTTTTAAGACGGTCAACGATGTGTGAGCCGATAAAACCAGCACCTCCGGTGACGACGATCTTTGCCATTGTGCCCTCGCGATTAAATTAGGGGGAACTACAGTATTGAAGAAACGCGCCCTGAGGGACTCGAACCCCCGACCCTCTGGTTCGAAGCCAGATGCTCTATCCAACTGAGCTAAAGGCGCATAATACCTCCCGATGCTACACCAAGAGCTAGCGACCCGTAAAGTGCCGAGACAGACCAATGCCATCCAACCCACTTCTCACTTGCATTAACTGCAATATCAGGGAAATCTAACAAGACTATGTTGGCACGAATACTTAAGCTTTTACTCAGTCTCCGCTATAAAATCACAGTTACAGGGCTGGAAGAGGTATCCAAGACCCGTGGCGTATTAATCCTGCCTAATCACCCAGCCGAGATCGATCCAGTTATCGTCACTACCCTTCTTTGGGAGACCCTCCGTCCTCGCCCGGTTGTGCTTGAAAGCATGTATCGTTTGCGTTTTCTTAATCCGGTGCTCAAGCGTATCCGCGCTATCCCTATGGCGGATATGGAGTTTGATTCGGGCCCCTACAAACGCCGTCGTATCGAGCGGGCTTTAAGGCAGATCGTTCAATCACTTGAGTACGGGGACAACATACTTATTTATCCATCTGGTCGCTTATCAGTCAGTGGCCCAGAACGGATAGGTGGAACATCAGGGGTGCATACGATCTTAAAAGGCTATCCGAACGCGCAGGTCGCTGTGGTAAAAATCCGTGGCCTCTGTGGAAGTATCTTCTCTAAGGCGACTACGGGCGGAGTTACTCCTGATGTCGGAAAAACCTGCTTGCGAGGAATTCGGATCCTCTTACAGAACCTCTTCCTGTTTACACCACGCCGTCAGGTCTCTATTGAGGTAACTTTCAACCCGCCAGATCTTCCTAAAGATGGAGAGTCCCTGGCGATCAATAGGTATCTAGAGGCCCACTACAACTCGCCCGAACCGGAAGCCCCCGTGCTTGTATCACACAGCTTTCTCTATCGTAGTGTTCCAGAGCTACCTGAAAGAGCTGTCACCAATCACTCCCTTGATTCCGTTCCCGATGAGATTCGCGAAAAGGTTATCGCGCGGGTAGCTCACGTGGCGCAGGTTCCTGTTGCTAGCATTAGCCCGGATACTCGCCTCGGAGACGACCTTGGGATCGACTCACTCTCAATCGCTGAATTGCTTATCTGGTTAGATCGCGAGTTTGAGGTTCACGATGTAGAGCTCTCGGAATTGCTCACTGTTGGCTCCCTGATGCGTGCTGCCGCTGGTGAGCTTAATCAAACCACAACCAGATCTGAAATTATCGCCCCTCAGTTCTGGAGCGAAGCGAGCGCGACACGCCCTGAACCGGAGCTACGATCGGCTTCAACTATCGCTCAAGCATTTCTAATCGCATGCAGCCGCTTCGGTAAGCAGCCGGCTCTCGCCGATCCACGGGCCGGGGTAGTTCGTTGGAACGAAGTAAAGGTTAAGGTCGTCATCCTTGCTCGCTACATTACTCAACTATCAGGCTCACATATCGGAGTGCTACTTCCCGCATCAGCGGCCGGGTCGCTTGTGACGATGGCTACGATCCTCGCAGGGAAAACGCCGGTATTCCTAAATTGGACCGCTGGAAAGAGATCGCTCCTGCACGCCTGCGAGGCCACTGAACTATCAGCGATCATCACATCTGAAGCATTTTTAGATCTCATCCCTACCGATCTAGACTTTATCGAGAATAGATTCGTGCTCTTAGAGGATATCGCCCGAGACTTAAGCTTGCGCGACAAGATCGCTGGCAAGCGCCTAGCCAGAGAATCAACTGAGCAGATCCTAGAAGCTTTCGGACTCCGAGAGTTAGACCCTGACTCACCTGCTGTAGTTCTATTCACAAGCGGATCAGAGGCGCTGCCGAAGGGTGTGCCGCTGACTCACCGCAATATCATGTCTAACGTGAATGGAGTGCTAGAAGCTTTCAGTATCTCAAAAGACGATGTGCTTCTTGGGTTTCTGCCTCCCTTTCACTCTTTTGGATTAACGATCTGCACCCTTTTACCGTTAATGACAGGGCTCAAGGTCGCTTATCATCCGAATCCAAATGAGAGCCGCAAGATAGCCAAAGCTATCTCTGCTTGGGGCGCCACGATAGCCGCTGGAACGCCAACGTTTCTAAGATCGATCTTAAGCTCAGGTGAGGCTACGCAATTTCAAACCTTAAGAGCCTTAGTATCAGGGGCCGAACGCGCCCCTACTGAATTGTTTGAGCAGGTCGCGGCTATTAATCCTAATGCTCAGGTTCTTGAGGGATACGGCATAACCGAGTGCAGCCCAGTTGTGAGCGTTGGCAGGCCAAGTCAGCCACGCATAGGGGTCGGTCGACCTATAAGCGGTGTAGAGCTAGCTATCGTTCATCCTGAGACCAGAGAGCCTGTCGCGACGGGCGAGCAGGGGCTGATTCTGATCAAAGGCCCAAATGTGTTTCACGGATATCTTGATCCCGCCATTGATCCATTCGTTGAGCATCGAAATGAGCGTTGGTACAACTCTGGAGATCTCGGATTGATAAAGGAGGGATCCCTGGTAATTACCGGTCGGCTAAAGCGCTTTATAAAGATTGCTGGCGAGATGATTAGCCTTGGAGCCGTAGAGGAGGCGCTGCAAAAGCTCGTTCCCTCACCAGATGGCGCACCTTCTGTGGCGGTTTTAACACAGGGAAGCGAGGGTGATGGAAGGCCTAAGCTTGTGGCATTTATCGCCGGTAGCCTCTCTGTAGAGGGAGCTAACGCGGCGCTAAAGAGCGCAGGATTCCCGCCTATTGTGCATATCAGCGAAGCGCGCCAGATAAAGAGCTTGCCTGTTTTGGGTAGTGGGAAGACGGATTATCAGACTTTAAAGACAAATTTGGGGTGAGGTACCGGCTGTTTTATGATGCAGTGGCGCGCAAGTCCCCTGCTGCTGCGATTTATCATCTGTCGTCAGCTGATTTCAAAAGCTCCTGCAATTTACTTTGGCCAAAATCGCCGTTATGGCATCTCTCTAATAGACTACAATCGACCCCCTTTTCCTTCAGATCGTTTAGATAAATCTGAGTTGGGTTGCCACTTACGGTACCTTCAGTTTGAGCCTGGCTGAAAAGACAGAATCGACTAATCTCTGCCGACGTTGGTTTTCGCAGGGGGACAGCAGTGTTAGCTTGCTGAGCTTGTCCTGAAGACGGGCCGTTTTGCCTTACCTCGTCTAATATTCTCAAAGCCTCAGCTCTTGAGCCAGTCGGCTCTCTTCTCTGCCAGCTAGGACGGGACTCCTGCTTTTTCAATGTGGGACTACTATTTTGGATTCTTTCGTCTCTGCTTGCCGATCGACTCTCACGCAGTGTCTTAGTCGCTATTGGCTCTTTCTCTTGGATTCTTTTAAAAGTGGAGACGACTGCGACGGCTTGGGCTGCAAAAGGCCCAGACTGACCTTTTGTTGATGCAGCCACGGCTATACTCGCAGTATAGCCCAATTCTTCTCGCTTAAGTACTCCAGCCTGAGGCTCGTGAGATGTGGAAAGGACTTCTGTTCCCAAAGCGTCAGAAGTCTCAACCGGTTGCTCCATTTCGTTTGTTACCTTCCTCGCGGGAGGCAGCTGAAGCTCCCCAAAAGTATTTTCTTCATTCATCGAACTCTCGATTATAGCGGTTGAGGTCACAGCTACACTCACGGCCTCGATTTTCTTGGTGCCTCCTCCTTGCGTGAGATACTTACTGCTTTCTTCCTGGTTAGTTACGGCCGGTCTCTTTGCCGGCGTTTTATGCCAATACTCCCCCGCTCCTGAAGGATCCCCGACCAGGTGAGATGAACTTGAAGGAGTCGTCGGTGAATCCACAAATATCGTCGGATTCTCCTGAGGCTCATCCCTCAAAGTAGCAGCTGAAGGTCTTCCTCTGGGCTGCTCCTTACTCAGCGGCTCTCTCTCCTTTGGCTTTTCCTCATGCAGCTTCGATGGTTTAGCATTCTTTTTAGGTGGACTAATGCTTGGGCCTGTGGATTTTAGCTTGCATTTCGGTGTTTCAAAAAGACTGTCAGAACCAGGGGCTTCCACTCCCGCTAGAGAAATTGATCTAAAGTCACGTTTCGCTTGCTCCCAGCAAGCCTGGCGCCATTCAGTTTCGGGAAGAAACAACTCAAAGTCAGATAACAATAGTGATACTTTTCCAGTCACTGTATCATTCTGACTTCCTGGCCCAGGGGCCTGAACTCTATCAGATACCGGTAAAAATCCGTAAAGACCCTCGCAGTCTACTCGGTCATCCTGATGCCACAGCGGCTGGCCTAATTCCACGCGCTTTTCTAGGATGCATATTTTTTCCTGAGATCCTGCTGGTGCACCGGTCGGTAAGAATTGCGAGTCGGCGATCGGCTCGAAATCCTCGTCATGGCCGTATCTTAATATCGCTTCGTGAATATTTTTAGCGTATACCATTTGTTTACATCCGTCCCGTTTCACTCATGATCCTAACGAAAACAGCGAACTAAACAACACTTAAGCTCGTTAGATAGGGCGTCGCAGTTCTTTTTTTTAACCCCCTCAGGAAGTCGGCCATTTGGAGTATTTTTGGGGTCTTAGACGGTTTATTTGGGGCTATCTGACAGGTGGATAGGTGAATTCGGGGAGGAGAAAAT
>Ga0214921_10002426_pt1 | contig 30307 bp, 36 predicted proteins | sample LL1505_MetaG_FD_177992 | JGI IMG/M metagenome (GOLD analysis project Ga0214921, IMG submission 177992) | Freshwater microbial communities from Lake Lanier, Atlanta, Georgia, United States - LL-1505 | ecosystem: Environmental > Aquatic > Freshwater > Lake | place: USA: Georgia | collected...
GGAAGGAGTGAGCAAGTGAGTCACGCAAAATACGTGCTTATTGAGCTTGCATCGCAATTGACCGGCTACACGGTCAAGGCGATTGAGCAGAAGATTGATTCCGGCGTTTGGCCGGAGGGTGTTGTTTGGATGAGAGCGCCCGATGGCCGGCGCCACATCATCATTGAGGGGTATCACAAATGGGTAGAAATGGGACGGGCGTCACCCCCCGCGCAACGTCGATCCAAGTCAGCTTCACGCACTCCGGCCAGCATCGCCGCCTGACCCTCAAGGCAGAGGGCGAGCCAATGCGACCAACTCCGGCCAACATCAAATTCGCTGAGCGGCTGGTGGCGGAAATTCGCCAGAAGATCGCCCTCGGCGTGTTCAGTTTGGCCGAGTATTTCCCCGAGGAAGCGGGCGTGGGTGACGGCACGCTGTCGGCCTTGCTGGACGATTGGGTGAAGACCCTCCGCGCCCCAAAATCGACCATCGCCAAGTACACCAGCGCCGCGAAGTTCTGGACGGGTGAAATTGGGAAGAAACTGCCACGCCTGCTCAAGCCGTCCGACATTCGCAAGGTTATTGCGGCCCATCCTGGCCTATCAGGCAAGACGATCAACGACTACACATCGGTGCTGCGCCGGGCGCTTGACGAGGCCGTGGACGATGGCGTGATGCAGTCCAACCCGGCAAGCAAGATCGACGCCCTGCCCCATCAGCCGCCGCCGATTGACCCATTCAGCCAGGCCGAGGCGGACAAGATCATTGCAAAGATCCGCGAGCAGTCAGGCGATGCCGCGGCAGACTTTGCCGAGTTCAGGTTTTTCACCGGCCTGCGGACTGGCGAGGCGCTGGGCCTGCAGTGGGGCAATATCGACATCAAGCGCCGCCACATGGTCGTGGCTGAGGCGCTAGTGAGAGGCGAGCACAAGGACAGCACCAAGACCAGCAAGGCGCGGACGGTTGACCTGAATAGCCGCGCCATGGCCGCGATCCTGAGGCAGAAGCCGCGCACCTATTTGGCGGGCAAGCATGTGTTCCTGAACCACCGCACAGGCGAGCCGTACAGCAGCGAAAAGCAGTTCAACGACCAGACATGGAAGCCTGCATTGAAGGCGCTGACGATCCGCTACCGGCGCCCGTACAACACGCGCCATACCTACGCGACAATGATGCTGATGGCGGGGCTGAAGTCGGCCTACTGCGCGAACCAGCTGGGCCACTCAATAGAGATGTTCCACACGACCTACGCGAAGTGGCTGGACGGAGAGCGCAACGCGGCAGAGCAGGCCCAACTAGAGCGCTTTCTTGGTGTGATTCCCGGTGTGATTGTTGAGGATTCGAAGGGATCGCAGAGGTAGTCCTATCTATGAAGCAGTCCCCTGCAATCCCCCTCAATACCTGCGCATCTGAGTTCGAATCTCACAGCTTCCGCCATTTTTTGCAAGCGAAATCAACAGCTTGCAGATACTTGACGAAAATCCAGTGCGATTCTGGTGTGATTCTTGTAAAATCAAGGCTCACCCGCGACGGGTGGCTTTCACAAAACCGGCGGCGTGGGAAGATGACACGCAACGAGGGATCAGCCAGACCTCAAAAATCCAACTGGAAATGGGCAGGTAGGTGGCCCAGGGCAAAGGCGAAAGCCGGATGAAGCCTAGAACACATTGCAGGTGTAGCGCCCTGCCCGGTTTTGTGAGAGTGACTTGCCAAGCCTCCCGGGATAAGCGTGTGGCGCCGGGCACTCCCTTCAATCAGGAGCAAGAATGACCCCATTTCAGAAGCTGACAACCCAACTGATTGAGTCTTGCGTGATGCCTGCTCTGGTCGTGCTGAGCCGCCGCGATGCAGAGGCGATAACCAAACTATCCGGCCTTCCTGGCTCGGTGCTGCACAGTTTGTCGCTTCAAGGGGTTCCAGTCTCGGTTGCTGATGTGCCAAGGTCGTTTTACATCACGGCAGGCATTAGTGATTACGATGTGTCAATGCACTTCCTTGACCTGTAAGCCACATCACCGGCCACTCCCTTCAACAAGCGCCGCCTCAGCTTCTCTCCGAAGCACCAGCCCCGGCAGCACCTTCCCGCCTGCTCTGACCCACTTGCGCAGCTCCCGCTGAGCGGCAGGCCAGTCGCCGGCATTGACCTTGCGGCGCAGCGTTGACGCCCTCAGATTGCCCGCGCCCAAGTTGTAGGCGAAGTCCACCAGCGCAGCCGCACGGCCATCTGTGTCGGCGCCCTGGCAGAGCTTGAGGACGGCAGGCAGGTAATCGCGCAGGATTTGCTCGCGGGCCAGGATGTAGGCATGCTCGCGGGTGATTGGTGGATCGGTGAGTCGCACCGGGCGCCCATCGAGGTAGCGAGTGCTGCCCAGGCCAATCGTCGGCACGCCGGCCGGGCAAAGGTATGGCCGTAGTCTCAGACCCTCAAACCGCTCCAGCAACGGCAAGAGCAACGCCAGGATCTGATCGACGATCATCGGCCCGTGCTGCTGATCCGACCACCCAGGAAAAGGCCCAAGGCCGCGCAGACCACCTCGCCAACAAGGCCAGTCAACACCACATGCTGCGGCCAGAAGGCATTGCACACCAGCAGGATGATGCTGACCTGCGCAAGCTCTGGACGAATCAATGCATTGAAGCCGTCGATCCACTTGATGCCGCTCGGCGTGCCCATGGATTGCATCGTGGTCAGAAGCATCTGATCCGACATGGCTCTGGCGCTGGCCTCGGTCCGGGCCTCGATGACCTTCACACCTGCCGCCGCCTGCGCCGCGATGGCCTCTTGTTGCCATTGGTGGCGCTGGGCGTCCTGCTCCATCGTCAGCCGCATTCGCTCAAGCTCTTGCGCGTGTTCTTGCTTCTCCTTCAGGTAGCCGAACAATTCACCGAAGAGCCAGCGAAACGCCGTGCCGCCGAGGAATGAAAGTAAGCCACCCATCACTCATCCTTCCGAATCAGTTTGTCCCGCACCAGCACATACAGCTGCACCGCCGTATAGATCGCCGTCAGCACAAGCACCACCTGCTGCAACGTGATTGAGCCGACAAGCGCCCCCATCCAAGCGACTGCAACTTTTGCCATTGCCATCGCGCCACCTCCTGCATCCGTGTGTTGGTCACTCATGACTTAGTTCGTGTAAGGGGATTGAGACATGGCGCGATGTCGGATCACAGTGGCACGCAGGTCGTAGCCCAGCGGGTTGCCAGTACGTACTTGGATCGTTGACCCGCTGACGTTCACCGAGAGGTCGGAGGAGTTACCGGCATCCGCCTGGACGCGTGACAGCCCAGATTGCCAGAACGAAACAAGCCACCGGCCACTTACTACAGTTGCACCGTTATATAACCCAACAACCGCTATATCGTAGGTGTTCCGATTGATTGCAGTGGCGACGGGCTGGTCTGCCACCCCCGTTAATGACCAAACAGTGGTAACCCCGGAGGACATGCCAAACTGGTAGTACGAAGCCGAGGTGAGGCTTTCAGGGGCAATAGTGGCTGATGCGCCATTGTTTGAAATGTCGCCAATAACAGTGCAATTGGCCGCAACCAATTTGTACTGGAAAAAATCAGACGCAGAGATAGGAACACCGACGGCATTGACAGACCCACCAGTCGCGGCAATTATTTGCTTGTACGCGCTTCCTGAGTTTGCCCCGCCCTGCGCAAATAGCTTTTGCAGTGAGTAGTCGGCGTAATCTGAAACGATGGGCTGCTGGACATACTCTGCATACATCTCAACAATATTGCTGGTCGCTCCGAAAGTCGAAGTGCCGCTCCCGCTGTTCTGCAGCCAAAGCCCGATGTTTGCCAAGCCAGCCGGGGCCACAGCGTTACCGCTGCCGGTTCCGGTTCCGTTCTGACATGTCAGGTCAAAATAGGTCGTGTGGAATGTGCCCCACACGCCGATTTCGCACCCATCAGCAACGCACAACTCGAACCTGTTGTGATTGTGGAAAAAGCCAGGGTCTAGATTCCAAGCGCCTGGCGCGGCGGGGTTTGTGTCGTTCCCGGACGTGGTGAAATTGGCATTTCTGGAGCCCTTCAGGCCAACGCCACAATTAAACCATCTGACGTCCTTTACCGTGTTCCAAATGCTGTAGCGCCACCATTGGCCGAACCGGAAGCCCTCAATATTCAGGCCCTCAAATTTGCAGTAAGCGGCTTGCTTGCCTGTTGGCGTTGCAAATGCAGTGCCAGTTTTTGGGGTGCCAGTTTGGATAACTGACAAATTCTCTGCCTCGAAATATTCGGCGTGCTGAAACACCACGAAATTTCCATGCGCTGCAATCACAGTCCCAAAGCGCGACTTGCCGACCAATCGTATCGGCTTTGCGGTACCGCGAAAGAAATCGGTTGTTCCGGTCACTTTGTAGGTGAGTTGATCGAGGTTCAACTCCCCGCCTCCGACCGAATGAAGATATGCGGCAGCTTTTTCAAAAGCCGCAGTGTCATCTACAACGCCGTCTCCGACTCCCCCGAAGTCCTTGATGTGGACAGACTCTTGATTTTTGTCGTGCTGCGTGCGCTCCACTGCCCCGGTAAACGGCTGCTTGACGGCAATCAGGGCATCGCCCTTACCTGCGCTACTGCTGGCGAGATCAGCACTCAGCGAATTCACCGAATTCTGAACAACTCCAGCGGCAGTAAGCGCTGCGGCTGAAAGCGCGCGCCCCTCGCTATCAGCCTCTTCAATGGCTGCCTGAATCGTAGATGACGAGATCGTTGCTGTAGGCGTGAATGGGATCGCCGCTGCGGTTGGAGTTGCCCCCAATGCAAGCAGTAGCCACTTACCTGAAGCAAGATCCGTCGCGAATGTTCCAGCCACATGCGGGACTGTGGCCATATAGGTATTGCTACCCTGGCTCACCAAATCCTTCAGCGCATAAGTGGTCGCTGTGAGCCACGCCCCGCGTGGGGTTACACCATAGGAGATCAGCAGGGCGAGGACTTCGCTGGCAAGGGCGGGGATCTTGACCCGCCCGTCGCGGATCTCGCCATCGTCGCGCTGATTCAGCGCCTGATTGGCCTGAAGTGCATTGATCGAGGTGGAAATCGCATCCAGCTCTGCATCAACTTGAGCAGTTCGCACCGTAGACCGGCCGCCTACGTTGTCACGCTCTTCGTTGGCAAAGCCGGTTGCCCGGGTGTAGGTTGGTGCTTGGCTCATGCCGACCATTTGGCCGGTTCGTGTGCTGCGTTTTGTCCAAGAAGTCAGGCGCGCTAGACTTGCGACATGACGCCTGCCGAATACGACACTTTGCGCGTAATCCTTGCCGCAGTAATCGGCCCCATGTTCTGGGGCTTGGTGATGCTGTTGTTAGACGCCAGAGCCAGCCGCCGCGCCGGCGCCGACCGCCGCAGGCGCGAAGAGTCGCTGCAGCGCGCGTACAGCTTCGGGCGAAAGTTCGCGCGGTTGCTGAGAAACCGCTGAGCCAGGAACAGCCAGGCCCTGCACAGCCCGCTCGTTTGCTATCTCTCCCGCCTGATTGGCCAGCGACCGAACGCCTGGGACGTTTCGCACCAACGGAGACTCAATGATTTTCTGGAACAGGTTGAAGAGCGCAGAGCTTGAGGCGGAATAGTTCACCGCATTCTTTGCGCCGGCCGGCTCCGAGTTGATGTCCGCCGCCACCTTGCCCGCCAAGTTGAAGCGCATCACGTCCTGAGGGTCAAAGAACACACGCAGGCGATCCGGCCCCAGGTTCCGCAGAGCTTGGGCGTAGCGCTCAGGAGCGAACACCTTGTCACCGGCCAGGTTCTCACCGAAGGCCGCGCGCTTCAGATGGTCCGCAATCTGTGCCCGCGCTTGGGCCAAGGCCTCGGGGCTGTTCTGCAGCACTTGACGCAAGTTGCGCAGATCCTCGGCTTTGCCGCCAAGGACATACTTGCGCACGAAGTCGTCGGGCGCTTCACCTTCCAATGCGGCCTTAAGGGCTGGCGTGTCCTCAATGGTCGAGAAGCGCGAGCGGGCAGCTTGCCGGGCCTGCTCGAATGCTTGGCGCGCGGCTTCGCCATCGCTCATGCGCTGGCCAGCGGTTGCTCCCTGTGCGCCACCGGCAGGCATGGCCATATCCGCCTCTGTGGCCAATGCAGAGCCAGAAGGCCTGGGCAATGCGCGTTGACCGCTGGGCAGAGCCTGCCGTCCGACTTCACGAAAAGCCACATCATCAATCCCGTTGTCGACCACGCCGGCCGCGCGCGCAGCCTCGGCAACACCTGGCGCGCGCTGCGACCATTGCTCAGCCGCGAATGGCGTGTTATTCAGGTGGTCGCGGATCACGCCGATTGCTGATGCCTGGGGCGACTTCTGTGGAAAGCCGCGCTGTGCTGCCGACAAGATGCTGTCGATCTGCACCGCAGCGTCAACATTGAACGGAGACTTTCCAGATGCAATGTCGTTCATCATGCCGCGCACTTCGGCTGGCACGTATTGGCCCCACATCCCCTCATCCAGCGCCGCATTGACGGTCTGATTGAAGTGACCGCGGTCCAGCTCAGCGGCCCGGCCTGCATTCATGCCGCGGGCGGCTGTGTAAAGCTCATCCACACCAGCCTTTACCGGCTCGTCGGCTTGGCGCAGTGCGTCCATGATCGGCGCCCCAGCTTCGCGCGCATTCACTGCGCCCTTAGCCCCTGCGGTATCAAAAAGATCCTGCAAGCGCTGGTTCTGGTTTGTGAAACGCGTAGCCAGCGGGTTGCTCGGCCCCTGTGGCGTGTTGATGACGATGCCAGACATATTGCGCTCTTGGGCGTAGCGCATGGGCTCGCGGGTCAGCTGGCCAAGTGTCGGTGCAGCGTCACCGGTCAGGCCCACGGCTTCAGCTTGCGCCTGGCGCAGAGCAGCAGCCGGGTCAATCTTGCCTCGATTGGTCAACGACTCGCCAATTTGGCGCTTGATGCTGTCAATGATGGCGGGCGGCATTTCCTCGGCCTTCATGCCCTGAGCTTGCAGCAGCCGATTGACCGCGACATCAAGATCAGCAGGCGACACGCCGCCGCGGCCGATCACCACAGGGCCGCCGCCCTGACCCTGAAACCGCTCCGAAACGCGCTGCAGGCCCTTACCAATAGCGTCACCAGCCTTTGCCGCCAGCGGCGTCATCACGGCTCCAGCCGCCGCGCCGGCGCCCGCTTGCTCGGCCTTGTCCGTCCAGAAGTTTTCCGTACTCCCAAGCACCGGCTGCAGCGCACCGCCCAGGGCGCCAGCTTTGGCGCCTGCGATGGCCAGAGCCTTCATGCCCGTGGCGCCCTTCATCAGCGCATTGCCGGGGATGATGTTCACCGGGTTTGCCACATTGCCAGTCAGGCGTGCGAGGTCGATGCCGTCACGGCCCGCTGCAGCCCGGTCAGCGCTATATTGAGAGTTGACCGATTCAACCATCCGATCAACTGGCGATGCTGCACTGGCTTGCTTGCCGGAGACCAGGCCAGATAGGTTTGGCGCATCAGGGCCTTCGAGCCGAGCAATGCCAGGTACGCCAACATCTGCCAGCCAGTTATTCAGACGATTGCCTGTGCGAACGATGCCATCAGGCAACACATGAACAAGCATTTGCGCGCCCGCGTCAATTGGGTCACGGAAACCCATCTTGATGCCGCCGATCACACCACCGGCCGAGGCATTACCAACCGGCCCAGCTGGTTGTTGCGGCGCCAAAAAGCGAGCCCATGGCCCGGCGGGCTGGTCCTGCTCGGAAGCCGGACTCCCAGACTGGTTCGCAAACTTTTCCCATGGTCCACTCATCACACTGGCTCCCATGAACCCTGGTCGGCAGGATTGCCGCCCTTAAACCTGAATCCATCAATGACTGCTCCGGGGGCTGGCGCATCCCAGCCGCCAGTAGCTCCACCTTGAGCGCCTGGCAAAGAGCTTCCAGATGTGTAGCGCTTACCAGCAGGCACTTCCGCCATCAGGCCGTCCACGGCAAGCTTTCGGTTTCGCGCCTTTTGCGCCAGGGTCGCCGGCTTGTCGCCAGGTTGCGGGAAATACTGCTTGGCCGCATTGGCAAACTCACTTGGCGCGATGGCTGCTCCAGACTCGCGCCGCAGCACCGCGTTGATGAAGTCGCGCTGGGCCTGCTCCACTTGCTGACTGGACTCGCTCAGCATCTTGTTGCCCACAAGGCCTGCCACGCCGCCAATCACTGGAATTTCGCCCGCAGCAACTTTGCTATTGACCGCTGCTGGCGAATACTTGCCAGCCATTGACGCAATCACCTTGTCCGCCTCCATCATGCGAGAGCCGAACAAGTTGGCCTTTGCCTGGGCATCCGTCAAATCTTTGTCCTTGGCGCCCATCGGCTGCCCATCAGGCCCCAGCACGGGCCGCGCCGTGCCACCGCGAACATCGACAATCACACCGCGAGTCGGGTCATAAGTGCCCTTGGCTCCGGCTTCGGTCTCTGCCCTGGTCTTCGCTGCCGTAGCCCGCGAGCTATCCGCCGAAGCGTATGACTGCGCCGCGTTGGCCCGCTGAGCCCCTGCTTGTTCGCCCCTGAGCGCAATGGTGCTCTTCGCCATCGGATTGTTTGTGTCCAGCCCACCGCTGAACAGATCCAGCACGGCGCCGCTTGGGTCCGCGTGATAAAGCGGCTTTGCCTCAACTGCTGCCTGCGAACGGCCAATGTCGGCCGCGGTGCGCGAGCCCGCCAGCACCTGATCGCCAAGATCCATGTTGCGGTACGCGCCCTGGGCCTTCGCCCAATCATCGATCTTCAGGTCGCCGGTATTCGTCACCACGGGCATGAACCGCATCAAGGCTTGCTTGACGGCTGAAACCTTGCCTGGATCAACATCGCCCATCAGTGGATTGCCGTCTTCCGTCGGGCCGGCCATTTCGATCTGCGGGGCTTGGCCTTTTGCAATCGACTCGCGGATCAGCCGCACCATGGGCAAATCCGTGTTTGAGGCAAGCGCTGCTTGCTCTTCGAACTGATCCGGCCGGCGCTGCAAGATGCTGGTTTCGTAGCGCTTGTGGTCAGCTTCGGCGCCGGCTTTGTTTGCCTGGGCGTTGTTCTGGTCGATCTGCGACAGCATCTGCGCGATGCGGCCTTGGTTCAGGTTCTCGGTGTCATAGCCCTGCTGGTAGGCCTGACCTTTTGTCAGTAGAGAACCGGCAAGCCGGGATAAGCCTGTGCTCATGCCCCCCAGAACGCCGGTATTGAAAGATGAGCGCGGCATGAATGCCCCCTTGTTTAGAAGCGAATGCGGGGGGCTGGATCGCCCAGGCGCACACCCTTCGGATTGATCGAATACGGGTCTGGCTTACTGCCTCCACCCATACCACCGGTGGCCGCCCACAGCCCGCCGATGGTGGATGCGACCTTGCCAAGCTGGCCATACCATGGCGCTTCCACGGCTTGAGCATCCTGGCTGGCTGCTTGAGCCTGATTGCGGTTTGTGGACGCTGCGCTACCCAGCTGCTCGGTGAGGTCACTGCGGCGCATGCCTTCGGCGGTCATCAGTTGGCCGGGCGCGCGCACCTTCGCCAGCTCCCTGGCCACTGAGGTGAGCCGGTCGCCTTCGCTGATCGCGCGGTCTGCCTTAGCTTTGAGGTAGTCGCCTGAAACTTGGCCGGCATCGCCTGCGCCGTTGATGACCTGGGCTCCAGCGCCTTCTTGTGGAGTGCCTCCGCCGACATCCTTGAGCGCTTGAGCCAATGCCGATTGCTCTTGCGTGGCCACATCGGTCAGCCGCTTGGTGCCGTAGTTGCTACCCTCGGCCAAGACTTGCTTTGTGGCGCGGTCTTGGTTCTGTGCGGTCTTCTCCATCGCGCGGTTCATGATGTCGCGCCGCTCGCTATTTGCGTTTCGCTGGCCGACGACATCAGCCGCAGTGCCGGCCGCCATCAAAAGGTAAGGTGCGTATGCGGCCATGATTAGATCCTGCCGTTGTAGACGGAGCCAGAAGCGCCAGTATTCGGCGTGCTGCGTCCGCGGTTGTAGTTCTTCCACCAGTCGCCGGCCGCCTGCGCGCCCTGGCTGGCCTGGTTCTTTGTGTAGAGCAAGCCGGCGTTGCCGAACAAGTCACCCAAGGCGGTGCCCTGGGCCTGTGCGGTGGCGCGGTCGCTGTTCACCTTCATTTGGTTCATAGCTGAACTGAGCGCGCTGCCTTCATCCATGCCGGCGTCAATCGACTGGAGCAGCCCCAAGCGGGTCTGTTCGTCGTTGCCCATCATGTCGGCCTTGGTGGCGTCGGCCTTGGCGCCAAGGTCAAGGAGACCTTGTTTGTAGGTGCGGTCGAGCAAGGCATTCTGATCAATGTCGACGCTTCCGCCCTGCAGGCCATTGGCAAACAGGGCGAACTTGTTGTTGCGTGTGGCGCTTGTCTTTTGCTCGTCAAACCCGCGCTTGCCAGCGGTAAAGGCGTTATCGCGAACCTGGCTGTAGAGCTGGTCGCGCGCTGCCTTGTTGGCTGCGGCCTCATCGGCGCCGGTTGTGTCGCCGCCAGCTGATCCGCCCAAGCTGGCGGCGACCTCGCCGCCGACATTGTTCAAGAAGCCCGGGCGACCTGCTGTCGAAAATGCAGCCGGGCCAGCAGTTGACACACCGAACATCGCATTCAGCCGCGAACGTGCCGCAGCCTTCTTGCGCTCGATTTCGTCTTGTCTCGCCTGATACCCACCGTCTCCACCGCCACCGCCGCCCATAGGCACCTCACTTTCATTTCTTGAGGCCAAGTCTCAGCGTTTGGCGGGGAGGTTTTCTCCACGAATGGCAGGATGGTTCCAATACCTGTCGGCAAGGTATGGGAATTAGGTGAGCATTTCGCCTTGCGAAGACAAGAGGAAGCCCATCTCAAGCACGGTGAACTTCGCGACGACGCCAGATGGCGAGCCAACGGTGTCGGGCCGCATCGAGAAGGTTGCGGTGATCGTTGTGGCAGCCGGGTCAACGACCGGAATGCAAGGCGTCTCAAAGAAGAACTCCCGGCCCTGCCCTGCCGCTTCGTCGTGCGTGTTGACCTCGCGGAAACTGGTGGATACGGTGCCACCGCCCAGGGCGCAGTCCAACTGCAGCATCGACACATTGACGGTTTGATCGACACGGACGCGAGCGACAGAACGAACAAAGGTGTCGGGCGCCCAGGTGGGTGGGAAGGTGTAGACCTGAACAACTGTTGCTTGTGTGCTTGAGACGTTCGATGCGCCTGGGATCGACAGATCGAATTTGAGCGCACCGGACGATTCCCGAGATGTAGCCAGCGTCACACCGGCTTGCGCGGTGATCGTGGTGGCGTCAGGAACAACGGAGCCGCCCACCAGATTGTTGGCCGTACCGCCAGAGCCCGACAGCAGAACATTCGGCCCGATCATGAGCTGCGCCAGGCTAGTCGCAGTGCCAAAGGCCGGGCGGCACTGCTCCAAGACACCCGCCGCGATCTGGTAGCGCTTCTCGCCATTCGGATGCACACCGTCCGTCCAGCCTGCGAGCGGACGGCGAGGAAAGGAGCCGTTGGACTTGTCGATATAGAGCGACCCGGGATCGATGCCAATCGCAGTGGGGAAACGCTGGCCAACAGAGAGCGTGTAGGCCACGGCGTCATCGTATGCAGCGGCGCGGGCCGCCGACAGGCTATCGCTAGGCAATGGGGCAGCGAAGACAGGCTTCGCCCCCGCGCTCACGCACATTTGCGCTGCGGCGTCGATCACATTGCGCATCTCTTGAATGCTGGTCGTGCCAACTGTGTCGTTGTCCAGCAAGTGCAGCGCGACAACAGCGGGGCGGTGATATGCAAGCAGCGCGGGCAGCGCGGCCAGAATTTCAGAACCCAGCGCCCCGCCATGGCCATGACCTGGCAGCAGGTCAAGCGGGCCGCCCAGCATCTGGTTGACGGCGCCAAAGATGCCCAAGCCAGCCCGATGCTGAGCCGCCCAAAGGGTTGGGGCTGTTACCTTCGAGACGCCGGCTGAAGCACGCATGAGCCGCGGCAAGCGGCGGTCAATCGTGACCAAATCGGTCGCGATGGCCGTGATTTTGGCAACCCAGAACTGCTGGTTGCACAACCCAAACGCAAGGTAGTCATTGACTGCAGCACCGAGCGCAGTCACACCGCCAGCCACCAGTTGAATCTGGTTTTGGCCCGCTTTGATGGGCGTTGCCGTAATCGAAGAGGTGTAAGCGGCGACAGCACGCAGGGACTGGCCGGCAATGCTGGTACCGACAATCAGCCCCGTCTTGCGGCTTGAGCCATTCCCATACCCTGACACCAGGGAAGCCAAAAGGCTATTTGCCGGCTGATCCGGCGATTCAATCCACTGCCCACCAGCGCCTACATAGCCAGCCATACCCTACCCCTTCACCGGGCCGACGATGGCCCATTGCTGAATGTGTTGTCCGTCTCGGCCTGCTGCCAGGCGAGTTCCTTCGAACTCAAACCCAAGCGCCTGCACAAGCTTTTTCGCATCGCCCCAGCTTTCCAGCACATGGGCTTCAAGCCGATGCCGATGGCTGCTATTTGCTGGGTCGAGTGCATTGCCAATCACTGTGCGCGTGTGTCGAATGAGTTTTCGCCACGTTTCAAGCGGCAGGCCGTCGCGCAACACCAGCCACATCACGCCCGTCCAGTCGTTGGGGAGCGAAACGCCGCCGATGGCCAGTGCCTGGCCGCTGTCATCCACCAGCGCCCAGGCTGGGCCGTAGCTCTGCCAGCGGTTCACTGCAAATGCTTCATCGCTGATGTCTCCCAGCAGCGCTTGGACGCACATCCGATCAAGCGGGCGCATCGCTGCCACCACGTCCAGCGCATGCGCAAGGCTCAACTCTTCAAACCGCGCCATCAGCCGATAGCCCCAAGCACGTAGTAGTAGAAGGTGGCCTGAGACATTTCGAAGGCCTCATCCGCTTCATGCCGGAACACAGGAGCCAATGCAGTCGCGCATATTTCCAGCGGGACGACATCGCCCGGGCGGGTGTCACCGGTCACCAACTGCGGAATGGTTTCCTTACCTTGGTCGCGCGGGTCGTACTTGAAGGCGATGGTGGCCGAGCCCTCCATCACGTAATCCGCTCCAGTGAACTGCTTCAAGATGCCAGGAGACTTGGCGTCTTGGAAGGCCATCTGCACTTCAACGGGCACGCTTGTGCCGTTGTCGGTGTAGGTGTCGGCGTCAACCGTGTAGAGCTGGGTGGCCGTGCGCAAATAGACCGTGCCGCCGAGCGTGGTCAAGCCGGTGACGCGCACAGGCAGCGTGTAATCCGACCAGCATGCGACCTTCGAGGTGCGGCTGTAGGAATAGGCCCACACCTTGGATGTGGTTCCGTTGTCAAAAATGCACCAATACTGGCCAAGCTGCGGAATCCAGACGCCGAAAGGATCAATGCGCGTTGAAGGCGCGATGGTGTTCGAGGTCTTGATGTCAGCAACGACCAGCGGATCAATCGGCACACCAATGTCTATGTCGTCGATCCGGTCGGTGCTCTGGGTCACGGTCATCGACCGGAAGCCATAGTGGCTTAAGAAGCCCAAGTCAGAGGCCCATGCCGCCTGCGACTGGGGGAAGGAACAGCCGACGCCAGCAATCCGCTTCTTGATGCTGTTTGCGCTGGGGTCTGTGGCCACATTCCATATCTGCGCACCCTCAGGATAGAAGGCCACCAGCGAATCTTGGAAGGTGCCAACTGCGGTGCACGGCTCTTTGGTGTCCTGCTGCAAGCCAGTCGGCAGAAATCCGGCATCGCTGGCTGTGGTCCAGTCGCGCGCGGCACCCACGGCGCAATAGCGCACCGTTTCACCGTTGATCGCAAAAACCCGGCCGGCAGCCTTGGTCACCGATGCGCTGTGCGGGCAGTTGGCGTCAGTGATCAGCGTGTTTGGATTGGTATCTAGGTAGTGATGCTTGGTGCGGTAGTAGACGATGGCCGGAGGAGCCGACGAATAGGTGACCTTGTACCGCGCCACCACGTAGGGATAGCCCTGAAAAATGTCGGCCCAGTTGACGCCCAGGAACTCGACCGAGGCGTCAACCACCACGGGAGAATCCAGCTGGTACTGGGTCATGAGGGGGAGAGATCCACCGCCACCGCCTGGCACTGAAATGCCGCTGGGAATGTCGATGGTCGTGCCGCGGCTGGTGAAGACCGCAAGCTGGCCGTTCACCGTCTCCAGGCCGTAGGAGTTGGCCAGGTTGAAGTCGGCTTGCAGCTTCAGGCAAGGCCGCTTCTTGATTCGCTTGCCGAGCGTGATGTAGGCATTGCGCAGAATCCAGAGGCGCGAAGCCTCCTGCACATTGATTGGCAGGCGACGGTCTAGGCCGCCGCTGAAGTCGTTGTATGTGATGCTGGGCATACCAGCACTTTGACCCGCGCCGAGGCGGGAAAGTTCACAGGATTACTAGGCGCGCCCGACAACCACGGGCCGCGGCTGAGCGGCGGGCTCCTCGTCGCGACGATAGACTCCATTTGTGCTGAAGGTTTGCGAGCGCAAGCTGCCAAGCAGCGCATTGAGTTGGCCCTGGTAGACCTGGGCGTCAGGCTGTCGGTAGTGGGCCTTGGCATTGGCCAGGGCGTGCAGCAAGATCATCTCGTCGTCCAGCGTGGCGACATCTTCAGTCTGAGTGAATGGCTTCAAGTCGGACACGAACCAGACGCGCAAGGTGTACGCGGCGTCAGCTTTCGGGTAAGTCAGGATCTGGGCGAATCGTTCAAAGCGCTCCGGCTGGCCTGATGCATCCATGGTGGACCACATTGATGTGGTGATCCCCTCAGTGATTTTTACGAACTGACCGCTCACCTTGGTCTCGATGCGCAAAAGACGCTGATCGCGCGAGCATCCATTGGCCCCCATGACGCCAGAGTCAGGGTAGTCGTAGAGGTTCTGCCCCACCCCTGTGGTGATGTCCTTGTAATCGGTTAGGCGCTTCCAGTCCTGCATCCAATACAGCTGCGCCTGACCATTGCGCAAGAAAGAGTCGATCAAAGCCGAGTTCGCGCCGCCAGAGGCACCCAGGCCGGCCATACCCAAGCGGGCCAGCAGTTCGGCCCGGAGTGCTCCCAGCGTGCGATAGGCCATGATCAGGCCTTGGCCTTCTTGGCGGTGGCCTTGGGCGCGTCTTCCGGCTGATCGTCAGCCTGTGGCAGATCCGGCAAGGGCTGCTCGCTGCCATCGTCACCCACCGCGTGGACGGTGAATCCCTGGGCCACCAGGGCGTGGGCTTGCTCCAGCGTGCACTCGCGCGGCACCTTGGTGGCGCTGTCTTTCTCGATCAGGATTTGCATTTGATGTACTCCGTGTTGTCGTGAGGGGGAAGGATCAGGCCAGAGCGCCGGCCAACTCTTCGGCCAGAGCGAGCAATTCCTCGCGGCCCATGGTGTTCAGCTTGGTCCGCATAGCCTCGGCTTCCTTGCGCTCTTCTGGGCTGGAGTCGTGGCCGACCAGGGGCAGATAGCCATGGCCGATGACGAGCTCGCGCAACTGGGCGTCGGGCATGTCGCTGTATTCAGCTAGGCCCAAGGCGGCTTCAAAGATGCCGGTTTGAAAGCGGCCGTAGACCGTTTCCACCACGGCTTGATTCACTTCGGCATCGCGCTCATAGACGCCGGCCAGGCGCTCAAACTCGCTGCGGGCATCGCCGGTGAACACAAAGCCGATGCCGACCGACTCGCTCGGGCGCCGGGCTGTGTCTTGCTTCTTGTTGAAGGGAAGAATCTCGCCGCCGGCCTTGGCGCTGTAGCCTTCGTCCAGGCTTTCAGCAGGCAACTGCGTGACGTTGCCTTCACCAAAGATCGCTTCAAGAATGGGGAACTCATGCGCCCAGATCACGCGCGGCGTGGCCGCCGTTTGATCGCGTTTGACGTTGACAAGGATTCGGCGAGAGAGGGTCTTACCCGATGCGGCGGATTTACGGGGGGCAGCTGTTGCCATGTCGGCTCCTTCTATGAGGTGTTGGCTGGTGGCGGTCAAAAAGGGCCGGGTCAGCGACAGGCCGTCCCGGCCAAAGCCCCTGCAGACCGCCGTTTGCAGGATCAAGGAAACCAAGAAGAGGAACGGGCGGCCGGCAGGGTTTGCAGGCCGCCCAGGTGGATCAGGCCAGGGCCAGAACCGCGTGCGCGTTGGAGCGGTTCATGGTCACGGCACCGCGCCAAGTCACCGCCCAGTAGTACTCGTACCGGTCATAGGCACGGGGAGGCTTGCGGCTCACCATGTCGTGACCATCGAGCGGGCGCAGCTTGATGTGGTTGGTGTTGATCATGTACATGCGCTTTTCCCAGGCCGTTGCCGGGGCGAAGCGTGCGTCCAACTCACTGAACTCGGGCGACCACTGCACCTCGGTGCCCTGGAACGTCAGAACCTCGGTGCCGCCTTCCACGCGTTTGCGGTTGCTCGGGCCAAAGTCCATGCGGCCAAAGGTATTCAGCACGAAGTTGCGGTAGCCGTCGATGAAGTTGGAGCCGGCCACCATCAAGTCAGGGCGCCCACCGTTCCGCATACAGGCGCGGTAGCTGACCTCCATGCTGTTCAAGATGGTGCCAGTGCCGGTGGTGGTGGTCAGACCGGTGGCTACGTTGTTGCGCCAGTAGGCGTTCGCCGATGCCGAGCGGTCGATGCCGCCGACCGTGCCCGAAGTGGGGGTCAGCGAGATCAAGCCGTCCAGGCCGGTGATGGCGTCGGTGCTTTGGGTGCCATCGGCGTGCAACTGGTAGCTGAACTGTTCTTGGAAGCCCAGCTTCAGCACCTCGGCCTGCTCTTCGATCAGGTTGGTGAGCTGGATCTTCTCGGCCATCGAGGCAGACGACGGGCTGCGGTCATCGGTCACGGTGATGCCGTTTTGCGCCAGGCGGTCTTCATCCAGGGCGAAGCCGTCATGGCAGGAGCGCCACGCATAGTTCGCTTGCTCGATGGTTTGCCGGCGGTTGTAGGCCACAACGCTGGAGCCGTTGAACCACTGGAAGTTCGACTGGTAATTTTTGCGGAGCTGTTCAACGATGAACTGCTTCGCGCCTGGGGCTTCCTTCTTCTTTGCCTGCAAGGCTTTCAGAAGAACGCGGTCCATGGCAACTTGGTCGACCGGGTTGTTTGCGAGATAGAAGTCGAGGCCGATCTTGCCGGCGTCGATGATGTCCTGTGCTGAGAATGGCATGTTGGCCTCCGTGCATGGTTTGACTGAGCCTTGCGGCTCCCTTGCAGGTGACGAATCTGCAATCGCGTCTTGCATGCCCTGGGCGATGGGGCTAACGCCACTTGCAGCCGGTTTGCCCTGATGGGCGCGGCCCGGTGCTAGCCGCTAGTTTGGCTGGGCGCGACTCCAGCCTTTCGCGCTTGTGCTCCGTCGCTGGCGTCAGCCGTTCGGGAACATGGCTTGCATCATGGTCTTGGGCGCCGCCGATGGCGATGCCTGGCCGGTAGCCCGCAAAGGCTGGCCGCCGGTTGGAGCGCCGCCGCGTGAGCCGGCAACGTCCTTGATCAACTTGTATTGCGTCTTGACGACATCAGCCCAGCGCGCGGGGGGCACGCCGTCTAGGATCTGAGGCAGCACGGGCAGCAGCTTGGCTTCAATGGCGCTGTAGTCCAAGTCGCTGGCCTGCATCTGCTTGCAGAACGCATCCACGGCATTGGTCGCCTCAATCCGAACCTGCTGGGCCTGCTGCTCTTGCTGTGCCAGCTGTGTTTGGCGCTGCTGGTTCTGCTGTTGCAAGGTCTGCGTACGGTTGGCTCGGGCCAGCTGAATCGCGTCTTCTTCGGAGATCAACAGCGAGTTCACACGCTGGCGCAACTCTGGGAACTCGGCCAGGGGGTCTACGTGCAGCGGCTGCCCAGTCATCAGGCTGATCTGCTGCAACTGGTCCATCAGAACGCGCTGCGCGCCGTCCAGGTCGCCGCGGTTGATCATGCCAACCACGGTCATGGCCTGTTCGAACTGCTCGGGCTTGACTTGGTTCTCTTGCCAAATCGTCTGCATGGCCTGAACACCAGGCAGAACCTCGTCCAGCTTGGCAGACAGTTCCTTGTTGGTGTTGGCCAGCTTCTGGAAGCGCTCTTGAGCCTTGCCACCCAGGCCTTCTGGCATCTGGGTGATGTCTTCCTCGGCTGCGGGCAAGGGCTTGCCATCGGCGCCAAGCTTTGGCGCTGCCGCTGCTTGCGCGGCCAGGGCTGCGGCTTGATCGGGAGCCAAGGCGCCATGGGCATCTACGGCATTGCCCGCCGAATCCTTGAACGTGAAGCGGCCGGCCTCGTCGCGCGGCTGGCCAGATGCGGGAGCCGGTGCGGGTGCGCCGCCAGTCTCCAGGCCTTGAGTGATCGCATCCAGCATGCTCGCCGGGCCGGCAGGCGCGGGAGCAGCAACGGGAGCCGGTGCAGGAGAAGGCGAAGCAATGGCCTGGCCACCGTCGCCACCATCAAAGCCCCCAGCAGAACCGGAGTCATCGAACGGGGCTTGGTATGGCAGGTGACGCAAGAAAATGTTTCGTTTGAACATGGCGGCTACATGGTGGGCTGAGGTTGAGCGAGAGGGGTCTGTGCCCCTTCTTCTGAGCCTTCATATTGCTCGGGCTGCTCGGGCGTTTCTTCCATGCTTTCTTCGCCCATACGCACCGCTTGCATGGCGCCGATGAAGGCCTGCACCGCGGCCAATGGATTTGCCGATGTGGCCAGCGTGGTGGCCGCCGTGATGTAGCCCTTCTCGTTGGTCTCGCGCTCTTTCTCCAGCTCCTCCATCGCCGCCTGAAGCTGGCTCTTCAATTGCTCCATTTGCTGCTGCAGAACCTCGGGGTCAGCCTTGTCGGCTTCAGGCGCCTTGGGCAAGTACTGCTCCAAGTCGATGCGCTCATCAAAGCGGCGCAGCGTCTCGCGCAGCATCTCCACCAGGGCCTGGCCGAGCTTGACTTGACCCTTCTGATACAGGTCGGAGACGGTCATCACCGTTTCTTTGATGACGGGCTGCAGCTTCGTCCAGCGGTCTTGTTCTTGCAGACGATCGGGGCGGCCCGTGGAGCCAGCGCGAACGCGGATGCTCACCTGCTTGAACACCTGCTCGGCGGTCATCGTCGGCCACACGGCTTGCTCGCCTGCAATCTCTTGAACCTCGGCCGGCGTCAACTTGCGCAGGCACATTTGCAGTGTGTAGCTGCCGATCTCAGCCAAGAGATCTTCAAGCGTGTCCTGGCGCTCGGCACTGCGGCCACGTAGACCCTGGTTGAGGATCTCGGCCTCGGTGGCCGTCTTGGCCTGCAGCACAGAGCCGCGGCTTGCATCGCCGCCGCCGATGATCTGCTCGATGTCAGCGCGCGCGGCGCTGGTGTCGTAGTTCTTTGGGTCGATCTGGCCCAACTGGCCCGACCAGATGTCATTGCCGATGGGCTGGCCGCCCACGCCTTCCACCGTGATGACATCGCCGCCCTTGCGGTTGGCAATGCGTTTGGTGTCCTCTTCGGTGAGCGTGCCGCCCTTGCGAACCACGTTCAGGGGCAAGCAAGCCCGACGATCAGCTGCGAAGTCGTCGCGCTGCTCGTTGTACTCGGTGACAAGCGGCTCAATCAGTTCGATGTCGCTCAGCGGGTAGAACGTGCCGTCGATCTCGTTCCAGGCCAAGGCAAAGAATGGATACCAGCGCTTGCCGGTCCAGTCCGGGCTGAAGGGTGGCGTGCAGAACCCTTCCTCGCCATTGCAAACTGTCAGGACGCGATTGGACTTCTTGTCCCAGATTTCCCAGACGCAATAGAGGTCTTCGGCGGTTTCGCCTTGCTTGGCAGATCGCGCCATCTGGCCGGCCTGCTCGCGGTAGGTCGTGCCCTTACTTGGCTCGTAGCCAAACCGCTCTTTGTACGATTCGCGGGTGAACCAAACGCGGTGCCCGATTGCGCCCGCGCGCTCGTAGTCGCCCAGCTCGCGCACGCCAGCGTCAAGGATCACCACATCCTCGCTCAGCACGAAATCAAGCACCGGGCCGCGCGACACCACCACTTCGGCCTGGCTTTCCAGCCCGGCCAGCGTTTGGTGCAGATGGGCCAGTTGCAGATCGGTGTCGGTGTTGCCGCTCTGCGGGTTGTCGATCTCATCGCGCAGCTGCTGCAGCCGCTTGATGTTGTTCTGGGTGTCATCCAGTTGGTTCTGGATGATTGGGTCGCGCTTGGTGTCTTCCTGCCAGCACAGCTTCCACCAGCCGATTGAGGTGGTATAAGCGCCGGTCAGCAACCGCTTGGCTCGCTTCTTCAGCTTGCAGTCGGTCACAAGCACTTGGCTCAGCACGGCTTCGGCCGTCTCGCCAAACTTGCGCACCAGCGGCAACTCAGCCGGCGCCACCGCCTTGGTGGGCGTCACCGAGAACTCGGGGTCTTTGGCGTAGATCTGCGGCCGCATCATCGCCAGATTGGCGAAGTACAGATTCGTGCGCAGCTTCTTGCCTTGCTCTTCGCTCTGCCGCTTGCCGCGCAACAGCTTGCGGTTCGTTTCGAATTGTTTGAAAGCGTCTTTGATAGCAGGCCGAGCGAGTGCATCTTCAACCCGCTTGAGCCAGTCTTGCGCCAGCTTCTTGTCCTGCTCGGACACGATACGGGCATCTCCAGGCGCTGGGGCCTGGGGTTGAATGACTGGCGGCTGCTGGCCGTTGATGAACTCACCGGGCATGCTTCAGACTCCGCTTAGGCTTCGAGGACGGCGCCGAACGTACCGGAGGTGTAGGCCGTGCAGACGGTGCGCATATAGCGCGCCAGTTTCACTTCAGCCGCCTGGCCCGCATTCGTCGCTGCTGCGGTCAATGTGGTCTTGGCTGGCGTAGAAACCGAGCCGGCCGAGTTGGTGCCGAAAGATGGTGAAAGCACCGGAGCGATTGCGCCTCCCGTATTGGTGCCGGCGGCGAAGTCCGTGTAGGACTCATAGGCTTCAATGTCCACCGTGCCCACCATGTTGCCGAAGGTGTGAAGGGCGGCGCTGTGATTGCGCATCGTCGGGGTGGTGTCCAGCACGATGGCTGCGCGCACCGTGCCACCATGCGCACCGTTGCCGACAGAGCCGACCAGGGTGGCAGTTGTGGTGCCGACGCTCGCCAGCGTCCATTCGCCGTTTGCATTGGTGTTGCCGGTGATACCAGCCAAAGCCAAACGGTCGCCGTTCTTCAAGCCATGGCCAGCCGCCAAGGTAATGACGATGGGTGTGGCGTTGGTGGAGCCGGAAACGAGGATTCCGGCTACTGCCGAGCCCATCGAACCGAGAGAGAGTGCTTTATTCGACATGATGATCTCCAGATCAATCGGCAGAGAACGGCCCTACCAGCCGGGTGCGAAGCGACGGGCCGCACCGCCCGAGGGATCTTTGGTGTGCGCCCTCTTCCGAAGGGCACACCCGCCATGACAACAGACCATTCCTTGCGCCTGCTCATTGCCAACTCTCGGCGAGCGAGCGGGATTCGAACCCGCACACCAAAGATTCATTTCACGGCCCCAGCCGCAAGCACGATGTCATCGCCAATCAGCGGACGGATGGCGTTCACATCGTTGACAAAGGCGTCAGACTTGTCGGCGTTTGGCTTGGTGGCGGCTTCCAACCGGTCCAGCTTGGAAATGGAGGCAAGGCGATCAAGCGCGCCTTGGGCTTCGCGGTAGGCTTCGGCCTCACGGTGCAGCATCTCAATGGTGTCTTGCAGGCCCAGCGAGGCCACAGCGTCGGCATGCTCGCGCGAGTCCACGCCGCTGATGATGATCACATCGCCGGCCGTGGTGCAGCCCATGGCCAGAGGCTCGCCATGGAGCCATCCGCCGATGGTGTAGACCCAGTAAGCCTGCAGCTCGCCATCCCAGCCTTCATGCTCAAAGATGACACACGGCTCCTGCAAATCCTTCAGCTCGGAAGCCGTCAGGCTGCGGCGGTGGCCGAAGTTCGGGGCGACTGTTTGTGCGGCGATGCTCATGCAAGCATTTGGCCCGCACGCTCACCGCGTTTTCTCCATGAATGTCTAGCTTGCCCGCTGCTGCATCACCCAATCCAGTGTGAAGGGCTTGGGCCCGGCTGCCAGCTGGCGCGGCTTTGGAACTCGGCTCACTGGCCGGGACTGGCAGGCATAGCGCGTATCGTCCCCGGCGTGGTCTTCCATGCGGGTGTCGATGTCCTCGGGCTTGGCCGGGTCGTGCATCAGCGCCGGGACCGTGCGCCACCAGTCGAAGCAGTCCTCGGTGATGAAGATCATGGGTTCTTCGTTTTCCATGCCTTCAAACGTCAAGCGCGCGTGCACCTGCTGCCATCCCACGATGCGGGTGTTATCGGCGGAGCGGAACCGAGGCCCCACGTTGGCCAGGGGCTGCTTGGGATCACATCGCAGCATCTTCTCCGCAATGCTCGGGCCGCCGTCTTCCTTCCACATGGCCGGGTCGGCCACGCTCAGGGTTTCATCGACCGTCTCGCCGGCCTCGCGGTCCTTGATGCCCCGGCCCACAGCCTCAGCAGTGAGGCGCAATCCCTTGTCGGGCTTCGGCCGGCCGTTCTCGTCACGCTGGCACCCGTACCACTCCCGGTAGCGCACCAATGCGCCGGCGGGCAGCATGCGCTCCGTGCCGTCCTTGAACTTGATCCACTCGGCCTCAGCGATGCACCACCAGCCCACGCTGAAGGGCTTAGCGCTGCCCCAGTCCATCGAACGAAAGCGCGTCCAGTGCTTGGGCGGTGTGAAGCTGGGCAGCTTGTGTTTGTCCTCGCGGATATTGTCGAGATAGGCGCCGGCAACAATGTTCCAATCTCCGTGACGGTATGCCTTCACCAGTTCCTTGGAGCCCAGGCCCATCAAGCGCTTTTCATAGCCTGGGTCATCCTTCAGCAACTGCGGGTTGTCTTCCAGCTTGGCCGGGATGTATTGCCGGAGCATGCCGCCTTCGTCGTCGCTCATGGCCCGCACCTCGAACGGGATCGTGCCGTCGATGAAAGTGGCCTTGACGAACTGGTGCCCCACGTTGCCCGGGTTACTGCCGCACAGGATCAGCGGAATCTTGGCGCGCAGATCCACGCCGAACTGCTTGGCAAACATCTCGATGGCGCCCGGAGGTATCACCAAGCCAGGCGCCCGCACCCGGTTGCGCAGGTAGCGATAAATCGTCTCGCTGAAGTGGGTCAGCTCATCGATCAGCAAAACGTGAATCTCGGCGCCCTGGTACTTGCTCACGTCCTTTTCATACTGGCAATGGCAGAGGTAGATCTTGGCGCCGTTCCAGAACCTGATTTCACGCTCAACGATGCGCACCCAGCCCGCCGCAATGAACGGGCCGAGCAGCACATGAAAAGACTTCGGCCCCTCCATGTGGTTTTTCTCAAGGTCATCGCTGAGCCGCCGGAATAGGTAGACCTGCAGGCCAGGGATCAGGCCGCAGAGGATGCAGGCCAGCGCACGCATGAAGAAAGACTTACCGCCACCGGCCGCGCCGCCGTACAGGATCTCGTTGGCAGGCGACTTCAGCGCCCTGCTCTGCTTGGCGGTGAATTTGACGTTGAAGGTGGGTGCGGTCATTCGCTGAGCGCCATAGCTGCTGCTGCTCGGACACCTGCACGCCGACGTGCGGCCTGCTTGTCACCTCCGTGTTTTGCGTACAGCTCGTAAATGTTTCGGCCAACAAACACGCATTCCAAGGTCCACTCCACGTCCAAGTCGCATGCAGCCTCCATACGAGCTTCGTCTCCGTCGTCTGTGAGCGGATTCCAGTAGCGGCGGGCATGGTCGCCGGGCTCGTAGTCATAGACCAGCCACAGACCCCAGAATGCACCGCTTTTTGGATGCGGCCTGGATTGCTCCGGGTCGTACTTGATGCCCGCAGCCTTGGCCGCAAGCTCCAGCAATTCACGGTCTGTCATCACTTGCACACCTCCGGCTTCGCCTTGCAATCCACCGGCATGACCCCGGCCTTGTCGTCGTCGGGCTCACTGCCGCCACCACAGCCGCACAGCACGGCCAGCATCAGAATGGAAATGATCGTTTTCATGCTTCGCTCTCGCTTGTCACTGTCACGTTGAACACGGGCGCCAGGTCGGCCATATCCGGCTGATCGCCCTTCTTGTCTTTGTTGGCCGCGAGCAGGTTCAAGGCAATCGAACTGCTGTCATTGGCCAGCTTGGTCAAGGCAGCCACGCCTCGCATGGCATCCATGCTTTCAGTGCTCAACACCTTGGCGTCGTCGATCTTGCTAACTTCAACATTGGCCAGGGCAGACAGCCGGTGCGAAGTTGCGGCACCCAGCTCAGCAGCCGCTGCCAAGCTCTGGCTGATGTTCTGCAGCTTCTCCGCAAGACTCAGTGCGCTGTACTGCTGGCGCGCCGGGAGTTCAGCTAATGCGGTCTGTGCTTCCGCAACCTTTTGCGCAACATTTCGCACTTGTTGCGAAACTTGCGAAACCCGGCGCGTTAGCTGCGATGGGTGCACATCAAATTCGCGCGCCAAGTCGCTTGCCTTTTCTCCCGCTGACATGCGGCGCTCGATGTCATCCCATTGCGCCTGGGTTAGCTTTGAAGGCCGAGCCATCAGGTCACCCCGCAATGTTCGTCCTCATCCCGCACGAATGGCAGGCTGAGGGGTTGGCCGGGCTCGATCACTTCGGCAATGCCTACCGTGATGGCATAGGCCGCCTGGTGCTCGCGGTACTGGCGCGGACAGTGAAGCGCGTACATGGCCAGGACGGTGCGGCCGTCGCTTTCCTTTGGTTCTCCACCTTCGGCCCATGCCCTGACGGTGCCCACATCTCGGCAGCATTTGCGCGCGACCGCGGACATGGAAACGCCGGCCGCCATCAGGTCGCGCAAGATGCGGAACCAATCGCGGCGGCGGTTATTCACTGGGATGGCTGATCTCATAGCTGTTTCTCCAGTTCTCGGGCCTTAGCCCTGTAGCCGTCACGTATTGCCCGCAGTTCGTCGTGTTGCCACTTGTGCGGCTTGTTGTCGTTCTCAAGCGCCAGATACGCCGCCTCGCCAATGCGTTTGATTGCTGCCTCGCGCATGACATGGGGCAGGGTTCCGCCTGGTGCGTTGCAGGGCTTGCATTGGCCGTGCACGTTCAACTCGTTGAAGCGCAGATGACTGGCTACTGAGCGGGCGCGAACGTGTCCGGCGTCGAACCCTCCGCCAATGCCGCCCATGGTCAGCAGGTCACCGCACACAATGCAGCCCTTTCCCTGGTCGCGTAGCCTGATGTACTTGTTAAAGGCGTCTTGCGCTTCAGTGATCAAGTCCGGGATTCTTTTCAGGCGCTCGCGTGTCGCCCTATCCTTTGCTCGCTCTTCTTTAGCTGCCTTAAGCGCGGCCGTACCCCGATCTTTTTCAGCCTGCCACTTCCCGACTGAGCCGGCGCAATCTGGGCCGCACGCGATTTGCTTGGCAAGCAGCGGAGTGAAATACTGCCCACACCCGCCCTTTTTGACGGGGCACTTCCTAACCTTGGCTGATGCCCTGGCCGCACTCGTGTCACGGAGAGGGGCGCTGCGCTTCATGGGGGTTCGCTTCATGCTGTGCATGCCTCGCGCTTGGCCGGCGCGCAGCACTCATCCGGCACATCGCGCCCAAGGCTGGTTCGGCGCCACTGCACATCCCGGCCTGCTCCGAAGGCGTGCGCCAGCTCAATCACCGCCGTCATTTCCGCAATGGTCATGTCCGAGGTGCTAGAGCCGCGGCCAATGGCGACAAAGCCGGTGCCGTCCATGTTGGGCACCAAGTCCTGGCCGTTCAGGTGTGCGGTGAGGTAGTCCTTCCAGGCTTCGGGCTTGAGTCGGCGGGTGCCATCCCACTTCACTTGCTCCGAGAGGTCAGTGAGGCAGGACCACATCAGGCTGTTCTGCGCCAGGCTGCGGGTTTCCTTGCGCACCGTCAGCGTGAGCTTGTGACCGCCCAACAGCATGGCCTTAATCCACGCCCAGGCTTGGGCGAGTTGAGGCGCTGCGGTCTGGGCGTCTTGAAGGCTCAGTGTTAGGCGGTCGTTGCTCATGCCGCCGCCATTGCCGCGCAGCTCGCCGGCTCAAATGCGTAAACGCCGATTGGCAACGGCTTGATGCTGGCCGGGTCAACGTAGTGCTTGATGCCCATGTTCGGAGCGTGGCCCAGGCGCTGAATCTTCTTTTGGTCTTCTGCGGTCAGCTCATAGCCGGTGTAGTTGCTGGCCTTCAGTGCCGCGGCCTTTTCGTTGTCGCGGCGCAGACTGTCGGCGTATTCCGCTTGCTTAGCCTGCTTCTGGCTTGGGCGGCTAATGGTGATGTTGATCCTCTTTGGCGCTGCGCCGATCACAACGCCGTGATCTGGGTTGAACTGGTGCCCCTCCTTCCCATCGGTCTTGAGGATGCCGAGGTTGCGCAGTTTGCAGATGGCATCGCTGACCAAACCGTATTTGATGTTCAGCATTCCCGCCGCTGCCCCAGTGGTGTATTGCAGGGGGTAGTAGCGCTTGAAGAAGTCCATCACTTTCTTGGAGACGGACTTCGGGGCGGGTTGGTAATACTTGGTCATGATTAGCCTCCGAAGTTGGCGCGGTTCATGCGGCGGGTCTTGCTGTTGGCAACAGCGAAGTCGCATAGGTTCAAGGCGAACGGAATGTCGTCGTCCATGTCCGAGAAGCCGGTGCCAGCACTCCACCCTGCAGCATCTCCCGTGCGGGCCGGCGTGCCGCCCGTGCCGTAACCAGCAGCCTCGCCAGGCCGGCGCGGTGCCGGTGCGCGGGGGGCTGGAGCGGGAGCGGGAGCGCGGGCCGGGGCAGCGCCATCGCCTTCTTCGCGGGGTTGGCTGATCGAAAATTCAATGCTCACCACGCGGCCAACAAGCGAGTGGCCCTTGCCGTTCTTGCCTTCGAACTCCTGAATATTCACGTCCTGCAAGACGGCGACGATGCCCTTACCCTTTGTCAGATATGGCGCGAGCGCTTCGGCCTGCTTGCCCCAAAGCGTGGCCTTGACCCATTGAGTCGGCTGCTCGCCGTCCACTTTTCTGCCGTAGTTGCAGGCGATGGCAATATCAGCCACGGCCTCGCCGCTGGGGATGAAACGGAGTTCAACGTCTCGGCCAATGCGGCCATGTGCGATTGCGTTCAGCATGCTTTCTCCTTGGGTTAATAGGTCTTCTGGCGCTCAAGGTGAGGCCAGGGGTTCATGTCAATCGTGCTGTTGGGGTAGGCCGTGTACTGCATGGATTCCGGGTCGAACCAGAGCTTGATTGCGCCCTCCCACCCGGTGCCGTTGCGCTGCTTGCGGCAAAAAATGATGGTGTCGGGGTCTTCTTCGTTGACCATCTTTCCGGCCTGGCGGTCTAGTTCCTTTTGCTTGTTCCGCCAAACCAACATCAGGTTGTCCACTTGGTCTGTGATCGATCCGGACCCCTTCACATCGTTCTTGTCGGGCTGGTCGGTCTCCTTGCCGGACTTGCGTAAGTGGTGGACAAGGTGGATGTGCGCGGAGTAGTCGCGGCCGATGGCGGTCAACTCGTCGACCAGCTTTTTCTGGCCGTTGTAATCGTCCTCGCCAGCCACGCACTTCATGAGCGAGTCAATGACCATGTGCCGAATGCCAAGCTCCTTGAAGCAATAGCGAGTCACAGCACAGATCCGGTCAGCGTTGACGGTACCCTGCTGGTCATACAGCCACAGATGCTTCTCGCAGAGGGCCGCAAACTGCTCGTAGATGTCGCGCAGCACGGCCACTTCCTCAGGCCTTGGCTCCGCATCATTCAGGCCCATGAACTGGCGCACCATGCGATGCAAGGTCTTGCGCGGCTTCATCTCGAAGCTGGCAATGCACACCTTTTCGCCCTGGGCCACCAGCGAGGCCGCTGCCATGCCAGTGACGGCGCTCTTGCCGTGTCCGTTGACGCCAGCCCATAAAGTCGCCTCGCCGTGGCGGAACTTGAAGATCTTGTGCGTCTTCTCCCATGGCAGATATGACCCAGGCTCCACCGCGTCAGGCCGGCCAAGGTCTGCCGCCATCACCTTGAGGTATTCGCCGGCTGGGCGAACCTTCGAGGCCGTTTCCGTCTCGCGCTCGTAGGCTGACCAATCAATGTCGTCAGGGATGAGGTTCATTGATCCACCCCCATCAACCGCAAGTGCCGCCACGGTGCGCCGTCAGCCTTGGCAATGACGGTTGATGCCCCCGCCTTGACTGCGGCATCTGCCCACCGGCTGACTGCATCGCCGTCTTTGCCTTGAACGACCACAAACAGGTCGACCAGCGCCCGCAAATCCAAAAGCTCAGGAACGTCCGTTAGTTCAATCCGAATGTCGCCAAGCCACCCCTCTAGCTGGTGGGTGTCAGATAGCGCAACGTAGGGTGGTTTCATGCCCTTCCTGCGTGCTTCAACAACTTGATCGAGGCCGCGCATCAGATGGCTCCAATCAAATTCAGCGTCGAGGCCGGTTCGGAAACCCCGGCGCCTTCCCAGCGGCGCTGGTTCAGGTAGACCAGCGGGGCCGGGATGAACTCGCCGCCGTTCTTGGTCCAGGCTTGAGACGTCTTGAGGCTGTTGACATGCCGGATTACGTCAGCGGCTACTGACTCGACCTTCTGCTTCTTCCAAACTTCGAGGCATTTGCCCTTGGACTGCTTTCGAGTGGTTGCAGGCCAAATCTCCCAGAACTCCGAAAATCCATCGGGCTCCCCCTTGGGGGTAGGGGGTTTTATCTCTTCTCTTCTCTTCTCTTCTCTGCGGTTACTCGTTACGTCACCAGTTACGTAATTCGTTACGTCACTGGTGACGTAACGCTTTGCGGAAGATTCAGATAGATCGGACTTCTTGCGCTCGCGGTATTCCTTTTGTCGCTGAGCCGCGCTCTTTGCGCCTGCGCTTCTCAGTTCGCCGGATGTGTTGTATTCCTCGAAATTCGGTAGCGCTACGGTGAACTCTTGATCATCAAAATAGGCCCATCCAACCGACTCCATAGCCTCACCGAAGCCTGGAATGCCAACCATGTCGTCGATGTCGGCAAGGTCAGCGCCACGGAACACACCGTCCTTTGTGTGTTCGTTTGCTGCCCCCCAAATAACGAGTAACGCAGACACCGTAACGTGTCGCATAACGTTACGCGTAACGATGTCACGCATACTTCCGTGAAATCCGGTCGTAAGCGCGGCACTTACCTTTTCCGAACACTCAAGCGCCCTGGCAATCCCATTGACCTTTGGATTTGTCAGGAGTGAAGTTCTCATCTTGATCCAGTCACCAGACATCAGAGTCCCAGCCTTTCTGCGATGGCCTGGAAGGCCCGTTCGATCTGGTCAGGCGTGGCGCCAGGGTGGGCGCGAAGCCATGCCGCTTTTTCGGCGCTGTAGAGTTGATGCGGGTTCATCAGATCAACTCCCGCTGCTTTGCTGGCAGGCGTACGGGGTTTGCTGCATTGCCAGATGATTTGTTTCTGACCGGCCTCGCGGTCGGGTCTTCACCTGGCCGCTTTTCAAGACGGGCACGAAGAGTCGTGTAGCCAATGCCTGTTGACTCGCTTAGCTCGGCAAGAGTTACGCCATTGACATATCGATTGACGCGCGTATTCCTGCTTTGCTGCTTTGCTGTCGCCCATCGGCAATTGCCTGGCTCGTAGTTGCCATTTACGTCAATGCGATCCAGTGTTCTTCCGCATGGGCGATCCCCCATATCGGTCCGGAACGCGTCAAACTCTTTCCATCGCTCGCAGACATGAATTCCTCTGCCGCCATAGTTCTCGTAGCCTCTTGCCTTCGGTGAGTTGCACCTTTCCAGCATTGACGCCCAAGTTCTGTATGTTGGTGTTCCGCACATGCCATGCTTCACATTGGCCTGTGTAGCTTTGCTTCTCGCTTCGCGCTGCAAGCATCCGCATGACTTTGTGTTTCCGCTTTGAAGGTTCTTGCCAGTCGCAATGCTTGACGCGCCGCACTCACAAACACATCGCCACTGGACGCGGCCCTCATGCGTGCTGCATACGCGCTCGACAACGGTGAGGCGGGAAAACTTGCGCCCAGCTAACTCAACAGCTTTGCTCATGCGGCCTCCGGCGTCTTGATGTCGGCAGGCTTACCGGCCCATGTGAGGGTCTGGTCTTCGCCATCTTGGTCGCGGATGGGGCGCAAAATGCAGTCGGCAATCCATGGCTGGGCTTGCTCTGGAAGAAGTCGATCAATCCTCCAATAGTTATGTTCGCCACCGACAAACTGGACGCACCGCACGATGTAGCCGTCGTACGAGTTCCCTGGGTAGGAAATCACCGCCAGATCGTTAGGCTTGCAATTCATGCTGCCTCCTGGGGTATCATTTGCTTAGTCATGCCGTTTTCCTTTCTTGGTCGGCGTTGATAGAAGCCCCGTCCTGTTCGCGCAGTGCGGGGTTTTCGCTTTTCTGCGGCTGCAGAATTGGTAATGGGCAGGCGTGGCTCCGGTGGCCTGTGTGTAGGCAGCGGATGCAGACCTTGCGCGGGG
>Ga0214921_10002427_pt1 | contig 30301 bp, 31 predicted proteins | sample LL1505_MetaG_FD_177992 | JGI IMG/M metagenome (GOLD analysis project Ga0214921, IMG submission 177992) | Freshwater microbial communities from Lake Lanier, Atlanta, Georgia, United States - LL-1505 | ecosystem: Environmental > Aquatic > Freshwater > Lake | place: USA: Georgia | collected...
GTTGTAAAAGAACTAATTTTCCCCACAGATCCGATAAAATTTCGAAACTGAAATTAAGGGGATGGAAAGCATACGCCTCTCACGTTTCACGTCAAAGGTTTTTTTAAATATTTTTTCCTAACCCCTTCCTCCCAACCATAATTACCAAAAAACGCAAAAATCACCCCACATCATACCCAGTTACCATCACTATCAGTTTTATGATTTTACCCCAATTTTGCTTGGTATTGACAATCAGCGTTTTGCGCTGAGGAAGAAAATTTGATCCATAATTTAAATGAAAAACATTTACCTAGAATGATTTATGTTTATCAAATCCAGCCCATGGATCACTCCCACCACGGGCACCAGCACAAAGAAGAAAAACATCACTCTTGCCACTCCCCTCAAGGTAAACCCGCCCCCTACGGAAAACTTTCCCTTATATCTCTTCTCCTATCCGTCCCCCTACACTTTATTGCATCCGGCCACATCGCAATTCCATATAGCACTTATATAGAGGTACTTATATCTAGCATCGTCGTGTTTTGGGTGGGCTTTCCCATCGTAAAATCATTCTTTAAAAGTCTGCAAAGCCTTAAACCTAATATGTTTACTCTTTTAGGATCAGGCACAATCATCGCCTATTTATATAGCCTTTTTGGGATATATTTTTCAAAACACGGCCATGGTGATCTCTTTTTCGATGCTGCCGCCGCCATCACCACTCTCGTCCTGGCCGGTCAATGGATCGAGCAGCGCTCCGAAGATAAACTCGCCAAAGCCCTCCAAGGTCTTCTCTCCCTCACTCCTCCCACGGCCCGACTTTTCTCCCACGGCTCCGAAAAAATGATCCCCTGGTCGGAAATCCAACCCGGCAACCAACTCATCGTCCTCCCCGGAGAAACCATTCCCGCCGACGGAAAAATTCTGGAAGGCCACGCCTCCATCGAGGAATCCATCCTCACCGGCGAACCCCTCCCCATTGAAAAATTCGTCGGAGATTCCGTCCTAGGCGGAACTCTGGTGTCAGGAGGCCGACTTCTGGTCCTAGCTGAAAAAGCCGGCAACGACTCTCTCGTCGCCCGACTCGCCCGACTCGTCGAAGAAGCCCGCGAAAATCCCCCACCCTTCCAGCGCGTCGCCGACAAAATCGCCGGTATCTTCACTCCCCTTGTTCTCGTCCTCGCGACCGCCACTGCCATCGGTTGGATTCTCGCCGGGGAATCCGCTGGCATCGCGATCAACCGGGCCGTCGCCGTCCTCATCGCCGCCTGCCCCTGCGCTCTCGGACTCGCGGCTCCGGTCGCCACCGCCTGCGGACTCTCCCGAGCCGCCCGGCTCGGCGTTCTTATTCGCGACCCTTCCTCTCTCGAAAAACTCTCCAAGGTCAAACTTCTCGTCGTCGACAAAACCGGAACCCTCACCGAGGGCAACCCTGCCGTCACTCACATCATCACGGCCGAGGGAGTTTCTGAAACAACGGCCATAACTCTCGGCGCATCCCTCGCATCCTCCAGTCTTCATCCTCTTTCTAAAGCCATCGTCAAAGCCGCCCAGTCCCGAAATCTGACGTTGGAAAAAATCTCTGACATCCAAGACACCCCAGGCCAAGGAATCGCCGGAAAAAACAAAGAAAGGGAACTGATCCTCGGCCAACTCTCCTTCCTTGAGCTAAAAAAAGTGAATATTCCCCAAGCCCTCCGATCCAATACTTCTGGGAAAGCAGGACCGGCCGTTTGGTTGGCCGAGGGAAATCGCTGCCTCGCCCGTTTTGATATGGCCGACCCCATCCGCTCCACCACGCCCGCCGCCATCCAATCGCTGAAACATCTCGGTATCGATCTCGAGCTTCTCACTGGCGACCAACCCGAACCGGCCCAAGCCGTCGCCTCACAACTGGGAATCACCCGGGTCCAGGCCGGGGTAAAACCCGCCGGAAAAGCCGCCCGCATTTCGGCCTTGATCGGAACCGTTCCCAGACTCGTCGCCATGGCCGGCGACGGCACAAACGATACTCCAGCCCTCGCTTCCGCTGATCTAGGAATTTCTCTCGGCAGCGGAACTGATGCCGCCAAGGAAGCGTCCGCCGTCGTCGTGTTAAAAGGCGACATCGCCGGCGTGGCCCGCGCCTTTCTGATCGGTCGAGCCACCGTTCGGGTCATCCGTCAGAATCTGTTCCTAGCTTTCGCCTACAACGCGCTGGCTCTTCCCGCTGCCGCCGGTCTCTTCATCTCTTCAACCGGTTGGGCTCTCTCGCCCACTTGGGCTGCCACTTCCATGGGTCTCTCCAGTCTTCTCCTCACCGGAAATGCACTAAGACTTCTGCGGTTCAAACCTTAATCTTCCTACAACACGTGGGATTACAGTATTTCCCTTCACCTCCTGCCAATTCCTAAACCCGAGTCTTCCGCCTGATGATCCGAATTGTGATCAGGGTTGGGTAAGGCTTAGGATGATTACCCCATGAGAGCTTCTGTCCTCCCATTTTTGCTCTCGGCGATTCTCTTACTATCCGCCGGCGATTCGCAGGCAGAGTTCCTCCAAAAAGGATCGCTTCGGCCACAGGAACGACCTCCCGCCTCAGCTCAAGTCGTTACAATCGGATTTTATCCCGTCTCTGTTCATCAGTTGGATGTCGCCAACAGCACTTACTATATCGATACCTATGTCTGGTTCCGTTGGAAGGGTGAGATCGATCCAACTAAAACTATCGAATTCGTTAACATGGTCGAGGACTGGGCACGGCAACTCTCCTTTCTGCTTCCGAAACCCAAGCGGGACGCAGAGGGCTACTACTATCAAATTATGCGGTTAGAAGGCCGCTTCAATCAGCCCTTTTCGCTCTCGGACTACCCACTCGACCGGCAGCGTCTCAGTATCAAGGTGGAGGACCAAACCTACGGCATCAACCAGCTTGCCTTTGTCATCGACACGGCCAATAGCGGCGTGGGTGATCTCGTCCGAATTCCCGGCTGGAATCTGACGGGTTGGAGAGCCGAGACCTATGCTCACGATTATCAAACCTCCTTCGGGGACGAAAGTACCCCCCAGATCTATTCTATGGCCAAGTTCAGCATCGAAATTTCTCGCCCAGAAAATTTCTTTCTTTGGAAACTGCTTCTCCCACTTTTCATGGTCATCATTGCCGCCATCGCGTCCCTTTGGATCCGCCCCCAACTGCTCGGAGAACGGGCGGCCCTACCGGCAGCAGCCCTGCTCTCGGCAATCTTTCTTCAAAAAAGCTACTCCGACTCCCTTCCGAACCTCGGATACCTCGTTCTGATGGACTGGATCTATTTAATTGCCTACCCGTTAATCATCCTCACCCTTATCCGAGTGATTCTGGCCTATTTTCGGGTAGAAAATGCGGACGCTGCCAAAATTCTAAAAATCCACAACACGGACATAAAATTGATGGTTGTTTTGCTGGTCAGCTTTGTAATCGGAGTCGGCCTGATTGTCACACTTCACTAGTCAGCCTGTCCCCTTCCACCTCCTGCAAATCATCCCACCACGCAAACGTAATCGGAAAACTTTAGGTTTGAGCTAAAAAATTGAGCGTCGAATCAGTACGTCCAACCAAACAGCTTCCAGCCATCATTCGGGCGCTGCGAACCGTCGGGAGAGTCCATCATGTTGTTGCTGAAAGTCGGCGCCGTGCCTCTCTCCCGAATCACCTCCTGATAGGGAGGATTGTTCGGGCTAGCCGGATTCACCGAATCCCAACCGCGATTGGCCATCACCACAAACATTCCCACGTCCGGGCTATTGTCCTCATCCTTGATGACGCTTCTGGCCTGTTCCTCTTCTGGATTCGCTACTGCTTTCTCAACTTGATCGTTGCCTTTTGAGCTCGAAGAGGAAGTCGAGCCGCTTGAATTAACCGTACGGGCACCGTCCAAAATACTTTTCTTGGGCGGTACCTGTTTCACCGCCCCGCCAGCGGTTGCATCATTGGTCTGAGCCTGCACCAGTCCCAAAAAGGGTAGCAGAGCGACCAGAAATGTGACCTTTCGTTTCACGTTATGATCTTAACCTCCGTTTTTTCAGGGTCAAACCGCCCTTCCCTCGACAAATCAGCCCCGCTTGGCACGATCTCGCAGTGCGGATCCTCGCTCTCGACCCCTCCCTCCGTGCCACGGGCTATGCCGTTCTGGAAGGCACCGCCGAAAAACCCGTTGTCTTGGCTTCCGGCACCATTAAAAATCCCGCTTCCCGCACCTCCCAAGATTGCCTGATCGAAATTTACGACCGCCTCTCCGAACTTATCTCGCAATACTCCCCAACTGCTCTCGCCATTGAACTCATCATCTATGTCCAAAACACGCGCACTGCTGTCATCTTGGGTGCCGCCCGGGGGGCCGCTCTCCTCGCCGCCGCCCGCGGTGGCCTCACCATTCACGAATATCCGCCGAAACTGGTCAAAAAATCTGCCACCGGCAAAGGCGCCGCCAAAAAGGAGCAGGTCGCCTTCATGACCCGCGCTCTCTTCGGTCTAAGACACAATCCCGCACCCGACGAGGCTGATGCCCTCGCCGTCGGCCTGACTCACCTCCGCCGCTCTGCCTTTTCCTCGCGCCTCGTTTCGGCAGACTCCTAAGATGATCGCTTTTCTCGAAGGCACCTTGGCCGAAGCCTGGCCTACACGAGCTGTCATCAACTGTCAGGGCATCGGCTACGAAGTGCTGATCCCCGTCACCACCTACGACCGCCTGCCCCAGCCGAACGAAAAAGTCCGGCTCCTCACCCATCTCGTAATTCGTGAGGATGATCACACGCTTTACGGATTCTTCACCCCTGGGGAACGCGATCTTTTTCGCCTCCTTCTTCATCACGTATCCGGAGTCGGACCCAAAACCGCCCTCTCCATCCTCGCCAGCACAACCCCCGCGACCGTCCGGGATGCCGTGGCCACTGGAGACACCACCACTTTGGCCAAACTCAAGGGACTAGGCAAAAAGACGGCCGAGCGGATCGTTCTCGAGCTTCGGGACAAACTTCCCGCACTCGATGCCCTCGCCGGCGGTACTCCCTCCAAAGGATCACCCGCACCACTAGCCGGAAATTCTCAGGACGCCCTCCTCGCCCTTCTCGCCCTCGGTTACAAATCGGCCGAGGCGCAAAAAGCCCTTGCTGGGCTCGACTCCTCACTCCCTTCCGGCGATCTCGTCCGCGAAGCCCTGCGAAAATTGGGCTAGGGCACCCCCCTACCCCTTTTTCTTTTTCAGAATCTCTGCCTTCACCTGCTCCATCGCGTTCCGAATTTCATGAATATGGATCGGTTTTCTAAAGATTTGGATCCCGCCGATCTCCTTCGCCAACTCGGGATCCAAAGCCACCTCTGTCCCTTCATCTTCAAAGAGAATCACCGGAACCTTAATGCCTAGATTTCGCAGGGATTGGGTGAAATCCAGTCGGGAAACTTTTTCGACCGCCTCCTGCTCCGGCGTGGCATCACAGACCACCAGATCAATCCGGTTGTTTTGAAAAATTGCCTGCATATTTTCCAATCGGTCGGCAATCAACACCTTCCACCCCCCTTGCAGAGCAACCTGCCCGATCAATTTTCCGAGCGACCCGTGATGATTAACAATCAAGATGACCACAGAATAATGTAGGATTTGGAATCCAATCTTCACAAGGATCCCAAATAGGACCCTCTCCTTTGGAACACATTCTCGACTTCATCTTCATCCTCACCTCTCTCCGCAGATTTAACCTCTTCACCACTATCCTCTTTCGACTAAAATAGCTTCCCCTGTGAACCCGATCATCAACCTCGCCGGCTATCGCTTCACCCCAATGGATCAGTTGGAAAAATGGAAAACCCAACTCCTTTCTCGGTGCCGCGAGCTCAGTCTTAAGGGCACCATTCTCCTCGCCCCCGAGGGCATCAACTTCTTCCTGGCCGGAACTCGGCCACATTTGGATCCCGTCCTTTCCATCCTCCGATCTATTCCCGGATTGCAGGATCTCGCCCCCAAGGAAAGCGTCAGTACCACCCAGCCCTTCAAACGCATGCTGGTGAAAATCAAAAGGGAAATCGTCCCCTTCGGTGTCGAGGGAGTGGATCCCGCCCACCGCCCCTCACCCAAGATCTCCGCCCGGGAACTCAAAACCTGGCTGGATCAGAGGCGCCCCGTCACTCTCCTCGACGTCCGCAACGACTACGAGGTTCGCCTTGGCACATTTCAACAAGCCCTCAATCCCAAGATTGATAACTTCCGCGACTTTCCTGCCGCCGTTCGAAAATTGGATCCTGCCCTTAAAAATCAACCCGTGGTGATGTTCTGTACCGGAGGCATCCGCTGCGAGAAGGCCGGACCGTTCATGCAAAAGGAGGGCTTCGAAAAGATCCTTCAGTTAGACGGTGGCATTCTCAAATACTTCGAAGAAGTGGGTGGCGACCATTTTTCCGGTGAATGCTTCGTGTTCGACGAACGCGTCGGTGTCGACAGCCAACTCCAGGAGACCGATTCCGTTCTCTGTTATAACTGCCAGATGCCTCTGCTCGCCTCCGATCTAAAGCACCCCCACTACGTGTACGAGAAGTCCTGCCACTACTGCTTTCACGGCAAGCCCAAGGGGAGGGGGAACACGGCCGATCGCCTCGGCTGAAGCCCCACTCTTGCACTTTCAAACTTTCCCGTTTCCTCCAAGATCAAGCCCGTGCCCGCCAAACCCGCCGCCCAACTCAATGCCGAACCCAAGCCCGGCGATGCCGTGGATCAATCCCTTCGTCCGACCCGACTCGCTGATTTCACCGGACAGCCCAAACTGAAGGATCGACTTAGCATCCTTCTTGATTCCGCCCGAGCTCGCTCCCAACCCCTTGACCATCTCCTGCTGAGCGGGCCCCCCGGACTTGGCAAAACCACCCTCGCCCATATTCTCGGCGCAGAAATGAACGCTACCGTCCGGACCACCTCCGGCCCGGCGATTGAAAAAGCTGGCGACTTAGCCGGACTTCTCACAGGTCTGCAAGAGGGAGACATTCTATTCATCGACGAGATCCACCGTCTCTCCAAGGTCATCGAGGAATACCTCTATCCTGCAGTGGAAGATTTTCGGATCGATATCGTCATTGATCAGGGACCAGCCGCCCGCTCCGTTCGCCTCAATCTTCCCCGCTTTACCCTGATCGGAGCCACCACCCGAGCCGGACTGCTCAGCGCTCCTCTACGCTCACGTTTCGGGGTCAGTCATCGGCTCGACTACTACTCAGCCGAAGATCTTACCTCCATCGTTCGCCGGTCAGCCGGCTTGTTGGAAGTGAAACTTGAGGATTCAGCTGCCCCGGAAATCGCCCGTCGGAGTCGCGGGACGCCCCGCATCGCAAACAATCTTCTCCGTTGGGTCCGTGATTATGCCCTGGCCCGCACCCAGGGTGTGGCTACTGCCGCCTCCGCCATCACCGCTCTTGAAATGCTGGAGATCGATAAAAACGGGCTGGATGAAATGGATAAACGCCTCCTACAGGCACTGACCGGAAAATTTAAGGGAGGCCCAGCCGGACTTCACTCAATGGCCGCTGCCGTTGGGGAAGAACCTGGCACACTGGAAGAGGTGCATGAACCGTATCTGATTCTGGAGGGCTACCTGCAACGCACCCAGCAGGGTCGGGTTGCCCTGCCACGGGCTTACGAGGTTCTCGGTCTGAAAGTTCCCGCCTCGCAACCCTCGTTGCTCTGATTCATTTCATGATCCGAATCCCTGGATGGGTGGCTCTGTTCGGGTTGGTGTTTCTTCTTCCCGCACTGGCCGAGGATGAAGATGAAGTCAAACTCTGGCCACCCCGGGAAGGAGGCAAAAAGGCCGTTATGGCCGCCAGTCAGGCTCTTTGGTGGGATAAAGACAACCCCGATGCCCGCATCCTGAAGGCCCGGGCACTGGATTTTTCAGGGCGGTACGCCGAAGCGGAGCAAGCCGCCCTCTCAGCCCTCGAAATTGCCCCGCAAGACCCCTCCGTACAACGGATCTTGGGACGAAGTCTCCTTCATCAAAACAAGATTGCTGCCGCGAAAGCTGCCCTCGAACGGGCCGGCGAATTAGGCGATCATGTCCTGGGATCTTTGGGAAACATGTTGCGGCCGGATCGAATGTCGATCGCACCCCCGGTACCTCATGTCTCTCGTTCCTTGGTTCAGATTCAGGATGAAAAGGGCCGAGTCATTGGTTCAGGCTGTTGGATCACCGCGGACGGAATTGTTCTCACGGCAGCCCACGTGGTGGCAGGAAGACAGAGTATCTCTGTTCGTAACGCGCTTGGAAAAAGTTTCAGGATAAAAAAGGTCTGTCCCGGAGATTTTACCGCAGACGCCGTCTTGCTGCAGTGCGATGCCGAGGAACAGATGTTTCTGCGGTTCGCCGAACAGGAACCGAAGGCGGAAGATCCAGTTAGCGTTATCGGATTTCCTTTGGCCATCGATTTGCCCCTCACGTCACGCGGAAAGGTTCGAACCCCTTCCTCGGGCATCGGACACCCCACGCTGACCACCGCCCCCATGGTGCCCGGCCAATCAGGCTCCCCGGTGGTCAACGAACAGGGGAAGATCATTGGCATTGCCTCCCGTGGCTCTATGACAGTTCGCGGAGGAGGAGCCCCGGCCCGTTCTGAAGCCGTCCCCCTTTCTTCTTTGCTTCATCTTCAGGATCTTTCGCTGCAACCGTCCGCCTTTTTCGATGTGAAATCCCTTCCCGATTGGACGGATAAAAATCCGTCCTTCGATCCAGCCGTCGCCGCTGCCGAACAAACCGTCCTCAATCAGGATTACGAGAAGGCGGAAAAAGCGATCTCCGCAGCTCTCGACCGCCATCCGAACGATTCCGGTCTGTATCTACGGCGGGCCATGGTTCGGGTGGCTTGGGGCCATGCCTCAGATGCCGAGGCCGATGCCCGCCTTGCCGTTGCCTATGGTTCACAGAATGCCGAGCCTCGTCGTTTTCTCTGCGGCCTTCTCCTGAACATGGGGCGAAAGGAGGAAGCCGTCACCTTTCTCGAGGAGGCCTATCGCCTGGAACCCGATGACAGCGACACCGCCGAGGGACTGAGTGATCTTCTGCTCTCCATGGGACGCTATAAAGAGGCATCCGGCCCGGCTGAGGAGGCAACGCGACTGAATCCTGATTCCGCACGTGCTTGGTCCATGCTGGCTGCTTCCCGCTTGGCCACAGCTCAACTCGATAAAGCCAGGGAAGCCGCGGAAATGGCGACGACAAAGGGGCCCGACGATCCTCGGAGCTGGATTCAACTTGCTGCATGCTCGAACGCCTTGAAGGATTTTCCCACGGCCGCCATGGCTGCGGAAAAGGCCACTCGGTTAGCCCCGGGGGATTCCCGAGCTTGGCTCAATTTGGCCACTGCTAACACCGGCAACAACCAATTCGAAGCAGCCGTGCGTTTCGCCGAAAAGGCTGCCCAACTGGATCCCAAAAGCCGGGCGACTTGGAATCTCCTCGCCGCTCTTTACGCTGAACTCCACCGCCCGGAGGAGGCTGAGAAAGCTCTGATGAAAGCCGCGATGCTGGAATCCACACCTCCAAAGGGTCGTTGACCCACTCTTTGGGTAAGATAGAATTCTCATATGAAACTGATACGGCTTTTCTCTTTTGTCATGGTCTTGGTCGCAGCCCTAACCCTTCGTGTCTTGGCAGAACCATGCTTGAAGCCCTGCAACCAATGCTGCCCCCCCAACGCACCTTGCTGCCCAACGCCCAACTGCACCAAGGTTTGCCAAGAATGCTGCAAAACCAAGGACTCCTGCTGCTCTGAAAAAAAATCTAAGTGTTTATCTGCTGATTCCGTTCCCCTCGAACGGGGTGGAAAGAAAATTTCCCCCTACGGAGACAAAGGTTGCCCCCGCCGCTATTAAATTTTTTCGCTTATTTAGTTTGGGTGACTTGCTTCTGGCAAAAACGGCCTCAGATTATGAAGATGAAATACTTCCTTCCTGCTCTCCTCGGTCTAGCAACATCCCTCTTCTTTAACCTTCAGGCTGCAGAGACACCCTCCACGACCGAGGCAGCCAAAGCGCAGATCGTCAAAACTCCAGAAGAAAAAGCCAAAGCGGCTGAATTGGCCAAAACCTACCCCCTCACCACCTGTTTGGTATCCGGTGACAACCTCGGTGGCATGGGAGAAACCATTGATTGCCTCTATCAAGGAAAGCTCGTCCGTTTCTGCTGCAAGGGTTGCATCAAATCCTTCAACAAGAACCCCGATAAATATCTCAAGGAACTCGAGTCCCCAAAAAAGCCCTCGGCCTGATCCTTGGGTCGCGTGTGTCATAAAGGCCTGTCGGCCTTGACCCTCTTGGCGGGTTGACTTAAATTCAATCCAGCATTCCGAGTGCTTCCATCGCAAGATAGAAGTCCGCCAACCGGGGCAGGAGAAACCCACGGTGGCTGGAAAAAGACCCAAAGTCTTTTTCCGATGTGCGAGACAGGAAAATCCTGACTCGAACAAAGTTCTCCGCAGGCCAACCGCCCGCACAGGAATGTGTCGGCGGTATTTTTGTGCCCGCATCGGGATGCGTCACAACCCAAAGGAGACGCATCAACATGAGTACCGCAACCCTTGAGGCCCCCCTGGCCTCCCTCAGCATTAAAATCGATTCGGAAAACCCAGATCATCACCTCTGGAACAACCACGGGACGTGGTGGCTCCATTACACCATCCACCAACCGGACTACACCAAACGCCGTATTCGCGTCTCACTCGAAACTCGAAACCGGAAAGAGGCACGCCAACGAAGGGACACCCTCTTCGCCCACCTTGAGTTGAAAGGGGTGAGAACCGCTTGAAAAGCCCCTTGTGGAAATCCGGCGGAAAATGGTTTGGGTTCAATCCCCAAACTCTTAAACTACTCGCCTCATGCCGCGGTCACTCCCCACCCTGTTTTTTGCCCTTATTGCCGTTGCCTCTCTTATCTCCTGCACCCCAAAAAAGTCCGTAATGCGGCAAAATCCCCCTCTCCCACAGGGGATCGACACTGCCCGGGTTGAACCTGGACATCGTGGAGGTGTCTTCATCGACTCCACCCCGGGCGAGCCTTCTACTTTCAACCCACTCGTCTCGGAAGACGCCACCTCCGGTGGATTCATCAGCCTCTTTCTGGATTCCCTTGTCCGCAACAACGCCGTCACTCAGGAGGTGGAACCCGGTCTTGCCCTTCGTTGGGATATCGCCCCAGACAACAAAACCTTCACCTTCCATCTCCGTCCTGGGATCCGTTGGTCCGACGGACAACCCTTCTCTGCGGACGACGTCGTCTTCACTTTTCAAGCCATCTACGATCCCCGCTTCCCCAACCGATCCGCCTTCGACCTATCCGTCGATGGAAAGAAATTCAAAGTAGAGAAAATCGACGACCTCACTGTTCGTCTGACCAGCCCGGAAATCTTTGCTCCGTTTCTTGAATACGTCGGAGGAGTCGGCATCTTACCCAAACACGAACTCGAACCCGCTTTCCGTGATGGCACGTTGCTCAAGGCCTGGAACGTCAGCATCGCCCAAAAAGAACCCCATCGTCTGGTCGGCACCGGAGCCTTTCGGCTTCGATCTTATCAACCGGCTGAGCGAATCATTTTCGAGGCCAACCCCCACTACTGGCGGGCCGACGCAAAGGGTGTTCGTCTTCCCTACGTCGACTTTCTCGTGACGAAACTCGTCAAGGATGCCAACGCTAGCACCCTCGCCTTTGCGACCGGTCAGACGGACGCAGAAGGACTCTCTCCTGACAACGTGGCCTGGATCAACCGTTATTCCTCACGATACGGCTTCACCGTCCACAACCGTGGACCCTCCCCCAACACCGGCTTTGTCTGGTTCAATCAAAACCCTGGAAAGGACACCTCCGGCAAACCTTTCGTCACTCCTTACAAACTGGCTTGGTTTACCGACCGCCGATTTCGTCAGGCTGTTTCCCATGGAATCGATCGCGAAGGCCTCGTCCGGGGCGTCCTCTTTGGACGCGGTCAACCCCTTTGGGGTCCGGAAACTCCCGCCAATAAAAAATGGTACAACCCCAACGTGACCCGCTATCCCTATGACCCCGCCCGAGCCCGAGCTCTTCTCGCCGAGGCGGGCTTCAGATGGGGGTCTGATCAAAGACTCCGCGACCGCGAAGGCAACCTGGTGGAGTTCACCCTCAATACCAATCAGGAAAACCAGCTCCGCGGTAACATGGCCACCGCCTTCAAGGAAAACATGCGTGATCTCGGCATCACGGTGAATCTCTCCTTTCTTGATTTCGGAACTTTCGTCGGAAAGATCCAGGACTCCTACGATTATGAGGCCGGCATGCTTGGCCTGACTGGCGGAGGCGACCCCGCGGGTGGCATCTCCGTTTTTTCCTCCAAAGGACGCCTTCATCAGTGGTATCCAAACCAAAAAAGTCCGGCAACACCTTGGGAAGCCCGTATCGACGAACTCATGTCGCTCCAACTTCGCACGCTCGACTATCCCACCCGCCGTAAATATTTCGACGAGGTACAGAAGATCATGAGCGACGAAACCCCCTACATCTATCTCGTCACCGCAAATGCTTATGTCGGCCTCAAAGAACGTTGGAAAAACATCAAGATTCCCCCCTTGGGTTCCCTTGTCTGGAATCTCGATGAGCTCTGGACCCCCATGCTCACGCCATGACCGCCTTCATCCTGCGCCGCCTCGTATCTCTCATTCCGATGCTGCTCGCTGTCACCTTGCTCGTCTTTGCATTGATGAGCCTGGCTCCGGGTGACTTCCTCACTCCCGTCAAGGCCCAGCGCGACATCAATCCCACCCTAATCGCCGAACTCCAAAAATCCTTCGGCCTCGATCGTCCGTGGTACGAACAGTACCTCCGATGGCTCGGTAATGTTCTCCGCCTCGATTTTGGTTACTCGTGGACTTACAAGGTGCCGGTCGGCCAGCTCATCGCCCAACGTGCACCCGCCACTATTCTTCTCTCTCTCACCTCCCTTCTCCTCGCTTGGACTTTGGCCATTCCTTTGGCCGTTCTGGCTGCCGCACGTCCTGGGGGATGGATCGACCGCCTCACTTCCGCTGCTGCCTACTTTGCCTTGGCCATTCCGGAGTTCTTTCTTGCCCTGCTTGCCGTCTGGATGGCCGCCCGTACCGGTTGGTTTCCAATCGGGGGCCTCACTTCGCTGGATCACGACTTCCTTTCCCCTTCCTACCAGATCCTCGACATCGCCCATCACCTCGTCCTTCCCACTCTTGTCCTCGGACTAGGAGGTGTGGCTGGGATGCTCCGCGTTCTTCGCGCGAACGTCCTAGATGTACTCCGCGCCGAATATGTGACTGCGGCCCGGGCCAAAGGTCTGGCCGAACGTGTTGTTCTCTTTCGTCACGTTCTCCGTAATGCTCTCAATCCCCTCCTCAGCACGATCGGCTATGCCTTTGCTGGATTGTTAAGCGGATCCCTGCTTGTGGAAAATGTCATGAACTATCCCGGCCTCGGGCGTCTTGTTTACGAAGCCTTCATCCGCGAAGACCAGTTTGTCGTTCTCGGATCTGTGGTCGTCGGCTGCACTCTTCTCATCATCGGAAATCTCATCTCTGACCTCGCCCTCGCCTGGTCCGATCCAAGAGTTCGTTATGGCCGCTGAACTGCTCCGCAATCTTCTACGCCGCCCAGCTGGCTTGGTTTCGGCCTTTCTCCTCGTTTTTCTATACGGCATGGCGCTCTTTGCCCCCTTCCTTTCTCCTACCATTCCCTCCACCCAAAATCTCCAGCGCACTTACCATCCTCCGACACGTCTTGTTTTGCAGAACGGCCAGATTTGCGTCCGCCTTTACAAGCTGGTCGATCCCTCCACCGCCAACTACGAACCTATTTCCGGCCAAGCCGCCCCCCTGCATTGGTTTTCAAAGGGAAGCCCGTACAAACTTTTCAGCTTCTTACCATCGGATCGACACCTCTTTACCGTCCAATCCCCTGCCTACATCTATCTTCTCGGCAGCGATGCCACCGGTCGCGATGTCTTCACCCGGCTCCTCTACGGATCCGGCATCTCCCTGGGCATCGGGTTGGTTGGGGTCGCCCTGACCAGTATTCTGGGCCTAACGATCGGAGGCTTGGCTGGTTACCTAGGCGGTTGGGCCGACTCTCTTGCCATGCGCCTGACAGAATTTCTTATGGCCGTCCCTGGACTCTATCTTCTACTCGCCCTTCGGGCTGCCCTTTCCTCCCGACTTCCGTCGGATGCTACCTTTCTAATGATCGTCGTAATCCTTTCGGCTCTCGGTTGGGCCGGCACTGCCCGTGTCGTTAGGGGTCTGGTTCTGTCCCTGCGCGAACGCCCCTTTATCTTGGCCGCCAACATCATCGGCCAACGTCCATGGACGATTCTCTTTCGCCACCTCCTTCCGAACACCTTCAGCTACCTAATCGTCGCCGCCACGCTCAGCGTCCCCGGCTACATCTTAGGCGAGGCTGCCCTCAGCTTTCTTGGCCTCGGGATTCAGGAACCCTCCTCTTCTTGGGGTTTGATGCTGGGCCAGGCCCAGGATATTAAAATCTTTATGCTCAACTTCTGGTGGCTCCTGACCCCCGGAGCCGCCATCATCGTCACCGTGATCGCCTTCAACCTCTTCGGCGACGCTCTGCGCGATGCGGTCGATCCCCGCTTTCGCCTCCCCGGAAAATGAAATCCTCCCCCCTCCTCGACGTCCGTAATTTACGGGTGGAATTTGCCTCCGCCTCCAAATCGATCGTGGCCGTGGAAGATCTCTCCTTCTCCATCGCCCCCGGGGAAACCGTTGCCGTCGTTGGGGAAAGTGGTTCCGGCAAAACGACCGCCGCTCTCGCACTAACCCGCTTAACGCCCCCTCCCCCCGCCTGCCGGCTATCCGGCCAAGTTCTCTGGCAAGACGGCACAAACCTCCTCACCTGCTCAGATGCCGAGCTACGTCAAGCCCGGGGTGGCAAACTCGCCTACATTTTCCAGGAGCCCTCCACCTCCCTGAACCCTGTTTTCTCCATTGGGTTCCAAATTTCCGAAGCCATTCGCCTTCATCAACCCACCATCTCCGATGTGGACGGGGAAGTTGCCCGACTACTGGGACTGGTCGGTATCCGGGATCCCGAGCTCCGCTCGCGGGATTACCCCCACCAGCTATCTGGTGGCATGCAACAACGCGCCATGATCGCCATGGCTCTGGCCTGCCAACCCAAACTCCTGGTGGCCGATGAGCCCACCACCGCCTTGGACGTCACTATTCAGGCCCAGATCCTGGATCTGCTCCGCGACTTGCGAAAAAAACTCGGCATGTCCGTTCTGCTTATCACCCACAACTTCGGCATCGTGGCCAACTTTGCCGACCGCGTTCTGGTCATGCTCGATGGAAAGCTTGTGGAACAGGGGCCGGTGAAAGAAATTTTGCGATCTCCCAAGCACCCCTATACGAAAGCCCTGCTCGACTGTATTCCGCGGTTAGGCCAGAAGGCCAAACGTCTCGCCTCCATCGATCGAGCTACCCTTATCTCCTCATGAGCACACCTCTTCTTGAAGTTGCAAATCTCTCCGTCCACTTTCCTGTTCGGTCGGGACTTCTCCAGAATCAGACGGGGGTTGTCCGGGCTTTGGACGATGTCTCTCTCTCCATTCCAAGAGGCACGACTCTCGGCCTTGTGGGCGAAAGCGGTTCTGGAAAAACCACCTTGGGTCGAGTCATTGTTCGTTTGGTCGACCCTACTTTAGGCTCCGTGCGCTATGACGGCCGGGAAATCAGCTCCCTGAAGGGAGCGGAGCTTCGCCCGTATCGAAAAAAGATCCAGATGGTCTTTCAAGATCCCTACAACTCCCTCAACCCTCGGCTTCGTATCGGCACCATTCTGGCCGAACCGCTGGAAATCCACTTTCCGCAGATGTCCGCTTCCGACCGAACCATCCGAGTGGCTGAACTACTTCATCTCGTCGGTCTGGACCCTGCCCACGCCCGGCGCTTCCCCCACGAATTCAGCGGCGGACAACGCCAACGCATCGGCATCGCCCGCGCCCTTGCGGTCGAGCCAGAGTTTATTATTTGTGACGAGCCGGTCAGTGCCCTGGACGTTTCCGTTCAGGCCCAAATCGTCAATCTTCTGATGGATCTTCAGGAGAAACTCAATCTCACCTATCTCTTCATCGCCCATGACCTCGCCGTAGTTGAACATGTCAGCGACCAAATCGCCGTTTTGGAACACGGGAAACTAGTGGAAGAGGGATCTTCCGAAACCATCACGACCCAACCCAAGCACCCCTACACCCAACGCCTTCTCGCCTCCATCCCCTCTATCGGATGATCCCGCGAGTAGCCTTCATCTTTATCTGATCCATGTACGCTCTGGAAATTCGAACCCCTTCGAATCTTCAAACGGAGCTTCCCCAAGCCTGGATCGCAAAAACAGATCAAAACCCTGTCCTTCAGATTTACTCCCCCCATCAAAAGCCTCTACACCACCTCAAGAAACTTCACGGGGGAAGAATTCTCAAACTCACCCTCCGACCATCCTCCCCATTTCATCTCCGTATCAGGCAAAGCCTCGTGATTACGAGCGACTCCCGAACGCTACCTGTCAAAGAGCGTGCGATTCCCCGACTTAAGATTCGGGCGGGTCCAGCCTTTGGTACAGGAGAACACGCCACCACCCATCTTTGCTTGCGATATCTCACAGGTTTCCTTGGGGCAGGCCGGAAGAAAGTTCATCGGGTTCTGGATCTGGGATGCGGTTCCGGAATCCTCGCCCTCGCCTGTGCACGGTTCGGAGCCAAGGCAGAGGGATGGGACAACGACGACTCCGCGATTCGAGAAGCCATAAGAAACGCAAAGCTAAACCGACTTACGAAAAGAGCAGACTTTCGCCAGGCCGACGCGCTTCGCGCATCTCTCCCTCGAGCCGATCTCATTCTTGCAAATCTTTACGACACCCTGCTTCTCCATCTCCTTCCTCGTTTGGAGAGACATCGGCGCTCGGGCACGACGCTTATTCTTTCTGGCATTCTAAAGGGTCAAGAGAACGCCGTCATACGCACGGCCCGCAAACTAAGCTGGAAACTTCAACGTCGCGGCCGTCTCAGCCGCTGGTTATGCCTCCAGTTCACCCCCTCGGAAGTAAAAAAAGCCCGTTAACGACCCACACCGGGCAGCAACGTCCATCTCTCGAGTTGCCGTGCCATCACGACAATAATCGAAACCAGCACCAAATAAACAATCGCAGCGAAAAGGTAGGCCTTAAAGAATTGGAAGTTGGTCGACGCCAGTTCCTGAACCCGGGCAAAGAACTCGGTGTACTGAATCAGAAACGCGACAGAACTATCTTTCAGATTTCCAATACACTGGTTGGTCAGTGCTGGAACAGACAATCGAAGAACCTGCGGAAGGATGATCAACCGGAAGATTTGAAAGTGTCCGAAACCTTGGGCCCGGGCAGCCTCGATTTCCGCAGGATCCAAACCATGAAAAGCGGTCGTTAAATACGCTGCATTATAAGCCGCCACATTCATGGTGAAGCCGATTACCGCAACCCAAAAAGAAGGGATCTTTAGCCCCCACTGTGGCAGCCCGTAGTACATAAGAAAAAGGATCACGATCAGCGGAGTGCCGATGAAAAAAGAAATATACCCACGCGTGATCGCCTGAACCCAACGATAACGACTGACCGAAAGATAAAATACCACCACACCAAATAACAAACCCGTCACACTAATCACGGCGGCTAGCTGCAGGGTCTGTCGAAGACCTGCCAGAATGAGGGGGAGCTGATCCAATAACTCCCGTTGAAAGGATATCCACCCAGCCATGCCGATTACCGTTTGCCCCCGAAAAAAGCCCGCACCTGAGGATCTGCATGACCCCCAGCCAAATGCTGAATCTTCTCCTCTGCCCTGACTACCCCTTGATCTAGAAAGACCACTCTCTCAGAAATCTGCGTGGCCAGAGCCAGATCATGGGTGACACATAGCATGGTGACTCCATCCCGATTCAATCGTGTAAAGAGCTCTGCGACCTCCCTTACCATCACAGGATCGAGGGCGGAAGTCGGCTCATCGAAGACCACCACCGCTGGATCCATCGCCAAGGCCCGAGCGATGGCTACCCGCTGTTTCTGCCCACCTGAGATCTGAGCGGGATATTTGTTACGATGGGCTTCCATATCAAGGTGCTTCAATTGGGCGACAGCTTTCTCCTCTGCTTCCGACTTTTTTAACCCACGGAGCTTTCGCAACCCTAGGGACACATTGTCCAAAACCGTCAGATGTCGATACAGGGCGAACTGCTGGAAAACGAATCCGATATTCTGCCGCAACGCCCGCACATCCACGTTCGGCCCGACAATATTCTCCCCTCGAAAATAAATCGCTCCCTCGGTCGGTTCCACCAACCGATTGATACAACGCAGAAGGGTGGATTTTCCGCAACCCGAAGGTCCCATCACCACTTTCAGGTCCCCTTTCTGCACGTCCATATTGACCCCGTGCAAAACCGTGTGGGTTCCGAATTTCTTCACTAGGTCACGGATCTGGATCAAAGCCATGCTAGTTCACCGCCATGCCTGGAACCTGATAGCGTCGCTCCAACATGCGTACTCCGAAGAGAAGAATCCTATAAATGGAAAAATATAAAATCCCCACAGCGAGATAGATTTCAACTCCTCGCAGAGTGGTTGCGGTCAATGTCATTGCCTGTTTGGTGATTTCTGGGATCCCAACTGTGTAGGCAAAGGGCGAATATTTCAGGATCGAGGTGAACTCGTTGATCATCCCTGGAACGGCAAAGCGAAGCATCTGCGGTAGTTCTATACTGGTGAAGACCTGGAAACGACTCATCCCCATTGCCTCGGCGGCCAGGATTTCCGTGCTTTCCACCGAATCTAACGCTCCACGAAAAACCTCCGCCAAGTAAGCCGAGGCAATCAGTCCCAGACTAAGAACCATTGCCAACAAGGGGCTAACTTTCAACCCGACGCTGGGAAGTCCGAAATAAACCATGAACAGCAAAACTAAAACCGGAATCCCGCGGAAAACGTAGGTGTACACATCAAGAATCGCGACCCAGGCCGCCCCACCCATCCTTCGAAGTCCGGCAACCGTCAACCCCACGACCAACCCTGTCGCACTGCACGCCAAGGTGACCCATGCGGTATAGACCAATCCCTGTGCGAGTTGCGCCAGGATTTCCAGAAAGTTCACGTTGGGAAGAATCTCCCGCCCTTACTTCATTCGGGCGTCGAGGATAGCCTTCACTTTTTCGGGGCCTATTTCTTGGAGATATTGATTAAAGTCGTCGTGGTATTTGGATCCCTTTGCGAAAGCAAAACCCAATTGATCGAAACCGGTAAACACCCGAACACTCTCAATGGGCAACTTCAATTTATTGGTGTAATTGGCCAGCACCGGCTCTTCGACAAAAGCAAGATCGAGGTTTCCATTTTGAAGATCGGTGATGACCTCACTATAGGAAGGGTAAAGCTTCACTTGGCTCAGAGAGTAATAGCCCTTCGGCTCCAGTTCTTTTTTGATCAAGTCGTTGTAGGCCATACCACGGGGATACCCGATGGAGAAGGGCTTCAACTGGGCCAAGTCGGTGATCTTGATCCCACGACTTTTCAACGCCACAAGGTGCCACGCGTTGTCATAATAAGGCTGAGAAAAATCCATCACCTCCTTGCGCTTGTCAGTGATGGAGATCCCGGAAAAAGCCACGTCCGCCTGGCCACTTGAAACGGCACCCAACATCCCCTGCCAATCGTAGGGCGTGATTCTCAATGTGTACCCTCTCACCTTGCAATAGCCTTCGAATAGATCCAGATCCGCTCCCTGAATCACTCCCCCTTCGCTAAAAAGCATCGGAGGGGAAGTAGGGGAAACGGCCACCTGAATAACCTTCCCACCCGAACTCCCCGAGCAACCTACAAACGTCAAAGCCAGCACACTCAGAAGCAGAACCACACCATGGAAATTTTTCATATCTTCTTTCCTATCGGCTAAGAATCGGGAAAGCGAATCCTTCTTCGAAATTTAAAACCTAGTAACGCAAAACTTCCCGCAATGCGGCCGCGATCCGCACCGCGGTCGGTCGGTGTGCCGCCCACAGATTGGGATGATAAGGGATCGGTGTGTCCTTCGCATTCAGCCTCTTGGGAGGTGCATCCAGAAGTTCAAAGCCTTCAGAAGCCACCCGTGCCACGACCTCGGCCGATGCTCCTCCCCATGGCCACGACTCCCCAACCGCCAGCAACCTTCCCGTCCGCGCCACGCTGGCTAAAATCGTGTCGGTATCGAGGGGTTTCACTGTCCGTAGATCCACAACTTCCGTCTCGTACCCCTCGGACGCCAGTTCATCCGCCGCCGCCAACGCCTCATGCACCATCGCACTGTAGGCCACACAGGTCACATCTCTTCCCGCCCTCGCAACCCGGGCGCGAAACGCCGGCACGGCCTCGGTGGGAAGCGTGTCAGCCTTAAGATGGTAGTAGAGAAGTTTGTGCTCACAGAAAACAACGGGATCCTCCATACCAATCGCTTCTAAAAGCATGCTATACGCATCCTCCACTGTCGCAGGCGTCATCACCACCAAACCTGGGTAGTGCGAGTAGATTGTCTCCATAGACTGACTGTGAAAGGGGCCGCTTCCCGGAGTTCCTCCCGAGGGCAAACGTAAAACCATCGGACACGGTCGCCCCGTACGCCAATAGGTTGTGGCCGCATGATTGAGGACCTGGTTGAGTCCGACCGTGGAGAAATCGGCAAACTGCATCTCGACCACCGGCTTCATCCCGTCCATCGCCGCCCCTACTGCCATTCCCACCATCGCGTCCTCGGAAATAGGCGAATCCATAACCCGGCCGGGAAACTTTTCCGCCAGATTTTTTGTCGCCTTAAACGCCCCCCCAAATCTCCCCACATCCTGGCCATAGATGAAAACCTTCGGATCATCCTGCAACGCCTTTTCCTGGGCTGCCCGGATCGCTTCGAGATAGGTGACGCTCATTCTTCTGGTATGGCCTCCGCCGCCCCCTCCGTCACCGTGGCCCGCCAACTCTCCTCAAAAGGGTCCGGCACCGGCTCCGCGGAGACTTCCGCCACGACCTTTTCCACTTCGCACTGAGCCTCCTCTTTCCATTTTTCCCAATCTTTCCGGCGCCCCCTAACCTTCATTTTTTCCTCCATCACCACCAGACAATCCCGACCCCGGGAGGAACTCCTCATTTTTTCATCCACATAAAGCCCGTCATCATGTTCCCCGTGGCCGCAGAGACGCAATAAACGACCAACCACCAGCTGGGGACCGGCTCCATCCCTGGCCCTCTTGACGGCCCGTTCTACCACCTCCAGACAAGTTTCGGGATCTGTTCCGTCAACCCCGTGTCCCTCAATCCCGTAACCCTTCGCGCGCTCCAAAAGATCCGTACACGCGAATTGCCGGTTGTTGGGGGTTGAATAGGCGTAAGCATTATCGGCAACGATCGTGATCAGAGGGAGTTTTTCAACTGCCGCCAGATTCAAGCCCTCATGAAATGATCCCGTTGAGGTCGCACCATCCCCTACGCAGGTCAATCCCACGCTCCCCTTTTCCCCACGCATTCTCTTGGCCATTAAAACGCCAGCCGTCGCCGACAACATCGCCCCGAGATGACTAATCATCGGTAAAATTCCTCGGGAAAGATCCCCGCGATGGATGTTCCCATCACGCCCTTTCATCGGCCCAAGCCTAGATCCAAGATACGTCCTCACTGCATCGATCAAAGGTTCACCAAAAGCCAATCTCCCGGCCATGTCACGGATCAAAGGAGCAAAGATATCCCCTTTTCTTAAAGAAACTCCGCCGGCTGCACTCAACCCCTCTTGCCCCCTACCCAGATAAACGCCACCCACAATCCTTCCGGCTCGGTAGAGACTCGCGAGCTTATCTTCCACGATCCGGGCACGCAGCATCGCACGTCCAAGACTTTCTGTAATGTCCTGCTTGGGAAGGGTGGGGCTCTTCGCCTCAGGCCCGGCCGTTCGGGTAGCCATCTTCTTAAACTACCCAGCCCCGTCTTCCCGCCAAGCCTCCCTCTTGCCCCCTACACCGCCCACCCGGCGTACATCTTCTCCAGTGCCAACCGCAATCCCGCCTCGGTCTTCGGCTCGCCAAAGGCACCCTGGTAAATGGGCAATCTTTCCAGCAACCGCACCAAACGCCGCGCCAATGACCCCAACATCTGACGCTGGAATTTCCCTTTCGGCCCGACTCCACCCCCAAGCAGCGCCTTGACCCGCTGCGCAGGAATGACCAGGACTTTGACTTTCCCCTCTGCCACCACGGTGGCCGAACGCCGACCTCCCGTCAGAATGGCCAACTCACCGATTAATTCCCCCGGACCCAGCTTGGCTAGGACCAAAGGATCCCGTCCTTGAATCCTCTTCTCGACCCGCGCCCGACCCGATAAAATGACCAGAAGTTCCCGTGGCAATCCCCCCTCTGAAACCATGATCTCCTCCTTGGCAAAGACCTTCGGTTTTCCTCCGGGAAAAATCTTCTGCCATCCGCTTCGTCCCATTTTCATCTTTTCCTTTCTACCCGAATTCCCTTTTCTTCACCAGCCTCCCTCATGAGCAGCCCCAACCCAGCCGGAACCCGCGAACGCAGCCTGCAAGCCGCCCTCCTTTTCTGCCTTCTGGATCTTTCACTCATGGGTACCGCGGCCTACTTCTCCAACTCCATCACGATCCTCGGAGACGTCCTAAAGGAATTCACTGATTTTCTATCCGTTCTGGCCGCTTTTCTTACCATCCGAGCTGTGCGTCGGTCTCCAGACCACCGCTTTACCTATGGCATCGGTAAATTGGAAAACCTTGTCAGTCTTACCATCGGTTTGGTCATGCTCGCGTCTGCTCTCTTTATGACCTGGCGGGCATCCATACATTTGACCCATCCACGCATGGCCGAAGGAACCCTACCTGGGATTTGTATTTTCATCCTCTACACGGTGATCGGTTATGGGATTTATTTCCGAACGCGCTTTCTCGCAGGACAACAGCCCTCCGCCATCATGACCTCCCAGGCCAATCTTTGGTTTTCAAAAGCAAGCTTTGACGCCGTCATGGGAACCGCTCTCTTTGTCGCCTACCTTTTCCGTGCGGAAAAATGGAGCTGGTACCTCGATCCCATCGCTTCCCTTGTCGGAGTCCTCTTCATGCTCCATGCAACCTGGGCCATGACGTCCTCCTCCGTGGGAGATCTTCTCGATGCCACCGTGGAAGAAACCACCCAACTCAGGATCCTACGGCAACTCGTACAGCGGATGGATGACTTCGAGCGCCTGCACAAAATCCGCACCCGCCGCTCCGGTCCCAACCTCTACGTTGAAATCTTCCTCGAGTTCGATCCCAAACTGATTATGGGAGAGGCTCAGAAACGCATCGATGCGATTCGACAAGACATGGAGCAGATGATTCCTGGCGCTGATGTTTCGATCCGCCCCACCTCGAACCCACCCGCCTGATTTTATTTTCTCGTTTTTGCCTTGGCCGTAGGCCGACCTTTCGTCAACCACCCCGATTCGAAGTAATCCTTTAAACCAGCCTCTAGACTAAAACGCGGCTCGATCTTCAGATCCCTTTTCGTCGCCAACATGTCTGCCTCAGTGTGGGGCTGGTAGAAGGGATAGGGACAATCGAAATACTCCGGCTTGAGTTTCGTTCCCAGAACAAGATTCAATCCGTCAACCATTTCATTGAAACTCTTGGGCTGCCCCGATCCCGCGTTCCAAACCCCGCTCTTTCCCGCCCTCATCGCCGCGATCGTGAAGGAAACAATATCCTTCACATAAACAAAATCCCGCTTCTGTTCCCCATGTTTGAAAATCCGGGGCCGTTTGCCCAACAACATCTGCCCGGCGAGGTGCCACGCCATGCTGGCAGGCACTCCCTTGTGTCCCTCACGCGGTCCATAGACGTTAAAATAACGCAATCCGGCGATCTGCCAGGACGGTTCCTCGACGCGTATTTTTTGCGCCAGATTCTCCAACTGCACTTTGGAAAAAGCGTAGGCGTTGGCGGGAGCCAATGGATCCCCGATCCGGTTCACCCCCGCCCGAATCCCGTAAGTGGCCGCACTTGAGGCGTAAACAATCGGTGTCTTCGCTGGGCGAAGATACTCCAGTAGCCGCCGAAACCCCTCAACATTGTCATGGGTCTGGACTTTTTGGTCCAAAAGCGTGGTGTCCGTGATCGAAGCCAGGTGAAACATCGTATCCGGCCGCTTCCCCCCAAACTGCGCCCCCCAATCCATCCTCGAAACGTCAAAGGCCACAAAATCACCCCGAAATCCCTCAAGGTTTAGAAAAGAACCACTCCTGAAATCATCCAAAACCGTAAGCAAGGCCTCGGGAAATTCTTCCTGAAGGGTCAAAACCAAATTAGACCCAATAAAACCTCCACCCCCTGTGATCCATATATTCTTCATTGTTTTTAAGGATATATAGATAAAAAGTTATTCCCAAACAGGAAAATCTTCTCTAAACACGAGGAATCCGAATTTTCATATCATACTCATGACTTTAACCATCAAACATTTAAAACTGAGCATTAGGAGTAGTAAAAGACTCCTAGCGGCATCTATTTTTGTGACTTTCTGGCCTTTAATCACAACTTGTTGGTCAGGCACTGAAGTCTCGAAAAGCATTTCAAATCCCGCCGCAAATGATTCTGCCCCCTCATCTTCTCTTTTTGGTGAGGACGTTGTCAGCCTTTCCGCCGAAACGGCCGGACTTTTTTCAATCAACAATTCAAATAACTACCGGTACCTACCTCAACTTATCACGGTCGGGTGGCAACTGGACGAAATCGGTAATGAAGGTTGGAACCGGGGAAACACCGAGTTTCTCTTCAGCGGGATGTACGCCCCCGTAATTCACGGACCCAATCCTTGGTTTACAGGTGGCCTCTTCGGACCTCGCTATAATTTCATCCAAGAAGGCTGGCCAGTCATACCTTACCTAGAATCAAGAGTCGGCTTCATGTTCACCAATGCCACAGGGGCTCCGAACTCCCAAGGCCAGGATTTCTGCTTCAGCTTTGAAATCGGTATCGGCGTCCGCATCCCCGTGATGGATCAACTCTCGGTCAATGTGGGAGCCATGTACCAGCACATCTCCAATGGCGGCCTCTCTGAACCCGAACACGAAAACGTTGGCCTCGACTCCATCGGCCCCACCCTCTCCGTCACCTGGGCTTTTTAATCTCTCAAAGCTAAACAGAATTAGGAGCGGCCTTGGTAGGGCTGCCTTTATATGGCACCTACTTCGCCCTTGCCCACCTCACCCCAATCACTCAAAACGTCCTCTTTTTCAAAACTTATTAACATATAAGTCTGCTTTTTATAAATTCATGTATATCATAATTTTAAACTTGTTAATTGGTGCTCATTTATAGGCTTTCTTACAACTTATTCACCTATAGGATTTGGCTCTTCTTATGCTCGAAACCCGCGACCTTCATAAATCCTATTCCTCGGGGGATTCCGAAGTTCACGCCCTAAGGGGTGTCACCCTCAAAATCCTACCAGGAGAGATCGTCGCCATCACAGGGCCCAGCGGATGCGGTAAAAGTACCCTTCTGCACATTCTGGGCGCCCTCGACACTCCCTCCGCTGGCCAAGCTTACCTCGAAGGACATCCTCTCCACTCCCTGAACGACTCGAAACTCACCGCCCTACGACGTCTCAAAATCGGCTTCGTTTTCCAATTTTTCCATCTCCTACCCACCCTCACTATTGAGGAAAACGTCCTCCTTCCCCTTCTCCTTTCCGGTCGAATCAATGCACAAGCTCACCAACGCACTCAGGAACTTTTATCCTCCGTCGGACTTGCCGAGCGCTCTCACCATCGGCCTCACCAACTCTCCGGGGGTCAACTTCAACGCGCCGCCCTGGCCCGAGCCCTCATTCATCAACCCTCCGTTCTCCTCGCCGACGAGCCCACGGGGAATCTCGACTCCTCCTCTAGCACCGCCGTCATCGAACTCATCACCCGGCTCGCCCGCCAACAGAAAACCACCGTAGTCCTCGTCACCCACAGCCCGGAAGTCGCCGCCGCCGCCGATCGTCGTATCGCTTTGGTCGACGGCCGAATCCACTCCACCAGCTAACCTTGAACTGGCTCCACACGATCCGCATTTTCCTGGTCCACGGGGGTCGAGACTTTCTCCGACACAAAACCCTTTCCCTCCTCAATCTTCTCGCCCTCTCCGTAGGTGTCGCTGCCATCGTCGCGATCCAGACCGTCAACGAAACGGCTCTTCACTCCTTCCGCGCCTCCCTCGATCTGGTGGCTGGTCGCCCCGATTTCACCATTGAGGGACAGGGCTTTCGTCTCCCCGAAAAACTCATCACCACCCTCCGCCAAGACCCATCCATTCGTGAAGTCACTCCCACCGTCTCTCTCGTTGCCTCTCTACCTTCCCACTCGGGAGAATTTCTTCACCTCATCGGCGTCGATCCCTTTTCCAACACTGAACTCGTCACCTACCACCTCGAGGATGCACTCCGTACTCCGGCCGATGCGATCGCATTTGTTTCCGAACCCAACACCATCGCCCTCACCCGGGCCTTGGCTGATCGCCTTCATTTGAAAATCGGGGATACCCTACGCGCGGTTTCCGGAGGACATGAGGCCAATCTTCGTGTCCGCTTTTTGCTCGAACCCTCTCCCGACCTTCTAGGTGCCGATGACCACCTCGCGATTGCCGACATCGCCACCGTCCAGTCGGCCTTTGGACTCGAAGGACAGGTCGACCGCATGGAAGCCCTCCTTCGACCCGATGCCTCCGGAAAAATCGATGTGCCACGTCAACAGCTACTCGAACGCCTAACCCCACAACTTCCCGCTCATGCCCGTGCCGGCTCGCCGGAACGCCGGGGCCAGGAAGTTGAAAAAATGCTCGGTGCGTTCCAACTCAATCTAACTGCCCTCTCCCTCATTGCCCTCGTCGTCGGGATGTTCCTTGTCACCAATACTGTTGCCGCCAACGTCGTCCGCCGGCGGGCTGAACTGGGACTGCTCCGTGCTTTGGGCATGGATCGCCATGCCGTGATCGCTCTTCTAATTGGAGAGTCCCTACTCCTTGCCTTCGGGGGTTCACTACTGGGTATTTTCCTCGGTTTGCGCGTTGCCGGTTACCTACTCCAAGGCGTCTCCTCGACCGTCACCTCCCACTATGTTCTCCTCAGCATGCGCGAGGTGATCGTTAACCCTTGGAGCCTTGTCGGAGCGGGGTTAGCCGGTCTCTTAGCTGCTGGTTTCGCAGCTTGGTGGCCCGCCCGCGAAGCTTCCGAAGTTTCCCCGGTGGAAGCCCTTCAACCGGGTACCGCCGCCGACCACTCTTCCTCCCGACGTAAAGCCCCCCTCCTCATCGCTGCCCTATGTTTTCTCGCCACTCTACTTTTTTCGGTTACTGCCCTTTATGCCCGACTGCCCCGCACCGGATTCCTCGCAGCATTGGGGATCCTTCTCACCACCGCTTTTCTCGCACCTGGACTCGGTCGCCTTTTAGGCCGTCTTCCCAACCTTCCGTTGGCCACTTTTGTTCTCGCCCGTTCCTCCTTTCTTCGTGGTCTGCACCGCCACGGTCTGGCCGCGGCCGCCCTCTCCACTTCCGTCGCGATGGCCGTGGGCGTCACGATCATGGTTCACAGCTTCCGCGTCACCGTCGACCAATGGATCGGGGAGAGCATCAAGGCCGATCTTTTCATCGCCCCCTCTACCAACCTCGTCGCCGGCGCCCTTGAACCCCTCGACCCCGAAGCTGAAACTCTCGCCCTTGCCACCCCCGGGATCCGCGCCGTCGGAAGCTACCGTGAGATCCGCCTCTTTCTCGATGGCCAACCGGCTAAGCTCGCTGCCTGTAAACTCGACGTCCTCCGCGTCTACAACCCACTCACCTTCCTCTCCAAAATTACCGAAGACCCTTATGAACTTTGCCGCACCGGTGACTACGCCATCGTTTCGGAAAACTTCGCCCGCCGCCGCCATCTCAAAGTCGGCGAGTTCGTCTCTCTGCCCACCCCCGGGGGCCTCCGTCCTCTTAAAATCTCCGCCATATTTCGCGACTACACCTCCGAATCCGGACTCCTTCTCCTGGATCGCTCCGTCTACCAGCGCCTGACCGGCGATCTCTCCCTGACCAGCCTTGCCCTACACCTTCAACCCGGGACCTCCGTCTCAGAAATCGCGAACTCACTCCGAGAAAAATTACGGCCTCGAGGCGAATTCCTTATTTATTCCCAGTCTGCTCTCCGAGAAGAGGCACTTCGTATCTTCGACCGATCCTTCGCCGTCACCGCCCTTCTTCGCACGCTCGCCATTGGAGTTGCTGCGCTGGGTGTCACTCTGGCCCTAACCGCTCTGGTTGCTGAGCGTACCCGCGAAATCGGCATCCTCCGCGCCACGGGGGCCTCACGCGGACAAATCCTAGGCACCATCATGGCCGAATCTGCTTATCTCGGCGTAACTGGCGTGGCTCTGGGTCTAATCTCTGGCTTTGCCGTCGCTTTTGTCCTCATGCACGTCATCAACCGTGCATTCTTTGGTTGGACGATCGATTGGCACACCCCCCCCATACCCCTTCTTGGCATCATGCTTGGAATGATGTTGGCGTGCGTTCTCGCCGCCCTACCCCCGGCCCTGCGAGCCTCCCGGCTTTCCCCCTCCGAGGCCCTGCGATCAGAATGAAATTGCGACCCTGGGAAGATCGAAGATCGCAGATGGTATATGGGGTTAATCTCAAGCGAGGCAGCACTACCATTCCAAGCTTTCCCATCTTCCATCTACCATCTCTCATTTCCGCAGCGCTGGGTCTCGCCCTCCTTCTTGGCTCAAGTTTCGGAGCTTTAGCCGCCGAGCCGTGGGCGAGAGCCCTAGCCCCCTGGTCCTGGTCTTTTCCCCGCGATTACGGAGCCCATCCCGAATTCAAAACCGAATGGTGGTACCTCACCGGCAATCTTGATGACGATCAAGGCAACCCCTACGGCTATGAACTGACCTTCTTCCGTCACGGTCTCCAACCCGTACCCAGCCAAACCAACTCCGCTTGGGCAGTGCGCGATGTATACTTTGCCCATCTGGCCGTCACCGATGTCCGGTCTGGGAAGTTTCTCTTTGCCGAAAAGATCAGCCGTGGTGCCCTCGAGGAAGCTGAATGCTCCAATCAGGACATGAGTGCTCGGCTCGGAAACTGGAGCCTGCGCCGAGACGCTAACTCCCGTCTCCTTTTTCAAGCCTTTGATCCCGACCAACGCTTTGGCCTCGACCTCTCCGCCACCCCGCTCAAACCCCTTGTCTTTCACGGCGAGAAAGGTCTCAGCCGCAAATCCTCGACTCCGGGCAACGCCAGTTATTACACCTCGTTTACCCGGCTCGAAACTTCTGGCCATCTCCTTCTGGGCGATCGCAACCTCACCGTCCATGGGCTCTCCTGGTTCGACCATGAGTTTTCGACCAGCGCCTTGGGCCAGGAACAGGAAGGATGGGACTGGTTCTGCCTCCAGTTTGATTCGGGTGAGGAACTGATGCTCTATCGAATGAGGAATCCCGGCAATCACACCGATCCCTCCTCCTCAGGCACATGGATTCCGGCCAAAGGCCCAACCACCTCCCTTCAATCCGCCGACTTCACCATCCGGGCCTTGGAGGAATGGAAAACGCTGGATGGCCCAGTCTACCCTTCGGGCTGGAAAATCACTGTTCCTTCGCTCCATTTGGAAGGAGAAGTTCAACCCCTCCACCTAAATCAGGAACTTCGTCTCAAGCGAACGGGAAAAATTCGCTACTGGGAAGGGGCCTGTCATTTTACCGGAACCAAAGATGGAAAACCCCTCTCGGGCCGCGGATACACCGAACTTACTGGCTACGCCTCTCCGATCGGACAAGGAATGAAAGAATAGAATTATTTAACCAGCACCAACCAAACCAGTCCCAACCCGATCCGATACCATCCGAAAGGACTGAAGGTTCTCGTCCGGATGTAACCCAAGAGCCACCGCACAACGAGATAAGCCGTCACTCCCGAAACCGCGAAACCCAACCCCAAATGCAACCAGTCGTCCTGAACGGGCATCCCCGAATCCTTCAACTGTCGAAAAAAACTTAGGGTCGATGCCGCCAAAAGAGTCGGAATCCCTAGAACGAAAGAAAAATCCGCCGCCGCCGTTCTCGAAAGGCCGCCAAACATTCCCGTCATGATGGATACCGCCGAGCGGGAGGTTCCCGGAAAAATAGCTGCCAACATCTGTGAAGCCCCGATCGCCAAGGCTGTGCCCCACTTTGGATCCTCATGCCCTTGATGACGC
>Ga0214921_10002428_pt1 | contig 30298 bp, 20 predicted proteins | sample LL1505_MetaG_FD_177992 | JGI IMG/M metagenome (GOLD analysis project Ga0214921, IMG submission 177992) | Freshwater microbial communities from Lake Lanier, Atlanta, Georgia, United States - LL-1505 | ecosystem: Environmental > Aquatic > Freshwater > Lake | place: USA: Georgia | collected...
AAGAAATAAAATCTTGGTAAGTCATTGTCTTTACATTGACATTTCTGCGCCATAATTCTGGTATGTTATGTTCTATTCCCACTGTATAAAAAGTTGTATTTTTGTAGGTTTGTATGACTCTGTTAACATTTTTTTGCCAATTGGAGTTTATAGATGGGGTATCATTGTTATAACCTAGTAAAAAAATCTCTTGGTGTCCATCAAATGCCGCAAGGTAAACAGCATGGCTTAAATCATCAAGGCCCGGTTGATATGGTATAATATAAAACAATCCAGGATTAGTCAAACACACTGATGTAGACGAATAAACAATGTTGTCTTTTGCATAGTCCCTGGCATCGTTTATTTTTTCTCGATCTGTGACCACATAAAAATCTAGATTTAAATATTCATTGCTGTTACCAGTACCGTAAGTTTGCAAGCGTTTGGTGCCCAATAGGCCGCCCTGGTGATTTTTTAAATGTTTAAGATGAAACTGTGGAAGATCTGTGTCGCCGCTTATAACTGCGGCACGGCCACTGATGTGTTGGTTTGTTATGGGATTTTCCATCCACTCACGTTGCTCAACTTTTTTTCCATTTTGAAAAGTAGTTTTAATCAAAATATGCTCGCCGTCATAATCTTGTCGATGTTTTTCTAACATTAAAATCTCCCTATAATTATTTCAATCATACCCGGAATGGTGTTGTTGTATTCTTCCAGGGCTTTACCAATAACACAACCAGGACGATAAAATGCAGAGTTTAACACTGTTGCAATTCCTTCCTGGTGACTGGCAACTAATAAATCGCCACGCTTAATCTTGCCAACTACTTGACAAGGAACTCTCCCAGTAAATGCCACAGCTACTACATGTTCGCCCTGTAATCCACTATTCATTAGATAAGCTGGATTAGCACTCACTGTACCAACAATTGTGGTGGAGTAATAGTCCTTGCTACTTGTGACTTCTTTATCCCCACCAATGCATAAAACTGTGCCAACTGGATAGGCTTTATCTGCTAGATAATTTTCTGCCAAGTCAGCATATTGTGCTGTTGTTGCTTTGGCAAATACTGTGTTAAATGTAGTAGTTGAGCTACCAATATTACCAACTCCAGTTGTAGCACCATTGACAATGGCTGTGGCGGCTGCACCTGAGTTTACTGTGATTGCACCACTCACTGTGAGTGCAGTCAATGTGCCCACACTTGTAATATTACCTTGTGCGGCTGTGGTCACGGTACCAGCAGTGGTAGCACTTGTTGCTGTAGGAACTGTTCCAGTAACACTCACTGTTACTGCACCAGTTGCGGCGCTGACTGCAATATTTGTGCCTGCTACAACACTGGTCACTCCAGTGTTGGTAAAGGTGACTGCCCCTGTTGCGGCGCTTACACCAATACCTGTGCCGGCCACTGCTGACCCAACCCCACCGTGCGTGTGGTCTTCTCTAGCATATTTTAAACTTGTGCCAACTGCGGCTGTACCAATTGTCACCGGAGTTAATGCGCCGGCCTGGCCTACCACAAATGCTGTAGTTGCAGCCTGTGTTGTATTAGTGTTTGCAGTTGCAGTTGGAATTGCCAAGTTACCAGCTGTGGTTATATTGCCACCTGTGATGTTGCCAGTTACAGCCAAACTTGTCAAAGTGCCTACTGATGTGATGTTGGTTTGTGCGGCTGTGGTCAATGTTCCCACGATGCTGGTACCGCTCAAATTACCTGAAGTGATGTTGCCGGTTACAGCCAAACTTGTAAGTGTGCCCACACTTGTGATGTTGGCCTGAGACGCACCACTCACTGTGGCTGCATAACTTGTTGTTGGTATACTCAGTGTGCCAGTTATGTTGGCGCCAGGGATTGATGTTAAACCAGCACCAGATCCGTTAAATTGACTGCCAGTTACTTGTCCAGACGCACTTACTACACCAGTTACATACACACCAGTTGAAGCAAACACAGCTACGTTTGAAACACCACCAACTGAGATATTAGCGTTGCCACCCGAAGTACCCACATTGGCTTCGGTGGTTCCGTTGAATATTTTGCTAGCACTTAGTCCAGTCACTGTACTTGCGTTACCAAATAAGTATGCGCCAGTTACGTTACCAGTTGTACTGATGTTACCACCAGTTACATTACCAGTAACACTTACAGTTGTACCTGTGTGAGTTGTGGCATTGACGTTGGCGCCACCTAGTATGTTACCACCCGTGATATTACCCGTGGCACTTAGTGTACCACCAGTAGTTAAGTTACCGCCAGTGATGGTGCCAGTTGCTGAAATCAATCCCGTGACATATTCACCAGTATTGGCATATACTGCAACATTGCTACCAGCCACAGCAATTGACACGTTGGATCCACTAGTCACTACAACATTACTTGTGCCTGAAGAAATTGAGTTGGCAGAATAATTCTGCACAAAAGTCAACGCAGTCGTACCAACGGTTATAGGATCGTTTGTAGTGAGCTTCCACTGGGTGTCGGCATATGTTGTGCCTTCAGTGACCATGATGATCATACCAGCATCAATATCGCCAGTTTCGTTGCCATCACTTGTTCGTGTCCAAGTACCGTTTGATCCTGTTCCCACTGTAGAAACATAATATAATCCGTTTTGATTGCTGGTGCTTTGTCCAACAACCAACACTCTATTGCCAGCCGACAAGCTAACACCATCGACCGCAACGGGAGCACCGCCACTGAGTGTGACGTTAGACACAGCGACTACACGCACCGATTGCTTGTAGTCAATGTTTGAAATTTGTTGAGCAGTGATTCTAGTTAAACCCATGTGTGTACCATAATTGTTTATATTTAGCCAAAAAAATAGGACTTAAAGTCCTATTTTTGGGACAGGGCTATAAACCCTGTCTTGGTTGATTACATAGCAGTTTAGTTACGACCAACAACAACTTCAATTGTGCCTTCGGCACCATCAAAGTTCTCCAGGGCCTTGCCAATAATAGTACCAGCACGTGCCGCATTATCAACTCGGGCTGCACCGTTACCGGCTGCCACCAGCATGTCACCTTTGCGTACTGCGCCAACTACTCGACATGGTACACGACCTTGCAATGCTACCACAGCAACAAATTCACTCTCTAATCCCTCATTCATTACAAATCCAGGATTAGTAGATATTACACCAGCAATTCTGCTTGTGCTATCTTCTGTAGCTTGTGTAACTTCTGCATCGCCACCAAACATAACCACTGTACCAGGAGCATAATCAGCATCTGCTGTATACTTTTCTGCCAAGTCGGCGTATTGTGCTGTTGTTGCTTTGGCAAATACTGTGTTAAATGTAGCACCGGATGCACCAATGTTGCCAGCGCCGCTGGTGCCACCGTTGACAATAGCAGTTACGCCGTTAGACGAGTTCACTGTAATTGCACCACTCACTGTGAGTGCAGTCAATGTACCCACTGAAGTGATGTTGCCTTGTGCGGCAGTGGTCACGGTACCAGCTGTGGTTGCACTTGTTGCCGCACCACTCAATGTTGCAGTAATTGTACCTGCACTAAAGTTACCGCTTGCGTCACGTGCAACAATTGCACTTGCTGTATTTGCGTTAGTAGCTGTTGAACCTAGAGTAACTGCACCACTCGACACACTAGCAGTAATGCCGCCACCATTGGCCAAACTGGTAACACCAGTGTGCGTGTGATCTGCACGAGCGTAGCGTGTACTTGTACCAACAGTGTTGGTGCCAATACTAGTTGGAGTTGTTGAGCTAGCCTGACCAATCACATACGCAGTAGTTGCCAATTGTGTTGTGTTTGTATCTGCTGCCGCTGTTGCCGAACTTGCGTTACCACTTACAGCCAAGCTACCCAAAGTGCCCACTGATGTGATGTTGGTTTGTGACGCAGTGGTCAATGTTCCCACAATGCTGGTACCACTTAGGTTACCTGAAGTAATATTGCCGGTTACTGCCAAACTACCCAGGGTACCCACGGACGTCAAACTACTTGCAGTTACGCCACTAGCCAATGTTGCACCACTCAATGTACCAGCCGGGGCAACAACTGCGGTTGTGCTAGCGGCTGTTAGCTGACCTTGTTGATTAACAGTGAAAGTTGGGATTGCTGTTGAGCTACCATAGCTGGTAGCAGTGACAGCAGTGTTACTAATACTAAACTGTGAACCGGTTAATGTTAATCCTGTACCAGCAGTGTATGTACCAGCACCAGAAAATTGTGTGAAGTCAATGGCATCAGTGCCAATAGTTGCCACAGTACTTGTTTGTACCCAACCAGTATTATCATACAATGTTCCAGCGGTTACAAATGTAAAGTCACCGGCTTCTATTTCAGGAACTGTGTTATAATCTGTTGCACGTGTTAATACTGTTGCACTTGTGCGAACATATATACCATTATTTGCGGCAGTTCCTTCGTTCTTGACAAGAATACGCATGCCATTTGACAATGTGACACCGTCAATGGTTGTGTATGTTCCTGTTGTGGTCAATGTTGCGCCAACTCCAGCTGTGCCGTTATTATATGTAACAGTACCGCCTGATATTGTTGCTAGTGTTGTGTTTGTAGCTGCACCGCAAGCGTCGTGTATGTTCAAGCCTTGTGAAACATCATCAACATATTGTTTTGTTGCGGCATCAGTTCCGTTGACCGGAGTAGCCAGACTAGTAATATTGAAGCTATTTAAGTTAACGTTACCACCAAATGAACCTGTACCAGATACTGCTAAACTACTTAATGTACCCACCGAAGTGATGTTGGTCTGTGCGGCAGTAGTCAATGTACCTACAATGTTTGTGGCACCCAAGTTGCCCACGTTGGCATTGCCAGTGGCATTGAGGGTACCTGTAATATTAGCACCAGTTGTGGTTGCAATCAGCACATTGGTGCCGTTGGGTGCTAAGTTGACGTTGCCACTTGCACCTGTTATCAATGATAGTGCGCCTGTATCAACAATATTGCCTGTTACAAGCAAATTGCCACCACTTACATTACCTGTTGCAACAACCTGACCAGCTGTGGTCAGGTTGCCACCTGCAACGTTGGCTGTGACTGTCAGCGATCCCAAAGTGCCCACTGATGTGATGTTGGTTTGTGACGCAGTGGTCAATGTTCCCACAATGCTGGTACCACTTAGGTTACCTGAAGTGATGTTGCCGGTTACTGCCAAACTACCTAAAGTGCCCACTGAAGTGATGTTGGTCTGTGCCGCTGTGGTCAATGTTCCCACAATGTTAGTGGCACCCAAGTTACCAACGTTGGCATTGCCTGTGGCATTCAATGTGCCAGCAATGTTGGCACCTGTACTAGTTACAACCACAACGTTGGCTGTTGCTGCCGCGCTAACAGTCACGTTACCATTCAAGAATGTTCTAACGTTAGCACTACCATTTTGTATTGATGTAGCATCAATGCCTGTTAACTGACTACCATTACCTAGAATGTAACTACCAGTTATGTTACCACTTGCACTTAGTGTGCCAGCAATGTTAGCGCCAGTAGTAGTAAACACAGCAACATTGCTTGCGCCACCAACTGTGATGTTGGCATTGCCACTGGCTGTTTGAATATCAATACTGGTAGTACCGTTTTGTAGCCTGTCGCCCAAGATGTTACCACTCAGTGTAGCGTTACCACTCACAGTCAAGTTGCCTGCAATGTCAACAAGTCCTGGGCTCACTGTCATGACTGTTACGCCGTTGACTGCTGTGACAACGTTGCCACCGCTAGATATCACGTCAACTTTAGAAGTACCGAAGCTGATCTTGTTTGCGGATACGTTCAAGTTGGTTATTCCACTACCATCGCCAGAAATTACGCCACCAGTGACCACCAAGTTGCCAACAACATTGACGTTGGCCGCTGTGTCACTGGCAGTAACTGATGCTCCTGCAGCACCAACAAGTCCAGACACTGTTGATGTGGTGGTTAAGATTCTAAAATCAATGTAGTCTGTGGATTCAGGAGCTTCAGTAAATGTACACACATTGCCTGCAATACTGTAAGCTGTGGTTGGAATCTGAACCACACCGTTGATTGCAACAATTGTACTGGCAGTTGTGCTGTTTCCTGGCAGTGTAAATGCTGTCTGCACTCCGTTACCAACTTGTGTGTTGGCTGTGATGACAGTGAATGTTGATCCAGCAGTTTCCCACGAGTCATTGTCGTAGAATTCCAGATTGTTAAGACTGGTGTTGAAACGCATCATACCTGTGACACCAGTTGCTGGCCGTTGTGCTGTGTTTCCAACTGGAAGTTTAATACTATTAACAGTGTTAAATGCCACAATGGAATTGGCAACTTGAGTGCTATTACCAAAGCTAGCTGTGCCAGTACCACCATCAGCATAGAATGTGTATCCGGTCAGGCTGTTTACAGCAAAATCAACGTCTTGAAGAGCGTCATTAATAAAAACATAGCCGCTTACGCCAGTAATGTTATTACCACTGATGCGAATATTGCCAAGACTGGCTAGACCAGCAGTTGTAATGTTGCCGCCAGTGATGTTGCCAGTCACTGATGCTAAACCTGCTGTGATTAAATTACCACCAGTGATGTTACCAGTGGCTGTTATCAACCCAGCAGTGCCCAGGTTACCCACATTGGCATTGCCTGTGGCACTTAATGTACCACCTGTAACCAGGTTACCACCTGTAATGGTGCCAGTTGCTGTTATCAAACCAGCAGTGCTGATATTTCCATGTATGGCATTGCCAGTACTGCTCATAATACCGGCTGTAATAACGTTACCACCAGTGATGTTACCTGTGGCTGTTACCACGCCACCAGTATTAATGTTACCACCAGTTAAGTTGCCAGTTGCAAGAACACCTGCACTGGTATTAACATTGCCAGTTGCTGTTATCAATCCAGCTGTGATTAAATTACCACCAGTGATGTTGCCTGTGGCTGTTATCAAGCCAGCAGTGGTATAATTTCCTGCAGTTGAGTTCCCAGTAGCACTCATTATGCCAGCAGTTAAGATATTGCCACCAGTGATGTTACCAGTTGCTGTTACTACGCCAGCTGTGGTCAAGTTGCCGCCTGTGACGTTGGCTGTGGATGTAATGTTACCTGTGGCTGTTATCAAACCAGCAGTGCCCAAGTTACCCACATTGGCATTGCCTGTAGCACTTAATGTACCACCTGTGATCAAGTTGCCACCAGTGATGTTACCAGTGACTGTGGCTAAACCAGCTGTGGTCAAATTGCCACCAGCAACGTTGGCTGTAGATGTAATGTTGCCTGTGGCTGTTATCAAGCCAGCAGTGCTGATATTTCCGTGTATGGCATTGCCAGTACTGCTCATAATACCGGCTGTAATAACGTTACCACCAGTGATGTTACCAGTGGCTGTTACTACACCAGCTGTGGTCAAATTGCCACCTGTAACGTTACCAGTTGCAAGAACACCTGCACTGGTATTGACATTGCCAGTTGCTGTTATCAAGCCAGCAGTGCCCAAGTTACCCACATTGGCATTGCCAGTGGCACTTAGTGTGCCACCTGTGATTAAATTGCCACCAGTGATGTTGCCAGTTGCTGTTACTAAACCAGCTGTGTTTAAGTTGCCACCAGCAACGTTGGCTGTAGATGTAATGTTACCTGTGGCTGTTATCAAGCCAGCAGTGCCCAAGTTACCCACATTGGCATTGCCAGTGGCACTTAGTGTGCCACCTGTGATTAAATTGCCACCAGTTATTGTTCCTGTAGCTGTTACTACACCAGCTGTGTTTAAGTTGCCACCAGTAATGTTGCCAGTACTGCTCATAATACCAGCAGTTAAGATATTGCCACCAGCAACGTTGGCTGTAGATGTAATGTTACCTGTGGCTGTTATCAAGCCAGCAGTGCCCAGGTTGCCCACATTGGCATTGCCTGTGGCACTTAGTGTGCCACCAGTGATCAAGTTGCCACCTGTGATAGTGCCTGTGGCTGTTACTACAGCAGTGCCCAGGTTGCCCACATTGGCATTGCCTGTGGCACTTAGTGTACCACCTGTAACTAAGTTACCACCGGTAACATTGCCGGTAACGCTTAGGCTTGTACCGGTTGCCGCACCAATGTTTGGCGTGGTTAAGTTTGCGCTGGCTTTGACAATGACGTTGCCACCAGCATCAAATGCTGTAGTATTGTTGTCAACTTTGGCAGAGAGTACAGTTCCGTTGATGCTGATACCATTACCAGCTGTGTATGTTTGTGAACTACTGAATTGAGCAAACGTAATACTGCTGGTACCAAAAGTGATAGTCCCACTTGGAGCATCAACAATCCAAGCACTGGCAGCATTGACACTTCCACCGCTGACAAAGAAATAATCATTGACACTTAGGTCAGTAGAACTGTTTGGCCCATATGTGTCTGCGTCTGTTGTTCTAGTGATAACAGTTGGACTTGTGTATTGATACACACCGTTCTGTGTGGCGTCAGCTTGGTTCTTGACAAGAATTCGTGTGCCAACTGTTTGTACGTTGGCAGTGTCAATTAAGTTGAATGTTCCTGTTGTTGTCAATGTTGCACCAACTCCAGCTGTGCCGTTGTTGTACGTAATAGTACCACCTGTGGCTGTGGCCAATGTGGTAGTTGTTGCTGCCAACACTGCTTGGTGATATGCTATTTGGGTCGACACCATGTTGTCAACATAGATCTTGCTGGCAGCATCGTTGTCTTGTACAGGCTGATTTACGCCATTGATGTACTTGTTGTTTAATACAATGTTACCAGTTGGTTCTAAATTAAGGTTACCAACTGTGGTTTTAATAGTTAATGCGGCTGTGTTGTTAACACTCGAAGTGTTGACATTGCCACCGTTTACGTTGCCAGTGGCACTTATTTGTCCACCAGTTGCAATGTTGCCACCAGTGACATTTCCTGACGCTGATATTGTGCTACCGCTTGTGATTGCACCAGATACAGATGCCAATCCAGCTGTGATTAAATTACCACCTGTTACGTTGGCAGTTGCTGATATTGTGCTACCGCTTGTGATTGCACCAGATACAGATGCCAATCCAGCTGTGATTAAATTACCACCAGTGATGTTGCCAGTGACGCTTGCTGTACCACCTGTGGCCAAGTTGCCACCAGTTATTGTTCCTGTGGCACTTGCTGTACCAGCTGTGGCCAAGTTACCACCAGTGATGTTGCCAGTGACGCTTGCTGTACCACCTGTGGCCAAGTTGCCACCAGTTATTGTTCCTGTGGCACTTGCTGTACCAGCTGTGGCCAAGTTACCACCAGTGATGTTGCCACTAGCACTCACTGTTGCGGCAGTTACAGCACCTAAGGTAGTACCATCAGTTGATGTGACCGACAAAGTGTTGGCTGTTGTGGATTTTAACTGGACATTTCCTAGATAAATTGTAGCGCCACCAACATATAAGTCTTTCCACTGTGCTGTTGCGCTACCCAATGTGTATATTGCGTTGGCTGTGGGAAGAATATTACCAGTTGCGTTTACGTTTGCACCAGAAATGTTACCTGTTGCACTCATTTGTCCAGCTGTGATTAAGTTACCACCTGTGATGTTACCTGTGGCACTTGCTGTACCACCTGTGGCCAAGTTGCCACCAGTTATTGTTCCAGTTGCTGTTACTACACCGGCTGTGGTCAAATTGCCACCAGAGATGTTACCAGTTGCTGTTATCAATCCAGCAGTGCCCAGGTTACCCACATTGGCATTGCCTGTGGCACTTAATGTACCACCTGTGATCAAGTTGCCACCAGTGATGTTACCTGTAGCTGTTACCACACCGGCAGTACTAATGTTACCGCCAGTAACGTTACCAGTTGCAAGAACACCTGCACTGGTATTGACATTGCCAGTTGCTGTTATCAAACCAGCAGTGCTGATATTTCCATGTATGGCATTGCCAGTACTGCTCATAATACCGGCTGTAATAACGTTGCCGCCAGTGATGTTGCCAGTTGCTGTTACTACGCCAGCTGTGGTATAATTTCCTGCAGTTGAGTTACCAGTAGCACTCATTATGCCGGCTGTAATAATATTGCCGCCAGTGATGTTACCAGTGACTGTGGCTAAACCTGCTGTGATTAAATTACCACCGGTGATGTTGCCAGTTGCTACTACCTGAGCACCTGTATTAATATTGCCACCAGAGATGTTACCAGTTGCTGTTATCAATCCAGCAGTGCCCAAGTTGCCCACATTGGCATTGCCAGTGGCACTCAGTGTGCCGCCTGTGGCCAAGTTACCGCCAGTTATGGTGGCAGTTGCGGATATCAACCCACCTGTCAGTACATTGCCACCTGTGACGTTGCCACTCGCGCTGACTGTTGTGCTTTGAACTGTTGCTAGATTAGCAATGCCAACAGTTGTGATATTGCCACCGGTGATGTTGCCAGTTGCACTTAAAATTGCAGCCTGGAATGTACCTGCTGTGGCGATGTTGCCACCAGTGATGTTGCCTGTGGCGCTGATTAATCCGGGAATCAACAGATTTCCACCAGCAATGTTGCCAGTTACATTTAAATTCCCAGTAACATTACCAGTAAAAGCTGTGGTGCCCGTGACTGCTAAATTCCCAGTCACTGCCGCATTTAATGTTCGGAAACTGGCATAGCTGTTTATTGTGACTGTGGTATTTGTGACCACGTCATTGGTAAATGCTGTTACAAATTCAGTTTGACTTTCTTTCCAAACAAACGCAATGTTTGTTGATGTTCCGCGTTCGCCCAGGAAACCTATGTCCAAGGCCGGTGCGCCAGTTTGATTACTGGCCAAGATAATAATTGGATCTTCAACCTGGAGATTGTAGGTGTCAATATTGGTAACATTACCATTGACCACCAAGTTTCCAGTAACAGTTAAGTCTGAACCATAGGTTAAATTGTTTGCAATTTTACCTGCGGTGATTGAATAATCTTGCAATTTTGAACTTGCAACGATTGTTGAATCGGTGATTTGATTATTTTTAATTCGTGTAACAGCCATGATTGGGTCTCCTACATCTATTTATGTAGGATCCAAAATATCGAGAACTGGGTAGTTAAGTACTGATTGTGGCACCCAATGCCACACGTTTCCAGGCGCCGCCGCTGTAAACTGCCAAACAAGGGTTACCACTGTCCCCGTTGGACACATAAATCACCTGTCCTGCTGCCACATTTCCCAGGGCAGAAGCTTGACTCACAGTGTACGTTGGCAATTGTAAACTGTGTGTGTTTGTGATATTTACCACACCTGGCACAGTAATTGTCAGTTCCTGCCCCGATGCATTGGTGACCGCATTGATGGTGTTGAGTATTGTGGTAAATCTAATGTCAATCACATCACTTGATTCTGGTGCTTCGGCAAATGTTATCAAGTTTCCGGCAACAGTGTATGCAACATCAGGAAATTGTACCACACCGTTGGTGCTGACAATGATGGACGCAGAAGTAGTTGTTTGATTCAGTGTGAAAACTGTGTTACTGCCATCACCAGTGATGTACTGATTGGTAATTAGAGCAGTACCACCAACACTGGTCCACTGAGTGCCGTCCCAAACTTCTACGTCTGTTGAATTTGTATTAAAACGTATAGTTCCAGTGGCCGGACTTGCTGGGCGTTGCACTGTATTTCCAGTGGGCAATACTAACCCAGTTATGGTATCAATTGTAACAAATCCGTTGCCAGTTGGCTCTAAAATAATGTCACCGTTGGCCTGATTTGTTGTAATCGTGGTGTTGGCAATTAATATATTGCCAATTGTGGTGTTTCCCGGTAAATTTGTGGTTCCAATCAAGCCTGAATACTGATATCCTGCCACATAAACAACATTGCCGGCGGTGAGCGATGTGGGAATAGTTTCGCCGATGAAGTTTAAAACCCCGGCTTGCGTATCAAAGTAATATTCCCCAACCCCGCCAATACCAGCAGAAAATATCTGTGTACCAGTTGATTCAATGTTGGCATCACCGCTCGGTCCAACAAATACTTTTGGCAGCCATGTAGATCCAAATTCTTGTGGTATCCAGTAAGTCTTGTTGGTTAGCCAAGTGGGTCTAATACCGCCAATGGGTGGCACTGTGGTATCAGGAGCACACTCAATGGCTCCACTGTTTCTATAAGCAGTGGTAATGCCAGCAATTGCCTGGGCAGTGTTTCCAATTTGATCGGACTGTACCCATACAACATCACCACGCAACAACGGTGGGCTAGCAATGCTTTCGTTAGATGCGCCTTTGACTGTGCTGTTGGCTGTTTTTGCAACACCTTGTAGCTTTTTAAACAGTAGGTCAACGTATTGTGCTATTGTAACTGCCATTAGTTGCTCGCCGCGTTAATTGATAAAGCCGACACTGTCTGGCCTGACGTTAGGGCAACCCTGACGTAAATTTCGTTTGTTGCTGTGCTGGAACTACTCACTGTGCCAAACGTACAAGTTCTGTTAATTGCACTGGCTTGGTTGACGTTGACTGGAACAACCCCGCCTAGACTACATCCATCACTGCCGTTGCCCGGCGCATTAACTCCGGGGTATCCAGCTCCACCATAAGCAGTTGCCATGTTGATCCACCCGTTGGCACTGGAACTTGAATCTATCACTGACCCTGGCAATGCTACCCACATACCAGCCACATTTCCCGAATAAGTTATGTCAAATTTTGAAACGTTTGTTCTCACAAACTTGAATGTAAAGTATTGTGTGCCTGTACGACCCGAACTCAGGTTTGGTCCAGCAGGCAAATACCCAGTTGAGTAATTGGTTTGATCATGTTTGAGTACTCCAGCTGATCCTGATCCAACCACTGTGGCATCGTATGTTTGTAAAGTGCTGGTTTGGCTGTTAAATGCTGCCTCACTGCCAGTATATGTTGGAGTATTTGCTGAGCCAGGATTGATAATTCTGTATGCATTACCGGATCCAGTACCAACACCGGTGACAATGACATTGCCTTCGTCGATGGCTGTGGAATTTCCATTTTTGTAAAGCACAGTTGCTGCCAGCGCAGTTGTAAATGCCTGCGATGCTGAATTATAACTGTTGGTAACTGTCACACTTGGTCCAGTTGTGCTAGAGCCAAATCCACTAGCAACAATATTAGCTGTGGTATTTCCTGTTGCAGTGCCCGAACTTACGTACAAGTTGCGTGTCAATGGTACAGTGACATTGGCAGCGGCGTAAGTCACGCTGGCTGGTGCTTGGAATGCGCCGCCTGCGGCTGTTGAGTTGGTCAACAAGTTGCCGTTATTTGGATACAAATCTCCAGACAGTTTGTTTACACTAAATCCAAAGCCAAATTGTGTTCCTGAATTGTAGTGCGGAATTGTGCTAGAATAAGTTAGGCTAGGACTGGCGCTGGCTGTTACACTGGCATTTGAAAATACTGGTGTTCCTGGAGCAGCCGCATCATAGTACCAGTTTGGAGTATTTGTATTGCCGGCAGCAGAATCAGATAGATACACCTCGTTCCAGCCTTGGGTAACTGCACCGCTGGCCCGAGATGAAAACACATACCAAAATCCTGCGGCAATGTTTGCATTGGCTGTGTTATAATCGTAATTGTTGGTTACAACCAAGTTACTGTATGTGCCGTTTGCAGTAGGGCTTGCTCCGGTATTAAATGCTACATTTCCTGCACCTGTGCCATTGAGATAAACAGTTAGTGTTCCTGAATCACCAGGGCCAGTATTAGAAATTGTGTTGGTTGTGTAAGCACTACCTCGTACCACTGACACCACAGTTCCGGCCGCCACTGCTTTGTTGGCGCCTGGGGTATTGTCAGTTTGCACAAAGTTACACATGCGACCCGATGAAGTTGCTGTGGTAATTGAAAGTGTTGTGCTGTTTGGAAAATTGGGTGGGCTAGGGGGTACTAGTTTACCCAGCACTGTGTTTAATTGTGTAATACCGTCGGTCACTGATGTACTCGTTGTTAGTGTTACTGCGTTACTGACAAGATTGCCAAGAGAGTTGGTTCCCATGGAAACAGTGTTGCCCAATACTCCAGCAATGGCATTGCCAGCAGTCCAAGAGACATTTCCAAATCCGTCAGTGGTGAGAACATAGTTTGCAGATCCGCCAGTGAGTTTGACGTTGGCGTTTGATCCCAGATCAAGTATGCCAGATGCTGCCGAGATAGCATTGGCCGACAAGGTCACACTGTTGCCGGTGATATTTCCTGACGCACTTACTACACCAGTGACATATTCTCCTGTTGAGGCAAACACCACAACATTGCTGGTGCCAGTGATACCAACTGACACATTTCCGTTGGCTGCTACTCGTACGTTTGAATTGCCGTTTTGTATAGATGTGGCATCAATACCGGTGAGCTGGCTACCATTACCAAATATATAATTGCCCGAAACATTGCCGGTGGCACTGACAATACCACCAGTGATCACGTTACCGCCCGCAATGTTGGCTGTGGCAGATATTGATCCGCCAGTGGTTACGTTGCCACCTATGATGTTGCCAGTGGCAGATATTGATCCAGATGAGCGTATATTTCCGCCTTGAACATTGGCTGGAGTTGTGATATTACCAAAAGAAAATACTATTCCACTAGTGACAAGGTTGGCAGCCGAAATGTTGGATGTACTTGTGATATTGCCAATGGCTGTTATCAAACCATTGGTGGTGATATTACCACCAATTACATTGCCTGTAGTAGTTACTTCGCCAACTGTGACAAGATTTCCGCCAATTACGTTGCCAGTGACACTCAAACTGGTGGAAATAATCGCATTACCGTTAACAGTCAATGTAGAAGTAGTTGAGCTAGTGTTTACACCAATACGAGTATTGACAACATCTACAAAAAATAAATTTCCTTGAATCGCGAGATTAGATCCTCGCTGTAGGTTATCCTGTAGTATATTGCCAGATATTTTGTTTATGGTCATGTTTGATCTTTAGAGGTGGCGATTATGTACTTGAATGTATCACTGATATTGGTTCCCCGTCTGGCGGTGGTGATGTAAATGTTATATCATATCCTCCATTGACAGTGTAGGCCGATGTCGAGTCTTGATATATTGATCCAATGAAAACCATTATCTGTGAAGGTGAGCTTTCTTCCACGCTCATGGTAAACACTTGTGTGGTACCATCGCCGGTAAAACTATCAACTATGTAATTAAGTGTGCCGGCTTGACCTAATTCAGCCCAGACCATACCATTGAAAAATTCAATTGCTGCCAGGTCTGTGTTGTACCTAATCATGCCAAATTTAGGCGCAAGAGGTCGAACAGCTGATCCGCCGGCGGGAAGTACTACCCCGCTGGATCCTGATTGCAAAATTCGATTTTTAACGAAATATCCCATTTATAATGTAGTATAACTAGTCACTGTGGCAATGGCTGAATTGCCACTGGCCAGTAATTGAATAGAGTCTCCGGTATTCAGTAGTAGTTTTTCGCCACCAGCATAGAGTTGATAAGTGTCATAGGCAGTTATTTCTAAGCCGGCCAGTATGATGTTGGTATTACCTGCGATATTACCAAATGGCACAACGTAAACGTTTACAAAGACATTTCCGGCGGTGTAATTACAAATACTACAAAAAGTAACCGCAGTGTTGCTACTACTAGTATAAACCGACGATGTGGTGGTTGATGCGCTTGCTGTTGAAATTGGCATTATGTTTCCTTACAATATAAGAGCAAAAACAATTGCTTTTGCCCGACTAACTAATTCATCTTGCACCGTGGCGCTCTTGACATATAGTCCAGTGCCGCCGACTCCTTCAGCATTGTGATATACGCTGACTGCATTGGCAGTTATGGCTGGTGATGTTCCGATGTTACCAAACGCTTGATGTCCTTGCACCAGAACTTTGCTGGTGGAAAAATCAAACGTTAAATTTGCATTTGCTCCAAGTGTGCCGCTGTTGTTGAAAATGACCTGGGTGTTGCTGCCTGGTGCTGGCACATTGCTTATGTTGCCGATTGCAATGTTACTCCAGGTGCCAGTTGTGCCTGAATTACCAGTGCTTGAACTTACTTGCCAGACCCCAGTGGTGTTGTTCCATCGTAACCCAGCATAATCACTGGACGTTTTATGAACCAACATGCCCGAATTGCTTTCATAACTGCCAGTGTTGCTGGAGTTAAGCAAGATAAACGGATCTTTGACATTGAGTTCAGTTACGTTGATGTAGGTTAAGTTTCCTGTTACATCAAGGTTACCTTGTATTTTTACAGTGTTAGTGTCAATTATTACATTGTCAGATGAGTTGATGCTGATAATAGAATAATCGCCATCGATACGTTTATAAGTGCTCATTCAAAGATCCTTTGTGTTATTTATTAGGTTTAAGAAGTCTTTCAAACACAAAGTTTTGTAATTTATTAGTTTGTTTAGGTCAGGTTGATCAGATGTGGTGTTGCCTATTACTCGAGTAAAAGTTTGATGTGGATTGTCAGAGATGACTTTTGTCAACTGTTTGACCCAGTTGCCGGTGAATGTGGGAGTGGCGCCAACTTGTTTGTAAAATTCTGTACCAGCATAAACATTGTTGAATTTGCCATCAGTGGTGGGACCTAGATCAAACCCCACAAGAAAGATATTTTTGTGATGATCAACAGTTGATGCAATTGCCACTGCTATTGGGCCACTACTATAACCAAAGTACAATTTTGGAACAGCTTGTGCCCCTTGTCCGGGCAAAGGTCTCCTGGTAAAAAATCGATGTTGTTTGCTGTAACCCGACTGCTGTATTGTGGTGCTAATTGGCTGATCTGTGCTGACTAACACATCTGGAGTAAATGTCCGATAAATGGCGTTGCATCCGTACACAGTACCCAGGGTTTTTAGTTTGTTTACATCCACTGATTCTCTGCTTATGCCGTTGCCTAGCACAAATGCTGTCATAAAAAATCCTCCCTGTTATGTATCAGGGAGGACGTCAGGGGCAAATAGAAATTAGCTGGTGTAATTTTCTGCAATTGCCAATGCGTTTGTAGCACCAGTTGTACCAGACTTGATCTCAGTGCCTTCGTCTGAGAAGAAGTTGATTACATAACGAACTGGGGGTGTAGAATAGTCCAGTGCCCATTTGTTTGTAAGTTTGCTGATTAGAATGTCAGTACTGTCGCCATTGAACATGGCAATGTTCATGTTGCCAGGTGACAAGTTACCTGTGGTTTCATTGGCCAACGTAGCTTGGTATGTATTTCCACTGGATTGACCTAACACCAAATATGTGGTGGTTCCTTTTTGGCGCAGGATAATGGCAGCTTCTTCACTGCCGCCAATTTCGCATGCTTGAGCGCGAACCACAGGATAAGCTGACGTAGCTACACTGGTGTTTTCACCGCCGACAACACCCAGGTACTGAGCTGCATCTAGTGTTGCTGGATATACTGGATTTGTTAAACTACCAAGGTTGTTAAAACCAATGTCTTTGGTAGTAGATTTTTTAATTTTTAGTGGGCGACCCATTTGATTTCTCCTAATAGAAGTCCGATGCGGGTTCTAGCCGCTACGCTGTTGGGTTTAGTCATCAGCATAAAACACCATGTTGTGTTATTATTATTTAGTCAATGCAAACACAATTAAATACCAGTATGAAATCAGACGACTTAGTAGATCAAGGAAATCAGCTCCGAGCTGACAGAAAACCCCATGAAGCACTGGCAGTGTATGCACAAGCATTTGTGCAAGACAGAAAACATGTTTCAGCTTTTAACAACTACGGAAACGTGCTACGTGAAATAGGAGACCCTGCCGGTGGTATTCCATTCTTGGAACATGCATTGACCATGTACCCTGACTTTGTCACAGCAAAGTTCAATCTTGCTGTGTGTCACTTGCTGTTGGGAAATTATGAAAAAGGTTGGCCAGCTTATGAAGCAAGATGGCAATACGAGCATCTTGCTGGAACCTTGCCTGCTTTTTCGCAGCCTAGGTGGGAAGGCGAGGATCTAAAAGACAAAACCATATTGGTTGTGGGTGAACAGGGCCATGGAGACAACATACAATTTTCAAGATTTATTTTTAATCTACATACTGCGGGTGCCAAAGTAATTTTTCAAGTCACTCAAGGTTTGATCCCTATGTTTGCTTCCAGCAGTATAATATCACGTGTGTGCGGATATGACGAAGATCCTGGAGAATTTGACTACTGGGTACCCATCATGAGCATTCCTCGGGTACTGGGCATTACATTAAAAAATTTACCTAGAATGTTGAGTTACCTGGGTGCTGATCGAAATCTAACTGCCGAATGGAATAAACGACTTTTTCCCAAGACTAAAATAAGACTTGGCTTGTGTTGGAGTGGGCGCAGAGATTCTTGGCTAAATCAACACAAAAGTATTCCATTTGATCAAGTGTTAGAGTTTGTGGCACAACATCCTGAATTTACCTGGGTAAACTTGCAGGCTGATTGCACCAAAGAAGAAGAACTTGCATTAACCGAATTGGGTGTGTTGTCATTTCCCGGAGAAATCAACAGCTTTGCAGATACAGCGGCGTTGCTCATGACCTTGGATGCTGTGATGGCTGTGGACACTGCTGTGGCACACCTTGCTGGCAGCCTAGGAGTTCCCACATGGTTAATGTTAAATCAATATGCTGTGGACTGGCGTTGGTTGTTGGAAAAAAACTCAAGTCCTTGGTATCAAAGTGCTGTGCTGTTCCGACAGGACAGCATGGATGATTGGCAGTCAGTGTTTAATAAAATCTACAAACACTTAAAACTGTTGAAGATTTAAACGTCTATTTCCCAGCTCTTGCTGTAGGTAAATGCCCACACAGGGCTGGTAATAGTATTGCTTTGAAATTCATGATTGCTGTTGTCACTGGTAGCTGATTCAGTGACTCGGCAATAAAATTTATGGTCGCTGAATGTGTTTTCTGCGCCGCCAGTGACGTCTGCACCTTGAATCACATAAGAGGCGCCGGGACTGGAATAATTCAACAGATATGGATCCATTTCTCTGGTTCCCAGGTCAGTTTCGGTAATGCCAACCCAAGACACCCCAAAACTGTTGTAACTGTTAGAATTGGGTAATCGATTCACTTTCCACTGCCCAGTTATCAAAATTCTGCACTGGCTGGCGGGGTATGTTTGTGATGTGTCAGGATTGGTGTAGGAAGTCAACTGGTTTCCTATCACAGGTATGGTCCAATCCTGTGCTTCAACTTCCAACAATCCACCACTTAGTGGCTTAATTTTCTGTCCTGGTGGACCATAATCATATTGTCCATTTACCGCTTTGTCTGGCCAACTTAGACTTAAGCCAAATGTTGCACCATCGTTGTAACCAGCTTGACTGAATCTCCAACGAGATTGATTTACAATAGTCAATCCTGTGCTAGCTGTTAACACAGCTGATCCAGAATATCCTGGTGGGGTATAGAAAATTTTTGCCATAGTGTATTTAACTATGCTGTACTTCGAGATACCAGTACTCGGGTTGTAGATTTTCTCGCAAACATCGAGTGATTTTTAATCCGCCTTCTTCAATGAATTCTTCAAAGCAGGGAGGGTTACTGCCCAATATGGTTTCTTGTAAAAGAATAATACCATCATCAGCTAAATGAGGCTTTATGTGGTTGAAGAAATTTTTATGTGCTTGCCAATCTTTGTCCATGCCTATGCGATTGGCGTTGTCATCAAAATATTGCAAGGTAGCAAACCAAGGAGGATTGCTGACAATTAAATCAAACTTGAGATGCTCGGGTATTTTCCTTACATCATCTGCATGTATAATTGTTGCTCGTCCTTGTAATCTTTCAGGCAAGTGGTCAGCAGTTACTTCACATGACCGTAGACTGGGTCTAAACGCATCCATCAGAAATATGTTTTCTGCAATGCCATCGGCCAGCAATCTATATGCTATAAATCCTGGCCCGCAACACCATTCCAGGACATTTTTAAATTTTCGATCTGGATAAAGGTACTGTAACATTTTAGGATACAGTTGTCCAAAAGTTGTACCACCACCATCCATTATTTGATCATAGTGTACTTCAACTTCGTTGCTGACTTTGAATCTCAATTCACAGGCTGGGACAAAGTCTTTGGTTTTGTTGTCAGTTACACAGTACTTGATTGGCCAATCTTCAATATCATGATCAGTCAAACTGATGTAGGGTTGTCCATTGTGGACAGTTAGTATCTCATGCCGGATATAGTCGGGCAGTGTGTGAAATTCTGCTTCAGTTGGGCAATCGGGCCAACTGGCATCACGAATGTTGTTGTAAAAATCTAACCAAATATTTTTATGTCTACTCATAATGATACTTATAGTGAAAACCACCCCTGGGGGTGGTTTTTCACGTTGTGCCGTGCATTACATCGTACTTTCGTAGTGCAATCATTCTAGCCAACCATAATCTAAATTTTACATGATCTGATAGTTCAAAGTCCTCATGGACTATTTTACCAAAATCTGCACTACGTCGATTACGGCCAAATGTGACTTCATCATCAATGATAAAGTCATCATCTTCGTCTAGATTACTTAGCGGCTGGAGTAGCGGCTTTGGCGTCTGCTTTAGGTGCGTCCTTCTTAGCAGGCTCACTTTTGGCAGGCGTTGCTGGCGCAGTTGCGGCAGGAGCTGGTGCTGTAACAGCAGGTTTGGCATCAGCTTTCTTTTCTTCTTTCTTGGCAGGTTCTGCGGCAAAAGCAGTGACAGCAAATGCTGAAGCGATTAAAGTTGCGACTAATTTCATGATAAGTTTCCTTTTAGGTTATGTAGAAATTTTTATCCCTACATATATATAACGCAGTAGCCATTCAAAAAGTTGACACAGTATTGTCCAGAATTTTGTTTTTAACCAGAAAATGTTGTACAATAAGTTACAAGGAGCAAGCACATGAGTACAGAAGAAGACAAGTTTAAACATTCAAAACGCCTTCAAAAAGACGAAAATGCTGTAAAAAAGCAGACCAAAATTGCCCGAGAATTTGGAGTTCCTGTGACAGAGCCGCATAAGTTTGCCAAACATCATGCCATGAATTGCGGTAATCCAAAATGTGTGATGTGCGGTAATCCACGCAAAACATTTAAAGAATTAACGCAACAAGAAAAGCGACTTTTTCAAGATGTTGATACCCCCAACGACAAACACAGTAACGGAATGTTACCACCACCTGACAATTCTGCAGATCACAAATAGTTTATAAGCCAACAAAAAACCTGCCGAAGCAGGTTTCTTGCCTTCCCATCCCTGGGTAGTTCTCTGATTAGGAGAATGAAAGGTTAGACACAGCGATCTCGCCAACATAGTCACCAGCATTGCCGAAGCTAGATGCAGTGTTTGTCAACTCAATGTAACCATAACGTGTCATAAATGACACAACTGGTTCAAATGTGCTTGGATCCAACACAACGCCAGAGCTCATCAACGGAATGTATGGGCAATAGAACGCTGCGGCATCAGCCTCAGAAGAACCTTTGTAACCAACCAACACAGGTGTAGAGTCGCTAGCATAGCTATCAACGAACACACGCATTGCGCCGTTCAATGTACCAACAAACTTGGTGTTTGTAGGTGCTTCGAATGTGCCTTCTGTTGTGCGAGCAAAAGCTGAAGTAGTTGCAGATTGCAACACTGTCAAACTTGCTGGAGAAACAACAGCCCAGTTACCAGCACCACGACGTGTGCGTTGTGCGATCAAGTTAGCAACACGGTTGATCAAAACAGCCAATGCGGCATGCTCGTCACCAACGAATGTAGCTGTACCTGACACGGTAGCTTGGTTGTATGTGAACTCAGTCTGAGCCAATGAGCGCAAGCTCAATAGGATCTCTTGGTCAATTTCAGCTGTGATCTCTTGTGCAAGAGCAGCCATAATTTCTGCTTCAACATCGATACCGTGCATGGCTTGTGCATCTTGAGCTGCCTCAAATGTCCAACGAGCTTGCAACTTACGTGTCTTGGCTTCAACGGCTTGCTTCAAGATTTGAACAGAGATCTGACGACCGCCGTTACCTTCAAGAGTAGCAGTTTGAGCACCAGAGTAGCCTTGAGCGGCTGTCTGTGTAGTGGCAGCGTTGTCAGCACCACGAGCGCCTGCAGAGTATGCAACAGCGATCTTGAATGGAGACAATGCTTCTTCACCAGCAACTACAGAAGTAGCGGCTGCTGATTGATCAGTCATTGTGGACGCATAACGTACACGCAGAGTATGGATCTGTCCAACTGGACCTGTCATGGGCTGTACACCAACAATTTCGTTGGCAATAACAGTGGGCATAACACGTCGAATCACTGGCAGAATAACACGATTCAGCGTAGCGATATTACCGGAAACAGTAGAGCCAGAACTGGCGTTCTCTTTCAGGTACTTGCGAGTGTTTTCAAGAATAACACTCATTGAGTTGCGACGGTTGCCCTTAAGGCCTTCCATGAGAGCTTCTTTGGTCTCGTCCCAACGGCTTTCTAATAGTTCTTGCGACATCTAAGTCTCCTTCTGTTACTATTAATTTAGACCAGCCAGGCGTTTGATGTCAATCACATTACTGCGATCTTCTTCTTGCGCGGCTGGCACGGTTTTATCACCAGTTACTACACTGACATTTTCACTAATTACTTTTCGGGCTCTTGGTGAAGTGTCAGCTAAGACTGCTGGTAGATACTTCTCATAAGCGTTCTTAAGACGAGACGTCTGTACGCTTTCTAAGAGATTTTGCATGACTGCTCGCTTGTCGTTATTCAACGGGCCAAGCAATTCCTCCATGACGTTTGCACGTTCATTGGATTCTTTAATCACACGGATCTCTGTCTCTTTAGATTCTACCAAGGTTTTGGCCTTGCGTACAATCTTGGTGGCTTCGCTCAATTGGCGATCACGAGCATCTAATTGCATTTTTAATTTGCGTACTTCAGCGTTCTCATTGAGGTGAGTGGCGCCAAATTCGGCAGCGTAAGCTTCAAAAATCTTACGACCAAAATTGTTCTCGCGAGCAACTTTGATATCTTCATGTAATTGAAATAACTCTTGTTTTAGATGATGGCTAACAGCCTTGCTCATTTTTCCAGCACTTTCCTTAACGAAACGTGCCTTCAAGCCTTCAAGTTTACCACGAGCTTCACGGACTAAACGAACTTTGGTTTCCACCAAGTCCTTCTTGTCTTGTGAGAATTCATGGATCTCTTCTGCAAGTGCTTTAACAACAAACTTTTCAAGCTTATTAATGCTTTCATTGTGTTGCTTGCGGTCTTTACGTAGTTCACCAATTTCTTCTGCGAGTTTTGATACCATGAAGTCGTTAAACTTTGTGGCACTTTCTCTCATTTTAATTTGTGATTTTACACGATCTTCGGCAAGTTGGCGTTTTTCTTCGCTGACTGCTTTGATCTCTGATGTAAGACCCTCTGTTACCATACGATCCAGGGCTTCCACCATATTACTTTTATCATGCTCATAACGTTGTGCAAACTCCTCGCGAAGTTCTGCACGTACCTGCTCACGAGCTTCAGTTAGTTTTGATTCCCAAGCTTCGTTGAGCTCGCGACTAACATCCTCGTTAATTAGGCCGCTATCTAATAATGGTTTGATAGCATCTAACATGCATTTCTCCTTAGATCTTGAGATCTCTGATGAGGCGGTTTACTTCCTCTTTCAGGTATCTCTGTACCTTGCTGTCCTTGCCGGCGTCACGTGCTATTTCAAACACTTTGTGTCCATACTTCATATTCATCATGCCTTCATAGATGGCTTTGGGATATGCGTGGGGGGCGCTGGGTTGGGCAACAATATCGACAGTGACTATTTCAAAATCACTGACGTGTCCCGTTCTGTCGTCAACATTTCCGCTGCCGCGACTCGAAACTCCTAATTTTACACCTGATTGCAACATGGTTTTAATCAGTTCGCCCATTGGTGTAGGTAGAATTTTTAACTTACCAAATCCGTTAGGGCCTTCCATCCACATGGGTTCCATGACATGGCTGACTCTATCTAGGTTAATTTTTAAATCATCGGGGTGGTCTACCTCGCCCATGACAGAATTACCTTGCTTGATTTGTTGATTAATTGTATTAACTGCTCGTTCAATTTCATGCACTGGGTAAATGCGCTCGTTGGCGTTTTTTACACCGCCTTCAATGCAAATTCCAGACATCTTAAGATCCTTACCTTCACCAGCGCCTTCAATAACAATGTTGGCTTGGTGAAAAGTAAGATTCTCTCTTAGGTAATGAGCCATTTACCTTGGTTCCTTATTGAATAACGCTTTTGTTATTCACGCCGCTAGCTTGGCCTAAATTTGGTTTAGTAGCCGGTGTTGGTTTTTGTGTGCTTTGAGCAGGAGTGTTACCCACTTTACCGATCATGTCTTTGACATTGTTTTTGTAAGCAGATGAATCGTGCTTACCGCCTTCGTTGGCACCGGTGTGTACTGGCTTAGCTAATGCACCACGTGCACCGCTGTTGGCAGCAACTACGCTTTTCTTGTTGCTTGCTTCTTCAGTGTTGCTGGGTTTAGCAACAGCTTTAAGAGTAACGTTTTCAAACATGCCTTCAGTTTCAAATTCGTCGTCAACAACTTCTTCGTCACTCATGCCGTCGGCAGCATCGGCTTCAGCATCGTCCATGTCCATTTCAGCATCGTCCATGTCCATTTCAGCATCGTCCATGTCGCCCATGCCAGCATCGTCGCCCATCATGGCTTCAAATTCTGCCATGAGTTCGTCTAATTTGTCTTCAAGATCAACTACGCGATCTTCAATGTCACCGGCTTCGGCCTCAACACCATCATCGCCTTCCATTGAAACACCTGATTCTTCAGTTTCAACGCTGTTCATGAGGTTGTCAGCTTTGTCGCCACCAAGTCCCATTTCATCTAGTTCTTCTTCGCCTTCTTCAAGCTCTTCTTCATCAGCTTCGTCAATCTCTTCTTTGCCTTCTTCGACTTCTTCGTCTTTGGCTTCTTCTACTTCTTCATTTTCCATCATTTCTTCATAGATGGTACGACTTTTTTCCACGACAATTTCGTGAAATAGTTCGCGGGCTTTTCCGTCTTCATCATTGATGACGTATTCAATAAGTTGTTCAAATTTGTTCATGAGTTCCTCCAAGGTTACGGCTCGATGTGATATTTACACATCAAAACATAAACTCAGTGTTTATCGGTGGTTTTTTATTAAAAACTGTAGATTATGACATTGTCAATGTCATACTATAGAGGCTGAGGAGGAGGAGCGTATTGTTTTTTGACTTTTTCTAAACGTTCTTTAAATTCAATTTGTCGAACATCGTTTAGTTGTCTAAGTTTGTTGATTTGGCGCAGGGTCAACTTGGTTTTACGCAAGTCACCCAGGCGTGGCTGACTGTTATCTTGTTCTAGATCTTGGTAAGCTGGTTTTTGTGGTTGATAGAGTTCAAGCAGTATCATGCTGTTATTTATGCTGTAGGCGAACCCACAGCAGCCGCTGGCTGCTGTCCGGGGGTTATAGTACCAGCACCACCTGGTGGTGGTCCAATTTCTTCACCAGTGTCTAGAGCATTCATATCTTGACCTGTTTGAATATCTGTTTGCATGTCGGCCGGTGTTACCCCCACACTACGCAAGTTAGTACCAGTTGGTTCTGGGGCTTCGGGATCACCGCGTTCTTCGTCCCATAGCTCTTCGTTTTCTCTAATTTCTTCTTCAGTTAGTCCCAAATAACGTTTCAACAAGAATCGCTTGCTTAGATAAGGAACCTGTTCCAGTGTTGAGAATGTTTGAACTCTAGTGATATCAAGTTCAGCTTCGCGGTAGCTGGCAAAATTCTGTGGTGGGTTAAAATCGATGTTGAACAGGCCGCTGTCAATGTTAAACCCTCTCCAGCGCATGAACATTTTAAATTCATCATCCAGTTTCTGAATAATCAATCTTTGTAGTCGTTGACAGTATTGATTGAATCGATACTCTTGAATCAATGCTGTACCCACTTTGCCGTCGGTGAATGCTCGTTCACTGTCATCAGGTCCTGTGGGTAGATAGCTACTCGGAACCCGTAAAGCACGAATCATTTTGTTGTTAAAATACTTTAAATCGTCAATTTCGCCTAGATTAGATCCACCAGGCAATACTTCGACACTGGATCCACGACCATCTGCTGTTTGTGGAAAAAAGTAATCTTCGTTGATACTGAGTGGATTATAACTGCTGTCCATGATGTTTTGTCCACCGCCGGTATGGCTGGGGATTCTACGCTGATGAATTTCGTTTTTAACACGTTCCACAAACTGCATGGCCAAGTGCGACGGCATATTGCCCACGTCAATTTTGAATACTCTACGCTCAGGGGCACGTGCCACACGATAGATCAATACCGAGTCTTCTAGCAGTTCTTTTTGTTTGAATACTCGAAAGATTGTTTCTAAGATACTTTGCCCAAACGGCCAGTAAAAGTCCAAGCCGTCAGTCAAACTCAAATGCACCACATGCTTGGCATCTAACACAGATTCATTCATTGCCGCGGCAAAACGTGATTGCCCACTACCACCTTGTTGATTAGGCACAGTGTAATTTACCGGTGCCACATAGCCCGATGAAGCTGGGTTGCTTTGGTAATCAGTGGTGGTCTTGGCTGCTATTGTTAAATTTTGAAAATTGGGGTTGATGTCCCTGATCACATACTGTTCTGGACGCTTGCCATCACTTTCATTGACAATGACTCGAGCAACTTTGGTCATGTCAACCCAGTACATTTCAAATGTTTCGGGATCACGCACAAACACTTGATCGCCATACTTGATGGTGTTGCGAAAAATTCTAAAAATACGTTGATCCAGCTTGTTGAGTTTGACCCACTGCTGTAGTTGTTGCTTGATGATTTTGACTTCGTTGTCTGTGGGAGTTTCAGAGTAATTTACTTGAAAAGGCACATTTTCATCTTTGAGCTTTTGTGTGCTGAATTCAGCCAAAATGTCCAGGCAAGCGTTGATCTCGCTGTCGCAGTCCATTTGTTCGTATTGATTGTAGCGTTGTACACGGTTGGGGTGTCCGCTGTAAACCTCTGGTAATCGGCTGGCATAGTTTCTATAAACAACATCAGCATGACCTTTTAACGGATCTCGTCCATCGTTTCTCCCATACCCAGGCAATCCATCTGACCCTTTGCCACTGAGTGGGCTAAGTTCACCGTTGTTATTTGCTACTTTAAAATATTTTTTCCAGCTCATAGTCTATTACTTATGTTTAAGACTGTGTTACTTGCAACATTCTTTCAGCTGTGCTGTTGTTTCTAGCCTGCAGAGAAACTAGTTGTTCCAACAATCCTGCAACCATACCATCAGTGGGTGCGTTTGTTGAACCTGAAGATCTGGCCATTTCAGCTGTTAAATTTTGCACAGCAGTTACTAATTCGTTGTTGTTTTCAATCTTTGTTGTAGCTAAATCTGACATCTGACGTTGAAAAAATGTTTCCACTGATGTAAATGCTTGCTGAGGAGCTTCTATTTTTTGTTGACCTATTAACAGCCCAGGGCTGTCGATCCTGGCCAAATTACTGTCAGGCTTTAAAACATTCTGTAGCTCTGGTGATATTTCTACTATATTAATTGCAACTGGCTTGCCATCTAATTGTCCACCAATCACACGACTCAGTTTATTGTAGTCTGAATTAATAGACGCATCCAGAATCTGCTGTTGTGTACCCAGATTTGATTTTGATAATTCAACTAATTTATTGAACTCATCAGGTAATGCCAGCGGTTGTGATTGATTTGATTTTGATAATTCAACTAATTTATTGAACTCATCAGGTAATGCCAACGGCTGTTGTGTACCCAGATTTGATTTTGATAATTCAACTAATTTATTGAACTCATCAGGCAATACTACAGGTTGTTGATTTGATTTTGATAATTCAACTAATTTATTGAACTCATCAGGCAATACTACAGGTTGTTGTTGATTTAATTTTGATTTTGATAGCTCAAATAATTTATTAAAGTCTAAATTACTTGATACATCCAGAATCTTCTGCTGTATGCCCAGATTTGATTTTGACAGCTCAACCAATTTATTAAACTCGTCGGGTAATAATACAGGTTGTTGATTTGATTTTGATAATTCAACTAATTTATTGAACTCATCAGGTAATACCAGCGGCTGTTGTTGATTAATCATTCTACTCAATACAGCATAATCTAGAGTATTCTGTGAATCTGGAGCCTGTTGTGAGCCCAGCCCCGATTTTGATAGTTCAATCAGTTTGATGAACTCATCCGGCAATCCTAGATTAACCGGGATTGATCTACCATTGGGCAAAGGTACCACTGCCTCGGGACCTTTTTCGCCAACAAGACTCAGTCCTTGGGTCACCCCACCTAAGGCCATTTTTGGCAGTTGCATGCCAGCTGATGCTAATAATGCTTCTTTGGCTTGTTCAGGGGTAATTGTAGCTGGACCAAGTGGATTTCCGCCAACTCCAGCATAGTAACTTTCACCTGCGTTGACATTGCGTGATCCAAATTCATCATTGATCTTCATTGCCTTGGGAATACCCACACTGGCAAATTCTTTGGCTAGATCCAGCACTGCTTTTTCAATGTCGGCACCTTTGTCGCCGGCCAGCACTTTTTGTACTTCAGGACGTTTGACCCCTACTAGGAATTCCTTGAATATTCGGTCTTGTGTGCCAGCATCAAACTTGTCAGACTCTTTGAGTCCCAGTGCTTGCACTGCCGCAGTCATAGTCTTGGGTGTGACTTGATATCTACCAGCCGCAAATATCTGCCCCGATGACTGTTCGCGCATGACGTCTCCGACTGACATGCTGGTTACATTCTTTTCTCCAGGCTTGTAAATTTTCTTACCACCAGCATAGTTGGCAGCATTGTAGTCACCTGCCCCTTTGCTTTCACCCCGAGCAATAACATCAGCCAACGGTCCTGCTTGAGTTGATGGTTTGGCCACTTCTTTTCTAGCCTTGGTGAGGATGTCTGTTTGTTTTAATAATTCTTTTTGTGATTTTAACAGCTCTTCTTCAATACCAGCAATGGCCAGCTTTCGAGCTTCAACCAAGGGCTTGGGCATGCCAGTTTTTTCAGCATTGGCAATTTGTTCTTCAATCTTGGACTTTTTATCTCTTAGACTTAGAATCTGATTCTCTGCCGCCTGCACCTGTTGTTCATACAGAGGAAGTGTATTTTCAATTTTTCGCAACCGCTTGCGCTCATTGGCAGCTTCAAGCGCAGATTGATCCATCTTGCGTTGAGCGGCCATGGCTTCTGATTCAGATTTTGCTCGCTCATCTTCAAGTGCTTTGATTCGGTTGCGTTGTGCCAACAAGTCTTCTTGTGCAGCCTTGTTTCGCAACATGACGTTGTATTCTTCTTGTGATGCCTTGACCTGGTCATTGACTCTGGCCGCTAATTCAAACTTTGCATTGGCCACTTCGGCATCAGCCGCAACTTTGGCTTCAGCTTTGGCACGTGATTCGGGTACTTGTGGGCCAGCAGGGCCGCCTGCGTTGCCTATCTCTGGCAGTTGAATACCCAATTCTTTGCCAATATATTTTACAAATTTGTTCAATGCCCCAGTGAATGATGCCACAGCTTCGGTGGCCTTGGGCATGGCAGCAAATCCAAACAATGTGATTTGGCGACTCATCTGCTCCATGCTCTTTTGCGCTGTCACAGTGTCGTTGGTTAATTTATCCTGTCCAGCAATTTGTGCATCTTGTGCCTTTTGTGCCTTGATTGTATTACCTTCAATGGCCGCACGGTTAAAGTCACTGAGTTCAGCGTACTTGACAAACACATCTTGACCATCACCGGCAGCCTTGGCAAAACTGCGCTGATTTAATTCAGCTTCTTTTGTGGCTTCCTGTAGTCTTCGCAGTGCTTCAGCTTGGTCAATCTCACCATTTTTAAGGCTGTTGACAATATTTTGAATTTGTCCACCAGAGCTATTAAAGCCCTTGATGGCTGCATCACTATTGACCAAATCAGTTGATACATCTCTAATGGCAGCGCCTAACTCTGGACTTATACGGCTAACTTGAGTTTGGAAATCCATCAATGACTTGGCTGCACCTTCGTGGCCTTCACCAATCATTTCATCAATCTGGGCCCGGAATCTTCCTTCGCTCAAGGCAGCATCTTGCTGTGCTTGAATCTCTTTGCGATTCATGCCTGTAACCTTGGACAGCAAATCTAATTCTTTGGCATATTGAATTGTGCCTTGTGTGAGTTGAGAATTTGTTTTTCGTTGAGCTAGGCCCAGTCTTGATTGTTGTGTGACGAAGGCCCCAGCCGACTCGCCTATTTGGTCAGCACTATATCCAATTCTTCGCAAGGCGTCACCAGCACCGCTGGTGACTATATCACCAACAAACTTGCTGAAATTTTCACTGCCTTGCCCTACTGTGCCGCCAAACCTTGCCAGTGCTCCAGCATTTTCTGTGATGGCTTTTTTATATCCGTCA
>Ga0214921_10002429_pt1 | contig 30297 bp, 27 predicted proteins | sample LL1505_MetaG_FD_177992 | JGI IMG/M metagenome (GOLD analysis project Ga0214921, IMG submission 177992) | Freshwater microbial communities from Lake Lanier, Atlanta, Georgia, United States - LL-1505 | ecosystem: Environmental > Aquatic > Freshwater > Lake | place: USA: Georgia | collected...
ATTCTTTCTCCCTCTGGAGACTCAATATAATCTGCAACAAGTCTTCTAAGAGATGGTACAGAATATAACCCGCTTGTTTTATCGTAATAACGAGGTACAATAATTTTATTTTTTTCATAGGCTTTAGCATTGTATCCATTTAAAGAATCTCTTAAAGCTTCAAAAAAACAATCTCCGCTTGCTTTATTTTTTTCTATTGTCCATTGATTAATTGAGTTCATATATCCAGGAGACATTGTAGTTCTTATAAATCCTTTTTGAAACCCTTCATTATAATAATTTAAAAACTGACGACATAATTCATTTTTTGGTGGAGGTATGGAAGAAGGTGGTGGCGGAGGAGGTCCTGGTGGAGGAGGTCCTGGTGGAGGAGGTCCTGGTTGTGGTGGTGGTGGTGGTGGCGTTGGTTTTTTTGGTTTGATCGGTTTTTTCGGTTTAGGTTTTAAAATAGGTCCAACACCAGAGCCTAACGCAGCGCGTTCAAGTTTAGATAAACCAGGATCAACATCTCCACTTAAAGCTTCAGGATCAACGCCAATAGGTTCAGCATAAGCAATTGGTGGAGCACTGGGATATCGTGGTGGCGCGTATGGTGATGGATATGGGGGTGGATATGGATAAGGATATGGGGGAGGGTATGGATATGCACCATAACCTTTTGATGTATAAGGTCGTAAAGCTTTTTGCATTTTATCAGATTTTACGGATTGTACTTCCCAATCACCATTTTCCCATTCATAACTATAAATAGTAAACCGCTTTCCACTCAAATAAAATGGGTTTCCGCTTTTAAATAATGTATTTAATGTAATACGAATATTGTTATCAATAACACCAGATTTTTTAGCCTGCACTAAATCTCTTTTTGGTTGTGATGCATTACCCAATGTTCTCTGAATAAGACTATTAAATTGGTTTTTACTAAAAAATTGTGTAAATCTTTCAGTTTCAGGTAAACCTTTAGGAATATAGTTGACAACAGATGAATTTAATTTAATAAGCGGGTCAAAATAGACTTGTTTACTATCATTTCCTTCTACAGACATTCCAGGCGAATACTTTATTTTAGAACTGCCTCTTATTCTGGTATTTATAAAAATAGATAATGTATTAGGAATAGACATTCTTATAATACATTAAGATTATTAGTTTATTGATTTTTGCCATAATCAAATTTTAACATAGCATCTTTTTGTGCTTGTAATTGTTTTTCTTTTTTAGCTTTTTCTAAAACAGCAAGAGCTTGATTATATTCTGCTTCAGATACTTTTCCATCATTATTTTTATCTATTGCTTCATTAATATTTTTATTTAAAACACGATATTCATGAGGTACTACACACAGATGACTTTCTTCATTAAATAAATGATCTGATAATACTACAAAAATTGCTGTCAAAGCTAAAGCAGTATAAATATCACGAGTACCCATCCAAGCCATAGCAAAAACAAGCAATTGTTTACTAATAGAGTATTTCAAATATTCCTCAGTAGATTTGCTAAATTGAATAGATATGAATTTTGATCCAACGTTTAACATAATCATAACAATGCCTGCAAAAAATTTGCTACTATTGAGAAACATTACATGATCGTGAATAAAACCAAAAAAATTAGTAAATGGGTTATTATGCACGTGTTCTTTATTAGGTAATTTTTTCATATATAATTAATATACGTTAATATAAAAATTATATTAAATTAAAAAAATGATTTTCTACCAAATAAATTGTGATAATGGGCAAACATACCTTCTTTAAAAGGTTCAAAATGTTTACGCATTTTTCTTTTAGTAGAATTATATGTTTCTTTAACAGAAAAAGCTTCTTTATAAGATTGCATTAGAAATCCTCCTAATAATCCAATAATAAGAATTACCAAAAGAAAAATATAGTCATATTGTTTTCCTTTCATTTAACCTTTTATTAATTTATACAAGGAAAAAAATTAAAATGGCGCCCATTCATTGCCAAACATATTAGCAAATCCTTGTTTAGTAGATATAGTAGATGTTTTTGTAGATTCACTAGGTGCAACGTTTGGATTGCTATTCGTAGAGGCAACAGGCAATTGCTTAGAATTGTTACCCTTTTGTATCTGTCCTTCTAGTTCTGTTTTTTTTGTTGAATCCATTGCATTAGTATTTACTGGATGAATAGGTTCTTCTTTGGGTATTGTTGCTTGAGGGGATGAAATGGATCCTCCGTCATTGGGTTGGACATTATCTTTAGGTTTATCAGTAGGTACTAAAGTAGTAGGAGGAGTAGAAAGTGAACCTGACATATTTTCTGCGCCTTCGAAACGATTGTAGTATTCATAAAGCGCAATAATTAATAAAACGCTCACAAGTCCACACATAGTATGATAACTTGTAATAAGTATTAAAATAAATAGTAAAGTAAGTCTGCCTAAAAATGTATTAATCATAGTTCCAAAAATGGAAGGTTGAAAAAGAAAAATGGTAATTAACAAAATAACTAAAACACTTAATGCATGGGTAGTTGTAAATTCAAATTGCTTCATATATATATACTTTTTAAAAAAGTATAATGAAACAAAATTAAATATACTCTTTTTCCAAAAGTATATTTATTTATTTAGTAAAAGTCAAATACTTTATTTCAGTTTGTTTGACAAATTATTATCTTATTTTTTATTAAGAATGTCTTCATTAAATTTTTCACTATTTAATCCCGATGAAAATGAAAATTATATTAGTAGCAAAAAAAAGATATCACACAATAGAACACAAAAAAGATATGTTAAAGAAGGATTAACGGAAAAAGTAAGCAATGTTTTAAAATCTATTCACGACAATGATGGAGAAGAAGAAGGATCACATCTAGCAGATTTTACACCCCCTCCGCCACCAACTTCAATGGGCGCGGAACGAACTAAAATGCCTAGAGAATCCATGCAAAATCTAGGATCTTTTACTGCCGCAACACAAAATGAATATAATCCTAATTTAGGAAATCAGCCTGCTCCAATGACTGAAGGAGAAGATTATGAATTGAATAATTTTAAAAAAAATTATGGAGATAATAAAAGTGTAGAAGAATATTACAAAAAATATATTCCTAATTATTCAAATGCTAATTTGAATCAAGGATCTAAAGGAGCATATAATAGACCATATTATCAAGCACCACAAAATTCTGATAATAATAGCAATTATGGAAATGAAGTTTTGATTGCCAAATTAAACTATATGATTAACCTTTTAGAAGAAAAGCAAGACGAGAGAACAAATAATGTAACAGAGGAAGTTGTTCTCTACAGCTTTCTAGGCATATTTATTATTTTTATTGTTGATAGTTTCTCTCGTGTAGGTAAGTATGTGAGATAAATTCTACCTTTACAACTTTAGTAAAGTTGTTGAAATTAGCAAATAACAATTGTTTTATTTGATTTAAAGGTAGGGTATGCAAAATTGTAGAAAAAGTATGCTGTAGGAGAAATTATAAATGGTTTAATTTTGAAAAACATATTTTGAATAAGTATGTCATTGTGTGATATATTTTCAATAACGCAGCACTTGAAGCCTTTATTTTTTTCAACAATTTTATACAAGGCGTTTTTATAGCCCTGTATGAAAAGTTCTCTCGAATCCATTTCATTAATACTTGCAAAACAAGTTAATGCTTCATTGTCTTTGTCAACAAGTATACAAGTTTTCCTGAAGAAATATGCAGAGCAAATTTCGTGATCTTTCAAAATAAAATAAATGTAAATATTTCCAGTTTTCATTAACTCTAAAATATTTGAATATGCAGAAATAATAGAAATATCAAATTCAGATACTTTTTCTCTCAAGAATGTAGCTAGCAAATGGAAATTTTGAGCATTACATTCCACAATAGATAAGATGGGCGGCAATATATCTGGTCTTGTCCATCCCTTCATAGAAAAAGCATAAGTAGAATAAACACACAGGGGTACTATACCCGTTAATTCACCTTCTCTCTTGAAGAGAGAAACAGAAATGTTTTTATTCAGATGTCTTTGATTATAATGATGCGTTTGGATTATTTCAGGTGCAATTCCTTTTTTTCTATATTCTTTATTTACGCATAAGTAGTCGACATAATACGCATCAAATTCTGCATCGCTAGATCCATTATAAATAGCGACGTGAATCGGTTTGCTTGTCATAACACTGATTATTTTTTTCTCAGGTATAGGTTCATTAGTTTTTGAATCCTGCAAAAGAATATCTTCATAGTAAAATGAAAAATACGCAGGTGCGTTTAAATGAGAGAAATAGGGAATAATATTATCTTTTTTAGGCATGAATGTATTATTTTTATTTTGAAGATAATGGAGTTGAATAAAATTGACAAACTGATTCATTTTAAGATCTGTAACTTTTTCAAAAGAGAGAGTATCTATACTTTTGAAATTGGTGTATTTATTTTTTTCTGGTAAATTATGATCAATAATACCAGGAGGAAATAAATAGTATTTGAAATCATAAATGTGAAAAACAGGTTGATAAAACCAAAACCCATATTTGAATCGAATATAAATATAAATTAAAAGAAAAACTACTAGAATTAATAATATTATATATGCATACCACATATAATATAATAAATTTAAAAAACTCACGATAAAACGAGTTTACTTTTTATTTATAAATACATATAATTCCTGAATCATTATTATATCCAGTGACTCCTATAGCTAATTGAGAACCAGTTTTTGTGCAAGGAGACCAGGACAAACCAATACCAAATCCACCGCCTATTCCAAAATTTGAATTAATTGTTGATAGTAAAACACCTGTTGTTGGATTTGCTATGTAAACTATTCCAGTAGCATTAGAATAACCAGGAGAGGCTATGGCTAATTTTGTCCCATCAGCAGACCATGTAACGGCATATCCAAATGAATCTTGGCTATTTGTAAAAGAATTAATCGAAGTAATAAGATTTCCATTATCAGGATTAACTATATATACAATTCCAATTCCTGACAAATATTGCGGAGTTCCAATGGCAAGTTTACTTCCATCGGGCGACCAAGCTAATCCAAAACCAAATCCCGTATCATTTCCAGGAATAGAAGCTATTGTATTAATTAAACTGCCGGTTGAAGCATTAACAATAAATACGTATGGGTTTGCACTATCCGTACTAAAAGATGCGCTTGCTGCAATTTTAGTTCCATCAGGAGACCAAGAGACCGATGTACCAAAGGAATTGCTAGTAGCAGGAGATGGATTTTGAATAGTTAATAACAAATTACCATTGCTAGGATTAATAATATGTACTGCACCATTTCCGGGAATTGTTCCAAATGTTGTTCCAAATGCTCCAACTGCTATCTTTGAACTATCTGGAGACCATGTTAAAGAAAACCCAAAACCACTATATAGCTGACCATTTATAGAATTTATAGTATTAATCAATGAGCCAGTAGTTGCATTGATAATATAAACAACACCTACCTGAGTATTACTAAAATCTGGAGCTCCAATAGCAATTTTACTACCATCTGGTGACCATGCTAGTCCAAAACCAAATTCAGAAAAACCTCCAAAATTGTTAACTATATACGATAAAGTCCCAGCAAAAGAACAATTCAAAGTATCTAAACAATTATAGAGAGAAATCCCATTTTTAAGATTATATTGTTCAACTCTTCTAGATTGAGAATTGCCTGCGCTAAGTATTTGATATGCAGCATATGATTTTGTGCAAGGAGACCTATAAATTTGACTAAGAACGCTATTAGTTACACTCATCGAATGTGCATTTTTATTATTTTGCTTAATATTTGTGGTAGATTTCATAAAATATAAGGCTATTATAATTTTATGAAATTTATAATTTAACAGAACATTTAATTAGGTTTAATAAGAATGTACAAATATTGGTATTCGTATGCAACTGAAATAAGATCAATTTTACCTTGCACAATGAAACCATTATTTTGTGCCATGGTTAAAATATCATTATCAGTATCCATGTAAAGTGTATGCTCATTCTTGCGTACTTTTCCAGTATCAGTATTTTTGAATTTTTCTTCAAAAGTTGCTATATTTTTATTATTATCGAGAGAGAAGTTGCTTGTATATTCCATATCATTAAAGATTAATTTAGTTTGCGTGATTCTCTCTTTTGCGTATCTTTGTGGAGAAACTAATATGAATGGATTTCCCGGAGGTAAAATAGGATCAAAATTATCACGTTCAACTAAATGAAGCACTAAATATCCACCAGGCATTAGCCAATTCATACAATTTTGAAAAAAGGCATTTTTGTCCTTCATATAATAAATTGTAAAGTAAAGACATAAAATATGTGTGAAGGAGTTGGGTTGAAATAAAGAGGACTTCTCTACATCTCCATTCAAGAATTTGTATTCAGGGAAATTCTCTTTTGATTTTTCAATCATACTTTTTGATTTATCAACACCAACTGCATTAAATCCTTGCTCTTTTAATTTTGCTACATGGTGTCCAGTACCAGATCCAATGTCTAAAATAACACTTTGAGATGTTACATCTGTTTTGTTAATAATTTCTCCAACTTCATAGTCATCTTTAAGATTATTAAATACAAGTTCGTCATAAATTTCAGAATAAAACTTATCATACAAATCATCATTAGTTTTTAATAAAAATGTTTCTTGCTGTTCAAAACCCTCTTTTCTTTGTAACTGCATGGGTTTAAAAATGGCTACTACTAATAATAATAACAATACTAAAAAAAGTATTTTTCCCCAATTAGAAGATTTGTTATAAAGATTTGTAATTGATGTTAATGGATTGTTTATTTTCATTCTATATGTATTGTTGTGATTTTTTTTATCCATTGTTTTTTTAAATATATGGCAGATTCTGAAATAAATGATGTAAGAGAACCAAAAGAATTCAAGGGAAAAACCTTTTCTGAATTTAAAAAATCTGATGCTAAAAAAGAATTACTAAATAGTTTAATAAACTCAAAAATTGAACCTGCGTGTTACTGGAGCGCAGAATTAATATGCGCTGGACATTTTAAGGATATATGGGACACTATTATATTTTTTTATAGCAAACATATTCATTTAGGAAATCCTAAACTAGCAATTTATTTAGAATTAAGAATACAAAATTTTAAAGAGGTGATTGGTACGGGTTATTTAAACAATGAAATTCGCATGAGAAATAGTGATAAAATACGAAAATTATTTTGTGAAGTAATATGCATTTTATGCGAAACGGGGAGAAAACATAGTTTTGACGAAATAAAAATAAAAAAAACAGATTTTGATATGACACAAATGACAGATCGTTTCAAAGCGCCAAATATAACATTTGCAGAGCCAATATTTAAACCAGAAGATCCAAAAGAACTATTTATTGCGTTAAATGAATTTGCATATAATTTATCGAATGAAGGTAAAAACACAATTCAGGCGTGTTACTGGATAGAATGGATAATGGAATTTGAAACTATTTGCAAAGCAAAAAAAGAAAAATGCGTTTGTGATAGAAGATCAAGTATTCCTGTAGATGCAAAATTTCAGAAAGAAATAATATGGGTTATATGGGATGCATTTCTTACATTTTCAGAAAAAAATGCAAATCCATTAATAAAAAAAATTATGAAAAGTCTATTAAATTTATTTGTATTGCGCTATAATACTGGGTGCTGTAAAAAACGAAAATTTTTAATGTATTTTGCGGTTTCATTATTAACTGAGCCATTAAATTTAAACGAAGAAATAGCAAAAACTGAAACGAAAGAAAAAATTTCTACTATTACAAAGAAAATAGATTTAATTTACAAGCAAATAAAAAAAAATGAAAAGTCTCCAAATACAGATTATTTATTCAAAGATGTAACAAAATCTAATTTAGAGAAAACAATAGAAAAATTAGAAAAAATGAATACATTTGGTGAAAGTTATATTCCGCGTATATAGTTTTTTATCCTTTTATAATATAAAATGACAAGGTCAATTAAACGAAATTGGAAAAAAGGTGGAACGCGTAAAAATAGAATATCGGGTTCTAGTTCTGGATTATTGCAAAATTTTGAAAAAGAAATTACTATTAAATTTTTGGAAATGTTAAATACAATTAAATTATATCATTGGAAAACTTATAGTTATGCTACGCATAAAGCAACCGATGAATTATATGGCAAGTTAGGAGAATCTACAGATAAATTTATCGAAGTATTATTGGGAAAAGCGCAAAATAGAATAAATTTATTGGGAACTAAAAGCATAAAATTGAGAGATATGAGTTCCCATGAAGAGTTTAAAAATGTAATACAAGAATATAAAAACTATTTAGTAAATTTGAATTCAAACAAAGCAATGAACTTGATGTCAAATACCGATCTTTTTAATATTCGAGATGAAATTTTAGGTGACTTGAATCAATTCCTCTATTTGTATACATTTAAATAATTGTGCATTTATAATAAAAATTTTAAATATATAATTTTATTATAATGGATTCCATAGGAACAAAGACAGCTTCTATTGCAGATTCAATTCAAGGAAATAGTTTTGATGCTGATATTAATAGTGCAACAAACGTAACACCTTTAACTGGTGAACAAACAGGTTCATTTTTTACAAGTGTACCTTGGTATGTTTGGTTAATTTTTGTTTTAGTTTTAGCATTTTTTGGTTTTAACATTTTTGTATATTTGGCAAAAGGTACGGATGATATAAGTAACTTTTTTGGTCCTATTATAGCAAAAATTACAAGTTTTTTTGGTATTGCTGCTGTTGATACCGCAAAACAAACTGCATCGGTTGCTGCAACTGGAGCGGGTGCAATTGCAACCAGTTCTGAAGCAACACAGGGTCAAAGCATTGCAACAACAATGCAGAGCAATGATTCTGCACAAAAAACCACCTTGTATAATGCATTAAATAGTACTGAACAGCAACCTACAAAAAATAATGAATATACTGCAGATGATTCACATAGTACAATTCAACAAACAAAATCAGCAAATAAAGCTGGTTGGTGTTACATAGGCGAAGATCGTGGATTTCGCAGTTGTATAAAAGTTAGTGAAGGAGACACTTGTATGTCTGGAAATATTTTTCCTTCAGAAGATATATGTGTAAACCCTAGTTTGAGAGTTTAAAGTGCAGTTTTATTAGCATTTGGTATAGAATTTGCAGAAACAAATCCTTTATATCCTTCTGGAAATTTATTCAAAGAATTATTCATATAATAACGTGGTTTTGGGTACCATGTTTGTATATTATTGTTGTAACACAATCCAATAATAGGTCCTGGTACATCAGAAGCCGAAGTAGGAAAACAATTATTGCTAATACATTTATGAATAACTTCACCAGTACATTGATTTACAACCAAATTACAATTTAAACTTCCTCCATCAGGAATAGTATTATTTTGACATAATTCTGCTGCTTGTTGGGATGTACCTGGATTAACGCTAATAACTCCTGGATAATTAATTCTTTGTAAACTATTAGAGTTAGGATTGCTATAACTTTGCGTTTGAGTTGCCCAAACCTTTTTCCTATTCCAAGCACCTTTGGCAATTAGTGAATATTTTTGGGATTTGGTAATATTTGCACTATTGCACTTATATTGAAGAACATTGCCTTTATTAATCATGGAAAGTTCATATTGAAGATTTTCTAAGGGAACACTTTTTTTTAGAAAAGGAACATATGCAGTAGTGGCGGTTTCATCTGTGCTTAAATAAGTACATTGAGATTGAACTCTGCTCCACGCCCTTTGTGGATTTGGATTATAACCAGGACCTAAACAAGACATTGTTATATAATAACAACTTTTTTAAAAAGTTGTGCAAAAATCATTATGATTAATATTTTCTTTAAGTTGTTTTGAATTATATTTTAAAAAACAACTTAAAGCGCATTTTGGCACTACCTTTCTCAAATGTACTATTAAGGGTTAAATTGATCTTGTGTTCCATAAAAGAACCAACGTAATGACAAGTAATTAGGATTCTTCATGTTCATGGCATTAGAACCAACCATCTTAGTATTAGGACCTGAGTGAACTATATTTTGAATGGCTGCAGTTCCTAAAGCATAGTTGTAATACCATAAATTAGAAACATAACCAGAGAAACCACCATTCATAGCAACAAAAACATCCCCATAGTTTTGTTTTGGTACGCCTGCAAGCTGTATACTTCTAGCAATAGTGCCGTTAATATAGACGTCTAATGTTTTGTTTTGGCATCTCATAATAACGCTGATCCATTTATTCATAGGAATATCAGGAATCATAATTTCCTCATTAATGTTATCATAAGTATTCATAATAATAACAAATGCGTTTGTATTTGGTGCAATGTAAAGGCCAGGCGCATTATTGGGGAAATTTAATCCTGTTGTGGATACTTGATCATTTCCTTTATGGAAAACATGCTTGTATTTTCCAGCATTATATTGAAGATTATCAATAAAAACCCATGTTGACCATGTAAATTCAATACCATCGGTAGCATTTACTGAACGTGTTATAGTTTTAGCACCACTTGTATTTGGGTCTTGTGGAAAAATAATCATTTGTTTACCATCAACCATACCATCGATCAAATGAGGAGATCCAGTTGGAGAAAGGAAATAAGCCAAAATGCTTATTCCTAAACGTAAAGCAATTACAAATCCAAATAAAACTAATAATAAAAAAGCTATTTTTGCTACTAAACTATTTGAATCAATAAAATCTTTAAATCCTGATGTACTAGTTGATCCCGTGGAAAAGGGATTATATGGAGATCCAGAACCTGTATTTGAACTATTCATCTTATATATATAATATAAGAAAAACCGATTAATATTTTAAAATTAAAATAAGGCGTATTTTGTTATGATTTACTAAACATTTTCTCAAAAAGTTGATTAAATAGATACACTACTTTGTTCTGTGTCACCTTTATAAACAGCAACCTTAACTTTGTATTGAGACATCATGTTAGATCCTCCATAACCTTGCATGTAAATATTCCAAGCGGTTTGAGGATCAGTTGCATTGGGCCAGTATTGCAATTTAGAAGTCCATCCAGCGAATCCACCTTTAGGAGTAATATAAATAGGGGCAGTATTGTTAATTTTTGCAATTCCAGGTAACAAACAAGTTTTAACTAATTTACCATCAATGTAAACATCCATAGATCTTCCATAAACACTAACTAATAAATTAACCCATTTTTGAACAGGAACGTTAGCAATATTACAGGTGTGAACAATAGATCGTGTAGAAGTTGTAGGAGGCGAATCAGCCCCAGGATAACAGGCTAAAGCAATAGACAAGTTGTTTTGAATTGCTCCTAAAACAACAGAAGGGCAGGGGTCAAGACCACTAACGCCAGGAGTAGCACTATTCGTAGAACTACTGGAAGCTCCCATTCTTCCAAAAATAACTTTGGGTTCACCATAACGATAGTTCCAATCATTCACATAAAACCAAACGGAGTAAGTAAAATTGCCAGAGTTGGCACCGCTAGATCCTCCAGATAAACTAGTAGATTGAATTGTAGTCATAGTAGTTCCGTCTTGAATTGTTGACAAGGGAGCAGAACTAGAATATATCAATTTAACGATAATATACAAAAGGATTAGTATAAAAATAATTAAGAGGATACCCTTTACGTCCATAATATAATATAGATTTAGAAATTTTCTTAAAAATATATTATTAAATCATGCTAAACTAAATAATTACTTAATATTCAGATTTTTGGAGTCGGAATTGATTCTACACTAGTTTCAATTTTTGAATTAACAATTTTATCTCCTTCACCAGCAATATTAAATTGATCTTGTAAAACACTAAAATTAGATTCATACAAAGTGGGCGGGGTTTTGTTTTTAACGGAGTTGTAAATATAATATATTTGTGTTGCATTCAAAGGTTTGTTAAAGTATATCACATTGCATATTCCGCCATTCAGACCATTGTTTTGTCCAATAGATAAGTTGTCTAATTTCATATAAGGTATTACTTCCACAGAAGATTTTACTAACTCGCCATTGTAAAATATATCTAAAGTTCCACCAGTATAGTTAATTATGACATTATTCCATTTTTGTAAAAGAATATCTTTTCTTTTGTAAATAATACGCATACCATTTTCGTCTACATCATCAGTGCTAATTTTAAAATCTGGACAAGTTGAAGGAGGACCGCCAGTTTGATCTTCAACAATCATTAATGTATTGGTAGTTGCATTATATTTAACATTTGGTTTGTCACCATAATTCAATAAAGACGTATATTTTAAATAGGAAGCGTTTGTGCTAGGTGCAGATGAGTCAATGTAAAACCAGAAAGATATTGCGTATTGGTAGTTAAAATTATCAGAACCATTTAATGTGCCATAAGATCCCAATACGCGTTCGCTAGTAGAATAAACGGGATCATTTAATAATTGATTGCCGCCTTGCAATACATTTTTATTTTTTATATAGGGAAAACTAAAATAAATTGCAAGCAAGGAAATTGCAATTGCTAGCATAATAACAGATCCTCTTGTGGTATTTTGATATTCTTGTTTTAGAGAGAAAGAAGGCAAAACGGAACCTTTAAATCCTCCAAAGGGACTTGCAAGTAATTCAATAATGTTAACAAATATACAAGGAATGTATAACAAAATGTTGACAAAAAGACTAATTAATGGAGATGACTGAAATATTTTTCCTGCAACAAAAGCTTTATAGGCTAGTCCAAGAATTGTAATAACAATTAAAATATTTAATATAAAAGATATGATACTGGATTTACTATCAAGTTTTCCAATAGTAGTAACAATCCAATAAATAAAAAGAGCCGAAATTCCACTTCCAAACAAAAACATGAGCGCTTTGGAAAAATAATTATTTATAATTTGCTCATTTGTTGTTGTAATAGTAAAATCTTTAGAGTTATTGAAAATTAATAAGAATCCTATGCAAATAATTCCATAAAAAAATATTATAGGCGCTTGAATATATTTACCACCATCAGAATTAGTTGCTTTAAATATAATAAACAAAATAAAAAATAAAAGAGAAATAGCTCCAAGAGAAAGAATTGAAAATTTTCCATTCTCTCCAATATTCAAAATTGATATAGTAAAAATTGATATTAACACTAAAATATTAAAAAAAATTGCAAATCTATCTCCATAAGTATTCTTTGAAATGTCTTCAAAAGTTTTATTACCAAAAGCAGATACAATCCAATAAATAAAAGCAATTAATGCGCCAAATTGCATAAAAATAACAACAGCCTTTAAAAACCAATTATTAACATTAACATTTATAGGCGTTAAATCTGATGGATCTCTATTATATAAAAATAACATTGAAATTAAAAAAGCCATGAAAAATATAATAATTGGAAGTGTAGCATATAAATAAGTTGAAAATATTTTAGCTGGATTTGTTACTGCAAGAACTACAATTATTATAAGAAAAAATACAAGAAGAAAAATATATTTCCGTCTTTTCATAAATATTTCACTTGGTTGATTTGTTTTCATATTATATTATACTTTTATAATACTTTTTATAAAAATAATGTTAAAAAAAGTATTGCAAAAATACCTACATATTTTCCATAGCGGTTTTTTTTCCATGGCAATCCCTACACAATGCTATTAAATTGGTAACTTCATTTGTTCCTCCATTTTCCAAACTAAGAATATGATCTACCTCAAACCATGCATTCAATTGGCTTTTACAATGTCCACAATGCCAGTTTTGTTGTGATGCAATATATTTCTTTTTTGTTTCACTTACAGAGCGTTTATTACTTTTACCAGAATTTAATAATCTTTTCTCTCCAGGGGATATTCCCATTCCTCCTAATAATCCTCCCCAGCCAGAATCAGTATCTCTTAAATTATCGTCATTCTCCCCTGTAAAAGATTCCATAAATCCATGATTCGATTGTCCTGCCGTGAAATCTAAAATAGGATTTAACATATCCATACTCGATCTGTCAATAGGCATATATTTTACAACATTATTAGCATGCATTAACATATTTTTACATTGGGCGGGATTTCTTTTCATTAATAAATAAATGCTAACCCCAACTAATGCAAAAAATCCCATTTGAAAATATTTTTTCCAAGACATTATAACTTTTGTATATTTTCCGTCGTGATAAGTGTTATAAATTAAAAACGCTGTGATTCCAAATATCAATAACTCTATTTTCATACTTATATTTATAACATATTTAATTTTTGCAAGTTTCGGTAAAGTTGTATTATTTTTTTGTTTCAATAAAAAGCATTGTTCTTGGTTGTTTTTTATTTTTTTGAGATGTTTTTTTTGATGATTTTGTCTTTGATTTTGTATTTTTTTTAAAACTAGTAACTAAAGTAATAATACTTTTATCTTTTGTATTTTTTTCAGCTTGTTTAAAAAGCGTGTTTAATTCTTTCAAGTCTTCTACTAAATTATTAATCGAAATAGGTTCAGTAGAATTTTCAAATAAATAATGAATAAATATATATTTCAACTTGTTAAAAAGTTTTAATTCGAGTTTGTCTAACTCGGAATAATTCTCGTGTAAAATATTAACAATCGGATAATATGTCATAACAAGACCCCAAACATCAACATTTTTAAGGAAAACGTTATTAAAATAATCCATAAGCATTAACTCGTCACCTTTTGTAAATTTCATTAATATTTTTGTCAAATATTCAATAATATAATAATAAAGAAATTCCATTTCAATAATTTCCTTACGATTTTCTTTATCAATATTGATCAAATTATTATCAAAAAGACTTTCCATAAGTCCTATCATGTATTTAATATGACCAGGTCCTCTTTTTTCATTCCATAAAAATATATAATCAATTACAAAAGCGCGTACTGCATAATAATTTGGATTTGGATTTGAATCTAAAAGTTTCTGATACATTTTTTTAAAAGTGTCGTTAAACAAAATAATAGAATACGGCAAATTATATTGAAATGGTCTTTCAAACATGCTTTCTGGGATTTCTGTTCCATTATATTTTGCAGATAACCCCCAATCAATGAGTTTTGTATGAAAACCTTCTTTGGTATTAACTAGAATATTAGATTCTTTAACGTCACAATGATAAATATCATATTTATTCATAGGAATAATTCCATTAAGTAAAAGATCAATTAGTGAGTTATTCAATGTAATAAATTGAGAACCTTTGGTAATTGTTTCAATATAATCTCCTACATCTAAACCACCATCAGGCATGTTTAATAATGAAATTTCATTTAATGATTCATTAATATTTTTAACAGAAAACCCGTCTTTTTTAAGAGCTTTGCATTTTTTTTCATAGTCTTTTAGATCGTCATCTGTTAATTTATTAGGCTTGCATGTATAAACACCATCAATAAAAAAATAATGGTTGAAATTAGGAATTTTCTCAAGAAAAGGTTTAAATCTAACAATATCATTGTATTCTTCTTGAATGTGTTTATTTGTCATTAATTTTGACACTTCATTTTTAGGCCTAGGTTTATTAATGCATTTTAACGCGGGTCTAAATATGCATCCATAACCACCAGACGCAATAACTCTGCCGCCATATGTTACTTTATTTGGTTTTGTTCTTCTTTTTTTTAAAGTAAATTTCTTAAAAGTATTAGTATTCATAACTAATATACATTAATATTAAAAATGATAAAAATAATAAATTAAACCTGCAATGAGTAAAACAATTAATAAATAGATAAGTTTAGCCCTTAACTTATAGAACTCACGATATTTAACGTCCTTTGGTTTATAATTTTCATAGTATTGTTTATAAAATTCTTCCAAAGTTATTTTAGGTTTTTCTAATTTTTCATTAATTTTATTATGAATAAACCAAGTCCATCGAACAAATGATTCTCGATTATCTAAATATGGTGTAATTGGATATTGTTCTAATAGTTCACTAAATTCATTAGCAATTTTATCTATTGGCAAAAAAATGTGTAAATTTTGAATCAAGTCATAGTATTTTTTTTTAGTAACTGCGTTTGGATGGTGTGGATATGTTACTGCAATTGTATGTAAAAAAAACCAATAATGGGGTCCCCAAACTTTAGGATCAAGATAACTCATTTATATATAAAACATATAAAAGGATCTCTTTTTAAACATATAGTTTACTATAGATGAGTAAAAATAACAATTTATGTAATAATTGTGGAAAACATGGCCATTTATTTCACCAATGCAAACTTCCGATAACCAGTTATGGAATAATATTATCTAGATCAAGCGGAGAAGGTTTGCAGTTTTTAATGATACGCCGAAAAGATAGTTTTGGTTATATAGATTTTATTAGAGGAAAATATTCTCCGTACAACATTGATCAGGTGCAAAATTGTATTAATGAAATGTCTTTACAAGAGAAAGAGAGATTATTGAGTGACCCATTTGATAAATTATGGAAAATGATGTGGGGTGAAACATCTGGAATACAATATAGAAACGAAGAGTCGGTTTCATTAAAAAAATTTGAGACAATAAAAGCGGGAGTTTTAGTAAACAATGTTTTGGTAACTTTAAGCGACTTGATTAAAAATAGCCAATCAACATGGAATGAAACGGAATGGGAATTTCCAAAAGGTAGAAGAAATTATCAAGAGAAGGATTTAGATTGTGCACTTCGTGAGTTTGAAGAAGAAACTGGATATTCGCAAAAAGATATAACAATTATTGAAAATATATTGCCTTTTGAAGAAATTTTTATAGGTTCAAATCACAAGTCATATAAACACAAGTATTTTTTAGCATATATGAATGATACAATTGATAATTTGCAAAATTTTCAAAAAACAGAAGTAAGTAAGTTAGAATGGAAAACAATCGACGAATGTTTACATTCAATAAGGCCATATAATTTAGAGAAAAAAAAGTTGATTAGAAATGTAAGTAAAATATTGCAAGATTATATGTTATATTCATAGTTTTAAATAATGAAAAATATATTTAGGTATATTATAAAGATGCCCACCTCAAATAGAAGTATATTTAATTTTAGGAATCCTTTTATTAATTCAACTGTAGTAAGACAACCTACAGGAATTACAAGTCCTCAACAAACAAACAATTTTCATTATGCGGCATTTGCTGCTGGAAATTTAACAGCGTCCAGAACAATTCGTGGATTAGGTAATGGACCTTTTGGAAGTAATACGTTTTTGATGAAACTTTATGGACGTTAATAAATTAAGCATAATTTGAATCATAATTTAAAAAAATTACTATACATTATATTCATAATATATAGTAAGATGAGTAAAAAAAATAAATTAGAGTTAGTTTCATCTTCGGATGAAAGCGAATCAAAAGAGCTAGAGAAAATGTTTAAATTGAATGAATGTGGTGCATCGGAAAATTATTATGATAAAGAATGTAACAAATTTTTATTAAAAAAAGAATTAGTTGAACACAATGAATTGGAAGAGCATCCAGATTCAGATACTTATTTATATCCTAATATGAATGACCCAAATTTCAATATAAAAATTGCCGAAAAGAAAGAATTTAACGATACAAAATACGATGGCAAATTGAGAGATATCAAGGATCAAGCAGAAATATTAAGTAAAGCAGAATTTGAAATGGCCCCACATCAAGCATTTGTTCGTAATTTTTTATCATTTCAAACCCCATATAATAGTTTGTTACTTTATCATGGTTTGGGAAGTGGTAAAACGTTAAGTTCCATTGGCGTTTGTGAAGAAATGCGCGAATATTTAAAACAAATGGGAATTAATAAACGTATAATTGTTGTAGCATCACCAAACGTGCAAGACAATTTTCGATTACAATTATTTGATGAGAGAAAATTAAAAAAGGTAGATGGTATTTGGAGTATTAGTAATTTTATTGGAAATAAGTTGGTAAAAGAAGTAAATCCAATGAATATGAAAAATATGCCCAGAGAGAAAATAATAAGTCAAATAAAAACATTAATAAACACATCTTATTTGTTTTTGGGTTACGGGGAATTTGCAAATTATATTCGAAAAGTAGAATCTGTAAAAGAAGAGTATAAAAATGAAAAAGACAAAGAAGCTAGAAGACTAAGAAACTTGCGAAATGAATTTAATAGTCGTTTAATTGTTATTGATGAAGTTCACAATATTCGTATAACAGAAGATAATGAAAATAAAAAAGTAGCAATGTATTTAATGTCTCTTGTAAAAGCTGCTGAAAATATGCGATTATTATTGCTTTCAGCAACACCAATGTACAATAGTTATAAAGAAATTATATGGCTTTTAAATTTGATGAATGTAAATGATCGTAGAGGAACAATAGAAATAAAGGATGTTTTTGATAAGAATGGTAATTTTAAAGAAGGGGGTGAAGAATTGTTAGCAAGAAAAGCCACTGGGTATGTTTCTTTTGTTAGAGGAGATAATCCTTATACTTTTCCTTTTCGCGTATTTCCAAATGAATTTGATAAAAAACATACTTTTAAAGATTCAAAAAATAAGTATCCAAAATACCAAATGAATGGTAAGGAAATAAAAGAAAGTGATAAATTAAAAATTTTAGACTCTAATGTATTTTTAACAAACATTGGAAGCTATCAATCTAAAGGATATAAGTATATTATTGATCATTTGAGAAAAAAACAAATCAGTATAACAACCAAAAAAGGAGTTGTGAGAGAGATGCCGTCGTTTGAAAATATGGAATCTTTTGGATATACACTTTTGCAAATGCCTTTAGAAGCCTTAAACATAGTTTATCCATTAGATGTTTTAGATGATGCAATGAAAAACATAAAACCTGTTACAGATTTTTCAGATGCGTCTTTAAGTGGAGATAGTAATAATTTATCGGAAGATTCTAATGAAGTTGTATTGAAGAAACAACAACCAAAAATTCAAACACCTATCGAATCTGAAGATGAAACAAAAGATGAAACAAAAGATGAATCAGAATATGAACCAGAAGAAGATGATGAATCAGAAGATGATGAATCAGAAGAGAAACCCAAAAAAGAAACAGGGAAAGTTTTAGAATTGACAAAACAACCATCAAGCGAAAAGTCATTAAGTAGTTTAAATGGAGGAGAAAATACAAGTTCTTCTTCTGGAAAAATTATCATAAATCCTCATGAATTAACAGGAATAAAAGGTTTAGAAAGAATGATGTCTTTTGTAAATAGAAAAACACCTCCCGAGTTTGGAAGTTTTGAGTATAAAGAAGCAACAGAGAGAAAATATGGTAAAATTTTCTCTCCAAATGAAATTGGAAAATATAGTAGCAAAATAAAAAATATTTGTGAGAGTATTGTTTCAAGTTCTGGAAAAATATCTGAAGGTATAATTTTAATTTATTCGCAGTATATTCCAGGCGGTTTATTGCCAATTGCACTTGCCCTTGAAGAAATGGGATTTACTCGATTTGGAGAGAACGTAAAATCTTTTTTTAAAAATCCTCCAACACCTGCAGTTGATGCAAGAACTATGAAACCTAGAGTTGATAGAAGTTCTGATTTTATGCCTGCAAGATATGTTATGATTACAGGTGATCCGCGCATCTCACCAAACAATGATTTTGATGTAAAAGCTTTAACTGGTATTGATAATAAAGATGGCAATAAAATAAAGGTAGTATTAATATCAAAAGCAGGATCCGAGGGGTTAGATTTTAAATATATAAGGCAAGTACACGTTTTGGAGCCTTGGTATAACTTGAATAGAATAGAACAAATTATAGGTCGCGCGGTGCGTAATTTTAGTCACAAAGATTTACCATTTGAAAAAAGAAATGTTGAAATTTTTATGTATGGAAGTTTGCTGGAAGATAAAGAAGAAGAATCTGCCGATGTTTATGTTTATCGTGTTGCAGAATATAAAGCAATTCAAATAGGAAAGGTAAGTAGATTATTAAAAGAGACATCTGTTGACTGCATTATTAATTATGAGCAAAGTAATTTTTCTCAGGAAATTATTGCAGATACTTTAAGAAATCCTATTACACAAATTTTATCAAATGGAAAAGTTTTGAAGGATTTTAAAGCGGGTGATGCACCTTATTCAGCTGCGTGTGACTATATGGAAGATTGTCAATATAAATGTCGGCCCTTTAAAGAAATAGAAGAAGCTGATTTAAAAGAAGACACATATAATGAAAGTTTTATTATGATGAATTCCGAAAAAATAATTCAAAAAATACGTTTGCTTATGAAAGAGAAATTTTTTTACAAGAAAAAAGATTTAATTGATAGAATAAATGTTCCAAAAAAATATCCATTGGTTCAAATATATGCAGCATTAACACAATTAATAGACGATAATAATGAATTTATTACAGATAAATTTGGAAGAAGTGGTTATTTAATAAATATAGATGAATATTATTTATTTCAACCAAGCGAATTGAATTATAAAAACGTGTCAATTTTTAATAGATCCGTTCCAATAGATTATAAGCATAATATGATAAAATTTGATATTAAAAAAGAAATAGAAAAATCTGTTTTAGAAAAACCTCAAGTAGAAATTGAAAAAGAAAAGAAAATTGCTCATTCTGAAATACAAAATGTGTTGCAACAATTAAAAAATAAATTTGATTTAGCGAGAGAATATACAAAACCAAATAAAAGTGTCTCATCAACTGAAAAAGATACAGACAATAATTGGTATAAATATTGTGGAATTGTAATAAGAAAAATGGCGGGACATGGAGTGCCATTGGAGTATTTATTAGAGTTTTTAGTAGAACATATAGTTGATATGCTATTATTTAATGAAAAAGTAGAATTATTGAATTATTTATACTCTTTAGATATTGTTGATGAGAGAAGTTTTGAAGGGTTAGCAAAAGAATATTTAGATAAAAAGATTCTTAGAACAAGTAGAATAACCGCAATTATACTTTATGATATGGATAAAAGAAAAATACTTAAATTGGATGAGAAAAAAAATAAATGGGTAGATGCCGAACCAGAAGACGTTAAAGATTTAAGTGGGGTAATAAAAGAAAGTTTTTCAATAAAAACATCAGATTTTAATAATTTGGTAGGGTTTATTGGAAATGATGATAAAAAGAAGTTTATGGTTTTCAAATTAAAAAATATGAAAGAAAAACGTCATACAGGTGCGAGATGCGATCAAAAAACAAAAGCAAAAATATTAGAATCTATGAATGATATAGAAGGAGAAGAAAAATACACAAAAGAAAACACAAAAGGGGTTGTTCAGGCAGAATTATGTCCTTTGCAAGAATTTACATTGAGAAATTACAATAAAATAAAAAAGGATGATAAAATATGGTTTTTAGATTCTGAAACGGCAAAAATTTATGGCTTTTAAAATTAAAATTGAATGGTATTAAAAAGATAATATGTGTATTAATATATCTATGGACCAACAACTAACAGCAAAAGTTCCCCAACAAAAATATAAAAAACGAGAAACAAAAATAAATACAATTTATTCAAGATGTTTAATAACACGCAATATTCTTTTACCAATTACAAATATTGGTAAAAATATAAAGGAAACTATTGAGAAAAATATTATTTTCAATTTTGAAGGAAAGTGTGTTGTAGAAGGTTTTATTAAACCTAATTCTAGTAAAATTGTTACCTATTCAAGCGGATTAATTCAAGGAACAAATATAGCATTTGAAGTTGTTTTTGAATGTGAAATTTGTTGTCCAGTTGAAGGTATGTTAATTTCGTGTGTAGCTAAAAATATTACAAAGGCTGGTGTTCGCGCAGAAAGTGCTGATGAAACGCCATCACCTGTTGTAGTATTTGTTGCAAGGGATCATCATTTTTCAGTTTCTCAATTTTCAAATATTCAAGAAGGAGATAAATTTGTTGCTCGTGTTATTGGACAAAGATTTGAATTAAATGATAAATACGTTTCAATTATTGCCGAGTTGGTTGTTGAAAAAGCACAAAAGAAAAAAGAGCCTGCAAAACCCAAGCTTGTTTTTGAAGAAGATTAAATACATTTCATATTATTATTTATGAAATATATAAAACTAAAGAACTAAATCAGTTAAGGCTCCTGGTTCACCAAGCGTTCCCTTAACAAATACATTGAATGATAAACTTATTCTTGGTTGCGTTGATTTAGTATTTTCTACCATATGAGTCAAAGATGAATCAAAAATTATCAAATCTCCCGTTTCAACAGGCAACCACCAACTTTCACTATTGTAATTAGAAAATCTAGTATTGTCTACACCTATTTTTATTCTATTATAACGTTCGTTAAAAAATGTTATTCTATCCACATTTGTTTCTGCTTGAATGTATAAACATCCAGATAAAATACTATTTGGATGAGCGTGTTTGTGATGAAAATGTGTTGGATCTGTAACATTGCACCACGATTCCGTTATATAAAATTCAATATCCTTGTTAGCAGGACAAACAATAGTATCAACATAACTTTTAATACCCAAATTAATATAATCCTTCATTTTTTTCAAACTTTCATCTTCCAAAATTTTACTTGATACAGTTCTCTTATTTCCCAAATTTGGTTTTAATTCCAATTTATTAATTGTATCCAACTCTTCTTTTGTAAAATTATATTTATTTGCCATTTGAAGCACTGGAGTAATAAAAACATTTTGAATTTTAATAGCATTTGTTATGTTTTGTCCACCCAAAGAACATGTATTTGGTAATGTAGTTGTTTCTTCTTTTACTGAAGTTGTTTGTTCTTTTACCAATGCTGATTCGTCATTTGTTTTGTTGGCTTCTGTATTTTCAACAAAAATCATTCTATAAATATCATTATTGTTTTTATATTTAAGTAACAATTTAAAAATAAGATTTATATTTTTGGTAAAAGCAGTAATATTAAATAAGTAATAATATTGAAAAAGTAATAATATAAAAACAATTTTTTAATTACTTATATTGTAAATGGAGGTTTCAGTTGAAACAGAAGAGATTAACATATTAGAATTGAATAGTATGAGAGATACTCTTGAGAGTATGTCAAAATTTAACCAGGTTGAAGTTCTTCGCATCTTAAGCAAACACAAAGAAGTAATGTTGAATGAGAATAAATATGGTGTTCATATTAATCTTTCAGATTTAAAAGGAGAAATAATAGATGAGCTTAAAAAATATATTAACTACGTTAATACCCAAGAAATAACATTACATCAAGTAGAACAACAAAAAGAAACATTCAAGAATATATATTTTACAAAAGATAATAAAGATATACACGGAAAAACAAGTAACACGAAATGAATATTGAAAAACTAGAAGAATTTATGCTAACAGGAAAAAGACTGGCAACTACTTTTAGAAAAAATAGCACAAACACTAGTAATAGAAATTTTGAAAAAACCAAAACCAAAACAAATACTAATTCTAATCAAAAACCCAAAATGGAAGTAAAACTTGATCCAAAACGCGAATTTGTATTTCCAATACAAAAAGATTCTTTATTTTGGTGTTTTTACATTATGAAATATGGGTTTGAAGATTATGAAACTCTTGATAATATTAATATTGTTGTTGAAAAGAAACTTAAAATAGAATGTATTGAATTATTGAGAAAAAATAAACAACTTATTAAAGCAAAAAAGATAGCGCCACTTACACATATAGAAAATTGTTTAGCAAATGAAACTAAAATTGACATTAAAACATTTTTAGCTTTATGTGTTATTAATAATTTAAATATGATGTATATTCACAAAACTACATATTTTTTGTTAAATCTGGATGAAGTTGAAGATTCAGATTTTAATTATGAGTCGTTTCATATAATAAAAAGAATGGATGATCCTATAAAATATGGAATTTATTTGAATGAAACAGATAAAGTTGATAAAATTAAAGATTACATGAGTATGCATTATAATATTGAAAATATGAGTAAACCAATGAAAGCTTTATCATCGTATAAAGTTTCTGAATTAGTAGATATAGCAAAAAAATTAGGAATTGAAACATTAAATAAGACGACAAATAAGCAGAAAAATAAAAATGAAATATATGAATTATTAATCCAATATTTCTAATAAAATTGATAAAGAATTTAAAAAATATAAGGATTAATATATAACAGATGACAACGATTCAAAATTCTGCACGTGAAAATATTTTAGAACAAGAATCAAAAAATAAAAAAAAAGCTGAGCATATAGATAGGGACCCTCCGCAAGTCCAATTTGAAAAATTGGTAGATACCTATTATGCCCAAAATCCTTTTACAATAATTAAAAAGAATTTTGAGTTAGAAGTTAAATTTGGAACAAAAGGAATAAAATATCTTACAAAAATTGATTATGACAATGTTATTCGAAAACTAAAGTCACTTGGGTTTAATTCTACAAATGAACAAGGTGCATATATGTTGCGTATTCAAAATGAATTTCTTGATTCTAAAACAGGAACATTCAAAGAATCAAATATTAGAACTGAGTTGAATAGTTTAAATGCGATACAGGAATTTTGCAAAACAAATGACATTAAAAAATTAATAGCAGATTATCAATATACTAGATGTGTAAATTTTGTTAAAAAAGATGCATTATATATTAAAGATGAAAGAGTCCGAGATGTCAATTTTAATGACTTTAATTTTCGCGTTTCATTAAAAGTGGAGGAAAATTTAGGTGTTACAGATAGAACATCAAGAGGTATTATTGAGAATTGGGAAAAAACAAAGAAAACCTTGTTTCGTTACATTAATCGAGTAACATTTAAACATAAAGATTTCCCCATCAACGTAGATATTAGTATAGTAAAAAATTCAACAAGAGAAGGAGATAGATATGTAAAAGTATATAGAACAGACGAGTCAGGGGTATTTACAAATCCTGAAACTTATGAAATTGAATTAGAAGTAAATAATTCAGAAGTAGGACCTGGCACATTATTTAATAGTCCTGATAAAATTTTGCAAGCCATTCGAAAAGTAATCAAATACGTTTTGATGGGGTTGCAAGGTACTAATTATCCAGTATCTTATAATGAACAAAAAATTATTATTCAATCCTACATGAAAATGTTACATGGCGATGAGTTTGATCCAAACGACCGCAAAAAAGGAAGAATTAATAATAGTAATTTTATTGGCCCATCTTCATACACATTGCAAATGCAAAATATTGTATCTCTTGATGAGAATATGAGTGTTCCAAATATTAGAAAAAATTTTGTTGTTACTGATAAAGCAGATGGTGACAGACATTTAATGTATATTTCGGGACAAGGAAAAATTTATTTAATAAATACGAACATGAATGTTATATTTACAGGATCTATTACAAAAGAAAAAGCAACATTTAATACATTAATTGATGGAGAACTAATTTTGCATAATAAATTGGGAGAATTTATTAACTTATTTGCGGCATTTGACATTTATTACATGCAAGGAAATGATATTCGCGCATATAGTTTTATTCCAGCTACTCCTGAAGAAAATAAAGCAAAATCAAGATATCCTTTATTAAAAAATGTATTTCGTGTATTAAATGCGTCTTCTATTGTAGAGGGTGAAATTAGTCCAATGCGATTTGAGTGCAAGAGTTTTCATCCTAGAAATCCAAGTGATAGTATATTTTCGGCTTGTAAGTATATTTTAACACGCGAAAAAGAAGGTGCGTATGAATACAATACGGATGGTTTAATATTTACTCCCGCATTTCTTGGAGTTGGATCGGATAGTGTTGGAAAAGCTGGAAAATTGAAAAAAGTAACTTGGGAATATTCTTTCAAATGGAAGCCTCCAAAATATAATACTATTGACTTTCTAGTAACAACAAAAAAAATGGCGAATAATGAGGATGTAATAACTCCATTATTTGAAGATGGAATGGATACATCAGAAATTTCTCAGTTGAAACAATATAAATCAATCATATTACGATGTGGCTTTAGTTCAAGGGATCACGTTTATCTTAATCCCTGCCAAGATGTTCTTGAAGACAAACTTCCTGAATTTAGTAATGTTGAAGATGATAATTTATATGAACCTAAACGCTTTTATCCAACTGAGCCTTATGATGAAAATGCTGGATTATGTAATATTATGTTAAGAAAGGATGACTCAGATACAAATCAAATGTTTACGGAGGAAAATCAAGTATTTGAAGATAATACTATTGTAGAATTTAGTTATAATCCAGATGCTGAACCAGGATGGAGATGGGTTCCTTTAAGAGTTCGTTATGATAAAACTTCTGAATTGCGCCAAGGTGGAAAAAATTATGGAAATGCGTACAACGTTGCAAATAGCAATTGGAAATCAATTCATAATCCTATTACAGAAGAAATGATATCAACTGGTGCAAAAATTCCTGATATAGTTGGCGATGAAAGTGTGTATTATAATAAAACATCAGCATCAACAAAAACAAGAGGATTGAGGGATTTTCACAATTTATATGTTAAGAAACTTTTGATAACAAGTGTAGCAAAGAAAGGTGATACTTTAATTGATTACGCTTGTGGAAAAGCTGGAGATTTTCCAAAATGGATTAAAGCAAATTTATCATTTGTTTTTGGAATAGACGTTCACTCAGATAATTTAGAAAATAGAATAGATGGTGCATGCGCAAGATTCTTGAATTTCAGAAAAGAATATCAAAACATGCCATATGCTTTATTTGTGAATGGTGATAGCACTGCAAATATTAAAAACGGGTCAGCAATGTTGAATGATAAAGCTATAGAAATAACAAAAGCTGTATTTGGCGAAGGTTCAAAAGATCCAGAGAAATTGGGAAAAGCTGTTGTAAGGCAATATGGAAAGGGTAGTGAAGGATTTAATATATCTTCGTGTCAATTTGCTATACATTACTTTTTCGAAAATCAAACTACTTTCCAAAATTTTATGAGAAATGTTTCAGAATGTACAAAAGTTGGAGGTTATTTTATTGGTACGAGTTATGATGGTAAACTATTATTTAATAGATTAAAAGGAAAAGCGCCTGGCGATGGAGTTGAAATTGTAGAAGATGGAATAAAAATTTGGGATATTAAAAAACAATATAGTTCAGAAACATTTGAAGATGATATTACATGTTTGGGATACAAAATAGATGTTTTCCAAGAATCTATTAACAAAACATTTTCGGAGTATTTGGTAAACTATGATTATTTGAATCGTGTTATGGAAGATTATGGATTTAAGCTAATAACTCGAGAAGAAGCTCGTGCAATTGGACTACCTGAAGGTAGTGGATTATTCAGTGAATTATTTATGAACATGGAAGAAGAAGTTAAACGTGTAAGATCCAAGGAAAAAGATTATGGTACTGCATTAAAAATGAATTCTTTTGAAAAGAAAATTTCGTTTTTGAACAGGTATTTTGTTTATAAAAAAATTAGAAATGTTAATGCTGCAAAAGTTGAATTGGAAAGCGCTGAAGAAAGTGAAGTAAATATTGCAAATACACTTGTTCAAACCAAAAAGGCAGTAAAAGAAACTAAAAAAATTGTGAAAGAAGTTGCACCAAAAATACGGAAATTAGATAGAACAATAACGCTAGAAGAAGCAGCTGTGGTCGAACCTGAAAATCCTAAGAAAAAGATTGTTAAAAAAATGAAAAAGCCAGAAAAACCTGTGATTTTAATTGAAGAAGACGAAGAAGATTAAACCATTCGGAAAAGACTTAAAAAATTAATAATAATATATAGTAGTCAATGAGTTACTATATATTGCCAAAAATTCCAAATAATGTATCAATTGCCGTAGACTTTCAAAAAGATCCACTGCAAGCATATATTTCGCATAGTCTGGTTTATTATTATAATGATACAATTAAGCTAATTGAAAAACTATGTAAAAATGAGACTGATCCCATATGCAGTAGCATAGATGAACTTTCAAAAATAGTGAATCCATATGAATATATTTTTTCAAAGGTGACTGGATCAAAATTTTCAGTAAGTAAAATAAAACCATTTTCAAATATATTTTATGATTTTTTAGAAATATCTCAAACGTTAAATATGTTTGATAATTATAATGAGACAAATATTTTATCTTTGCATTTTGGTGAAAATAATAGTTCTACAATTGAATGTATGAACATGATGCGAGAAGACAATAACGATTCAAATATTGGTTTTGATAAAGTAGAAGAATATGTAGGAGATGATCAAAATTTTAATAATATACATTTTTTATTTTATGAATATTCAAACCAAAATGAAAGAAATTTAATAATTGGATTGGTGAAATTTATAATAAAACTTTTGCAAAAACAAAAAAATGGCGGATCTTGTGTTATAAAAATAGACAATTTATTTTATAAACCCATTATTGATATTGTATATTTGTTAAGTAGTTTGTATGATAAATTGTATGTTATAAAACCAAATACGTCTCCTATTACAAGTTGCGAAAAATATATTGTTTGTAAATATTTTATCTGTAATTATGAAAGAATAAATTTATATTTGGAAAAACTCATAATATTTTTGAATAATTTTGAAAATTTGTATGATGATAATTTGAGTGTTTCTTATTTTGTGAAAGATGAAATTCCATATTATTTTATAAATAAAATAGAAGAAGCAAATATAATTGTTGGTCAGCAACAATTAGAATCATTGGATCAAATTATAAGCATTCTTAAGAATAAAAATAAAGAAGATAAAATAGAAACTCTCAAAAAAAATAATTTGCAAAAATGCGTTCATTGGTGTGAAAAATATAGAATTCCCTATAATAAATTTTCTGAAAAGGTTAATATATTTTTGCCTTTTTTTAAAAATATGGATGATCTTGAGTTAGAGGATGAAAATGAATTGGTAAATGAAAATGAAAATGTAAATGTAGTAATAGAAGTTTTTACAAATGAAGAAAAATTTGATTAAAGATTTGCATAGGAGCTTGCATAATAATTTGTAGGGAATGGTGATTGTTTATTTCCTTGATTTATTAAATTTGTAGGGTTATTAACAACTGAACTATTTGTTGTGAGACTAGAACAAGTTCTTGGGTTTTGAAATCTAGGCCAAAAATTTGTAAAATAGTCTTGTGTACAATATGGAGCTTTATTTTTGTATAGGAATGGAATGGCAGGAACACCTCCAGTTGTAACTGCAGGTCCAATGCCATTATCTGCGCCAATTTTTTGATCGCGATTATATCCAGCCAAATTCTTTTCAATGGTAGTAACATTTAATTTCAAAATTCTGGTACTACTAGAAACAGCACCTTGTTGCGCAAATTGTGGATTATTAGGCTTATACACAACTAATTTGCATCCAATAGGATTATTAGGACCTTCAAAAGGCACTCCGACATATGGATTATTTGTAAAATTGGTAAAAATAGCTAATGCTCGTGTTCGAGTGCCATCTGTTAAAGATTCAAGATATTTTGCAAAACCTTCCAAGGATGTAACATTTAAAGCATAAAATGCTGCAATTTGTGCATTTGTCAATATGCTTTGGTTTTTCATAATTTGAATCATACTAGCAATCAAATTTATTTCGGAAGCTTGATATATTTCTGCATTAGGTTGACAATTTGCCACATATGTATTCAAAGTAGCAAGTGCGCTTCCAGGTTTAGCATTTTGAATGGCTGAAGCAGTAATAAATGGATTGCCTGAGAGTTGTTCCAATAAAGCTCCATTATTTTGTTTAACAAAATTAAATACACGTTGTTCATAAGTTTGGCATCTATTTTGCATGTATTGAGTGTGAGTCGTGTAATAATTTTTTTTCAAATTAGTACTAGCGGGAATAACTCGTTGGCGTGCCTTTTTTTCAGCATTGCAGCAAAATCTTGGTGTTTGAGTTTCAGGCTCAGGATTTTCAGTAAGAAATGTTGTTTGTGGTTTATAATCTGCAACAATTCCTGTTCCTTCGCAAGTTTTACAATCTTTATCTAATTGATTTGTACCAGTAGTTTCATTTAAAGTATTAGGTTTAACAATAAAATTACCAGGTGTGTCAATCATTTGTGAAATAACGCCAAACCCACCTGAACCACCACCTAAAGAAGTTCCTTTGGAGGATTTAACTTCTCTATTGTAATTTCTCTCGACTTGAATTATATTATTAGGATTTTCAGGGCTTACCAAAATAATAGGAATTGGAATTGTAGTTCCTTTTCTATAATGTTTAATTGGTCTGGCTTTACCAAAAGCTGCTGGAAAATTATTACCAAGATCATTATTAGTGAGTGGTCGAATATGTCCAGCAGTTACACCAACTGGGTAACTTTCGATTCCATTGGCTTTCCAGGATAAATATGGAACGGCGCCTTGATATTGACCACGATTATTGTATGAAGACATTCCTTGTGGATAAAATGCAGTAGACATAGTATATAATTGTTAAAGAAAATAAAAAGTCATATATATATAATAAA